>FWPV01011146.1_pt1 | contig 14416 bp, 4 predicted proteins | sample 2228371 | NCBI WGS metagenome assembly FWPV01 (sample SAMEA103939776, study PRJEB20133) | metagenome
CATTGATAGCTGTCAATTTTCGAACATTTTTTCTACTGGTTATATATTTTATATTTTAGAGAATAAGAGTTTTACTTTGAAGAATTCAAGAATTTATAGAAATGAATCATCATATAATTTTTTCTTTATTTCCTCCTCTGAGCCTATTCTGATGAATAATGTTATTGTAAATAATAAAATTAATTATAGTTTACTTTACATCAATAAAGGTAAGACTCAACTGGTAAATAATCTTATAGCTAATAATACTTCTAATTATGGAACTTTAATGTATTTTATAGGAGATTCATCCTTAGTTATAAACAATACCATTATAAACAATATATATTATTCTTTGGGTAGTTATTTACCTAACTCAGCAGCTATAAGCTTTGAATCATATATATACAATGATACGATTTATTATTCTCATGCTAAATTATACAATAATATTATATATAATAATCAATATAATGAATCATATAAACATCAAATTATAGTAATGGGTCCATCTTTTTCTCCCTCTTTTTATAACAATAATATAGAAAATGTTAATACCGACGGAATCCAATTAATAAATGGTGGTACAATAAAAGATAATATTGGTAATTTTGAAGGTTATCCGGAATTTATAGAAAGTATTTCCATAATTGGAAGAACCTTTGATACAGCTACACTTAATACTGCCGATTGGCGGTTACGTTATAATTCACCCTGTAGGGAGGCAGGTGGTTATTTAGACTCTATTTCTGCCTATTTACCAACAAAAGACTTAAATGGGAATAGTCGAATCATAGGGGATAAAATAGATGTGGGAGCTTATGAATTTGAACCTTTAATTTTTACTACAGGAGGTGATTATATACAAAATTCATTATGTAAGGGAGATAGTAATATAATACTGGAGTTGAATACCAATCATTCTGTTAGTTTTCAATGGCAAATAAGTAGTGATTCAATTAATTGGGTAAAATGTTATAGACTCAACAAGGAATCAATTTAATGTAGAAGCAGATAGTGCGGGAATATTTTATTATCGTTGTATGGCATCCGATTCCAGCAATATTTATGGTAGTATCACAAGTGAAGCCAAAAAAATAATAGTTCATGCACGCCCCAGTGCTTTATTAGTGGGCGATACTGTGCTTTGTGCGGGAGGTGAGGCGGTACTGAGCATTAATTTAACGGGAGCATCACCGTGGAATCTGCAGCTTTCAGACAGTTCCACTTACAACAACATAGATGAGGGTTCCTATAGCCTTTCTGTAGGACCCACCACGAGTGAGGTATATACCATCCTTTCCTTGGTTGATGGGAATGGGTGTTCAGCCAGGGAGGAAGATCTATCAGGGTCGGCAAGTGTTAGCTTAAGAGAAATACCAGCATTAAATGTTTATAAAGGGACAGAGAATTTTACAGATAGCATTACTGTAACCGAGGGAGAAGAAGTCACAATAAGAGTAACGGGTGCCGATTCATATAACTGGAGTAATGGTTCAACGCCGATAGTATCACACTCATACCTATGAAAGATACTACTATAAGTGTTACAGGCATCACCAATGGATGTACCTCATGGCTAACATTTAATATAAAAGTAGATTCTATACCATGTAATGCGGATTTTACCTATACGATAGTAGATCAAAAAATATATTTACAAAATAACAATACTCCTAATGGAGCTCATATTAAATGGATTTTTAATGAAGATATTGAAGTGGATTCAGAAAATGCAGATTTCAATCTTTCAACCATAGGTAACGATATAATATGTCTTGAGGTTAGCTATAAAAATCAGCTATGTACTAAATGTACAACAATATGGAATACATCCAAACCTCTGTTAGCCACATATGATTATACGATTTCGGGGCAGGAAGTTAACTTTATTGATAAGTCACAGGGAAATATAAGTAAATGGTTCTGGGATTTTGGGGATGGAAGCATTTCTAATGAACCCAATCCGGTTCATAGTTATAATACTTCGGGCCAATATAATGTTTGTTTAACAGTATTTGATGAAGAATTTGGAATAGCAAAGACGAAATGTGGCATCATTGTGGTAGGCAGTGAGGAATGCACCATAATAGCCAATTTTCGATATACGATTAAGGGTGATACGGTACAGTTTATAAATACACTTTCCGATTCATTAGCGAGCTACTGGTGGGATTATGGTGATTTGCAGACCTCAACTCAGATGCATCCGGTTCATGTATACAAACAAGCTGGAAAATATACGATAACCTTATCGGTTCAAAACTCACCTCAATGTTTTTCACAAATCAAAAAAGAAATTATCGTAGGGGATGTAAACTGTTCAGCCAATTTTGATTATCTGGCAGAAGAGAAGGGGACAACCATGAGATTCATCAACCAATCGAGAGGGAATAATTTGAAATACTTTTGGAAATTTGGTAACATTGGATATTCACAGAGTGAGGATCCAATATTCAATTTTAAGACCTCAGGAGCCTATTCTGTTTCATTGGTTGTTTATGATACTGTAACCTTCTGTACCGATAAAATGGAGAAACGAGTAATTGTTGAACAAGCTCTATGCAATGCAGAATTTATGTATTTTGTAGATTCACTAACCAATATTGTATATCTTAAAGCGCAAGATCAATCAATCAACAACAGGTATAGGTGGATATTTGCCGATGGTCAGACCGCGAACAATTCAGAAACAAAGTATAGATTTAATGTAGCTGGGAACCATAAAATTAGTTTGATTGTTCAAAACACTGAGAATAATTGTCAGGCAAGGAATACCCAAAACATAATTATTGGAAATACAAACAATAAATACAAGCCCGATTTTCTTTACTATCCTGTTACCGATAATTTATTAAAGTTTCAATTTGTTGATATTACAGAGGGTTCACCCGATGCATACCTATGGAACTTTGGTGATATGAGTATGAGTAACGAAAAAAGTCCCCAGCATACCTTTTCAAAATCAGGAATATACAATGTATGTTTAACAACCATAAAGAATAGTTTTGTCAATACCAGCTGTCAAAAAGTATGGGTAGGGGATACCAGTTTACAATGTGTAGCAGATTTTCTCTATTTTGCGGATACATTGAGTCTACAGGTTGATTTTCTGAATATATCCACAGGTAATATCACCCATTATCTATGGAATTTTGGTACTGGAGATATATCTAATCAGAGAGATGTATCATATACTTACACGGAGAAAGGATACTATCCTGTGCTTCATGTAGTGGGTAACGCAAATTGTAGGGATGCCAATTTACAATTGATAAATGTAGGAGAGATTTCACGGTATAAAGCTGTATTTGTTTTCATGGTAAACGATTTCAGTAAGAAGGCTGGGGGTTATCCTGTAGATTTCATAAGGGCGGGTCTGGGAGACGAAGTTCGAATAAGATGGAGTTTTGGCGATGGTACAATGGATTCCACCACCAACTCTCCAACGCATGTATTTGAAAATCCGGGGACATATGAGGTTTGCTACGAGATATCCGATCCCATCACAGGGTTATCTGATAAATACTGTCAAATGGTAAGTGTAGGTACCCTTGTTCCAAGCTTATCGGATGTAAATTTTACAATATATCCAAATCCATTTAAAGAGGAATTTCAGATAATTTTACAGAATATTCAGGAAAAGACGCAGGTAATCCTTACCGATATAACAGGAAAAAGATTAAATGTACCATATTCAATAAAAGTAGAGAACGATAAGCAACATCTTTCCATTGATGGGAAAACACTAAAGAATGGAACATATTTTATTACCTTAAGGAATTCAAAATTTTTGCACACACAACTAATTATAAAACAATAACAAAAAAAGAAATTAAACTAAACTAAACTAAACTAAACTAATCGTATTACTACAGGATGAAGAGAATTAATTTTTATCCTGTAGTAATTTTTTTAAGCATTACCTGTGATCTCCAATTTCATTGTGTTTTCTGTATACCTCTGTGTCCTCTGTGGTTTAAATTTTTTTAAACTCAAAGTACGCAGCTATAACTATTTCTATGATCTGCCTATTTAATTTTATACCACTCAGACACTTAGGTTCACTAAGGGCTTTTTAGTGGGCTCATGAAAGCACCTATAATGAGTTTTGAAATTTCCTTTTCTGTTAAGTTAATAAATTTATTTAATCCGTCAAGGACGCTTAGTTTTTTCTTTGCATACTCTGCGTAAAACTTTGCTTACTCAGCGATTTTATAATTTTTTTAACCGCAAAGCGTAAAGAAATCTATAAGAACACTGAGGATTATCTATGCGTACTCTGTGTAAAACTCTGTATTCTCTGTGGTTAAAATAATTTAAAACTGCAAAGGAAGTGTTAAAGATTAAAATTCGGGGCAGGGGATGGCGTGAATTTTCTTTTTTCTTTTGGTGGTGAATTCGTATGAGATGGAGATTTCGTGTGCACCAGCAGTTGAGGTAATAAGATTTGAAACGGTAAAGTCATAACTATACCCGATGGAGAATAGTGGGAATTTGAGTCCTGCAAGAAAAGCAAAAGCATCTCCACGTGGTGAGTTTAATAAAGGAATACCTCTATACCAAAATCCCAGAGCAAAAGGGGGATTAAACCAGTAAAGCCCTAAATCTAATTGTTTATATTTTCCTTGCATTTTTAGAAGATAGGCAACAGAAACACTTTCATCTGCAGGTTTAAGTAGTCTACCCTTATGTATAATTTTAGCCCCTCCGTATATACTATATTTTATTGGAACAAGGGCTTTTTCTCCGTAAAATGAGGTATTTGGTTGTAGTAAATGGTCAACTGTAAAACCTGCCCATATTTTGCTATTAAATACCAGTCCAGATACATTTCCATCGATGTCGCCACGGTTTTCTTTAGAAGGAGGTGTTTCAATGGTAGTTGGGGCATTATCCCTTATAACTTGATCTGGGAAAACTAAATTGTTAAAATTAAGATTAAATCTCAAATAAGAAAAACCAATACCCGGACGAATATGCCATGTATTGAAAACTTTGATATCGTATGAATAAAGGACATTGATATATGTAGTACCCAATCGGGCAGAGCCTGCCCTATCTTGAAGGAACATAATTCCTAAACCACTGTTAAATTTGTCGAAATAGTAATCATAGGCTGCTATAAAAGTAGAATAATCGGCTGGGATGGCCAACCATTGCCTACGGTAATTGGTAGATATTCTTTGTTGAACAGTAGCCCCTGCAAAAGAAGGTCCCAGATACATAGGAGCTGCATAAAATTGAGTAAATTGCGGATCCTGTGAAAAAACATTATCGCAGAAAATAGAGAGTAAGGACAAGTATAAATATTTTTTCATTGATTCATCATTTATGAATTAAAGTAACATCGCCTGTTTTTACAAATGTTCTGCCGTTGTAAAATTTGCCTTTAGCTTTATAAACATAAACGCCTTGCTTACAAAGTTTACCTTTATAATATCCATCCCAACCCTCGTTAACATCTTCAGAAACGAAAAGCAATTCTCCCCAGCGGTCGTATATTTCTAGTCGGTATTGTGCAACACCTTCATAATAGGGGAAGAAAATATCGTTGTCGGTAGCCTGAGGATCATATCTTCCACCTTTTGGACCTGTTAAACTTGGGGTAAAAGCATTGGGAAATACTATCTTTCCTTTACCCAATACCTGTACAACATTAATCCTTTCCAGCGAGTCGGCACATCCTTCACCCGAGATAGCAACCAGTTTAATGGTAAAAACTCCTAAATCTTTATAATAATGGGTTGGATTGATTTCACCCGAGCTTGATCCATCTCCAAAGTACCAGATATAACGATCGGCAAATTGTGTGAAATTAAAACATTGAATTCTGTCATCGGGTATCATTACTAATTGAGGTTCTACATTGAAATCAACTATTGGGCGTGGATAGACTTTAATTTGATGATAAGTCGCATCTACTCCCCCTTCACCATATACTGTAAGCTTTACATTATATTCTCCCGGTTCCACAAAGGTATGAACAGGATGGGTTACCTCCGATACTGAACCATCATCAAAATCCCAAAGATAACGTTCTCCAAATATTGAATTGTTTTTGAAACGTATAGTCAACGGGGCGCATCCTTTTGCTGAGGAATCAAATAATGCTACAGGGCGGGGAGCATAGAGAACTATATTAGTCGAAGTGGTATCACTACATTTTGACGAGTATACCCTGAGTTTTATCTTATATTTTCCCCAGTGAGGATAGGTATAACTAAAGGTGTCTATGTTTCCAGTAGTTATGGTGTCGCCATTACCAAAATCCCAGAAGTACAACCATGGACCAAAATTGGTTTTATTGGTAATTTTAAATGTAGCCTCAGGGAAAAACTGAGCCACCGGATTTATTAAAAAGTTGGCATCGGGTCCAGGGTATACTAATACTTGTTTTGTGATAGAATCATAACATCCATTGGTTGACCAGGCTTTAAGTTTTACAGAAAAATATTTGTCTGCACTTGTTTCATTTACAAACAAGTGGGTAGGATTAGTTTGGTTGGAGGTAGTGTTGTCTCCGAAGTCCCACCAATAGTCATGTGCATTCAGCGAACGGTTTATGATGGTGGTTTGTATAGGATTACAATCGGGGAATACACTATCGAATAGTGCTGTTACTTTTGGGTATACACTAATGGTTACGCTGGTGCTATCGATGCATCCATAGGGTGTTTCTGCCATTAACTTTATCACATAAGGTTTATTAATTTTTCTTGTAGGTTCGTTAGTATAGGATTTTCTATAGCTCCTTTTATCATTTACTGTAGTGGTGGTACCATCTCCAAAATCCCAGTTATATACGGATCCTGAGGTAAGTGTTGTGTTGTATATATTTACTTCCATGGGTGGACACCCTAAAATATTATCCACAGAAATGCGTGCAATGGGGCGATGGGCAATTTTTACATTCTTCGTTATGCTATCTTTACATCTATGTTCCGAGATAGCAATTAGTTTTACTGGATATATTATATCATTTTCAGTATTATTTATAAATGTTTTTACAGGATTTTTTAAAGGAGAGGACCCTCCATCGCCAAAGGTCCATTCAAATAGAGTAGCACTTTTGGAGGAGGTATTTTTAAATTTGGGATTGAAAGGAGTACATCCTACACTATCGTATGTAAAATTGGCCGTTACTTTAGGATACACATCAATAATACGTGTCATACTATCAGCACATCCTTGTATATTTACAACCTTAAGTTTTAATGCTTTTTGAATGGTATTATCGGTTAAGTTTTCATAGGAAATGCTGGTAAGATTTCCAGTTTTATCGAAAGTGCCATCGGAGGTATAATCCCAGTATTTTTGGGATATTCCTCCCAGTGAGTTATCCTGAATATTTATTGATGTTCCAGAACATAATTCATCGGTTGGTGTAGCAAAATTAGCTTTAACATATGCGTATGTAACAATGGGAAAACTAACGGAAGCTATGCAATTCTCACGGGAAGTAACATTCAGGGTAGCAGTAAATATTTTTTCATTCGAATCAAAGTTTTTATAAATATTAGTAACAGTATCTTTGTTGTATGAGGAGTTCCCATCCCCAAATAACCATTCAAAGGTTGTTCCGGGAATATTTTTTATATTGGTATAATTGGTAAATTTTACAGGTAAGGGTTGACATCCTTCAGCCTGATCTACACTGAACATGGGTTCTATGTGAGGAAAAACAAGTACCTCTTGTACAGCCGAATCTATGCACATATGGTTGTTATATACATATTGTTTTATTTCTTTTCTGGCTGTATCTAGGGTATTATTATAGAATATCTGGGTTATGGTGGAATTTTTATTGTTAAAGGATAGTATGGTGGTATTGTTTTCAAATATTTTCCAGTTACAAATGTTTACTTCACCCTGGGCACCATTGAGAATGGTAGCCGATTCATAATCGGGACAGAAGGTGGTTTTGGGTAAAGTGAATCCAGCTTTTATGTACGCATAGGGCTTTACGGTAAAAGTTGTATCGTGCTGACAATTGTATGCCGAACGTGTTACAAGTTTTACCTGATAGGTAACATCGTTGGGTTGCAGATGGGTGTATGTGTAAGTAGGATTTTTCTGAGAAGATGTAGCGCCATTTCCAAAGAACCAGAAAAATTGGGTTCCAGCCACATCTTTTATGTTCGATTGGTTGGTAAAGTTTACAGTTAATGGTTGACAGCCTTCCCATTTGTCGGCGCTAAAGTTTGCAATTACCTGTGGATATACAACAATTTGCTGGGAAGTACTTTTATAGCATTCGTGGTTGTTTTTTACGGTAAGTTTAATATTTAGGGTTTCAGGACTCAGCGTATTGTTTGTATATAACCTGCTAAAAGTTTTGTCGTTGATGAGAGTGTCTATTACATTATCTCCGTTAAAATCCCAGTAGTTATATTTTACGCCAGGGATATAGTTATTTACAATGTTTGCAAATCCGGGTGCACATATAGCTGTATTTTCTATGGAAAAGTTGGCAGCTATTCGGGCAAATGCAGTAACAGGTTTTGTTATGCTATCACGGCATCCTTTATTGGATATAGCTCTAAGCATTACATTATATACAGTATCGTTTTCACTTGGATTGTAAAAGTAGTGGGTAGGATGTGTATCGCTACTACTGTTGCCATCGTTAAAGGTCCAGAAGAAGGTACAGTTGGGTAAGGATGTCTGATTGGTAAATTGTACCCTAACGGGTTCACACCCCTCCGTAACATCCATGGTAAAATTGGCTTTAGGTATAGGATTTACGTTTATACTTACATAGTCGGTATCCCTACAGGCTACATGCTGGTTGGTGGTTATGAGTCGAATGTTAAAGTTCTTTGGATACATTACGGTGTCGTCTAACACATAGGTGTGGTATAAATAGCTATTGTTATCTTCAATTTCAGTACTGCCATCTCCAAATAGCCAATAACTATGTTTTACTCCGGGGGAGGAGCTGTTCTGGAAAGTAAAGGATGTATTGGAACATGCTAAAGAAGAAGGCAAAGATATTTGAGCCTTCACATAGGCGTATACATCAATGTATTTTGTAGTATCATGTGAACAATTATAGTTGGAAGTAGTAGTAAGTGTAACAGGATAAGAAATGTCATTTGCCGTTAGGTTTATATAGGTATGTGAAGTATCTCGTCCATGATATTCCGATCCATCTCCAAATTGCCAACGAAATTGAGTACCTGGAGTGTTTCTGATATTAGCTAAGTTGGTAAAAGTTACCTCCAGAGGCTGGCAACCCCCAGTCACATCGCTACTAAAATCACTAATTACTACAGGCATAATATCTATATTCCTATACAGAGTATCGTAACATGCATGATTATTTTTTGCTATGAGCCTTATCTGGTAGGTTTTAGGAATAGTGTCGTTATTGATTATATAACGTTGAAAAGAAGGGTTATTTATTTCAATATTCTGGCTACCTGTTCCTGTAAAGTCCCAATAGTTATGAGTTACCCCAGGGGAAGAATTATTGGTTATGGTAAAATTCTCGTTAGAACAGGCAGAAGGCACCGATAATGAGAAGTTGGCATCTACCTCAGGATATACTGTGATATTTACAATGGTGTCATCGGCACACAGATAGTCGGAGGTTACTGTTAGCTTTACAGGATATATACTATCTGTGGCAGAATAGTTATAAAAAGTATGTGTGGCATCTTTGTCGGTATGATAACTTCCATCGGAGAAGTCCCATAAGAAAGTTGTTCCGGGCTCATTTCGTATGTTAGAGGTATTGGTAAATGATACACTTACCGGATTACATCCTTCATTGTTATCGACTGTAAAGCTAGCCCATACTCTTGGTTTTACAGTTATCCAGTTAGTGGCTGTATCGTAGCATGCATGGTTATTTTTAACTACCTGTTTTATGAGGAGATCCAAATCACTTGATGTATTATTGATGAAAGGATAGGTAAAAGTGGATGAATTGTTTATGTATTCGGTGGTTCCATTGCCATCCATATCCCATCGTACTTCTGCAATGCCCCCCTGAGCTATGTTTGACAAATGAACAGGGGTATGAGAGCATATGAGTGCATCATCTACTGAAAAGCCTGCCTGAATAAAGGCAAAAGCTGTTACAGGTACTATGGTATCGTCGATACATCCCTGAGAGGTGGTAGCTCTTAGTCGAACATTATATGTTTTATCTACTGAGGTTGTATTGGTAAAGGTATGGGTGGGATGGACATTTATAGAATTACTACCATCATCAAAGTCCCAGAAAAATGAAGTGGAAATAGAATTGGACTGATTAGTAAATCTAACATTGAAAGGTGTACAGCTATCGGTACGGCTTACAGAAAAACTTGCAAAAGCCTCGGGCTTAATGGTGATATTTTTTTCTGTGCTATCCTTACATCCCTGACTATTACGAACCACTAATTTTAGGGTTCTAACCTGTGGGGTAGGGTTTGTTGTTTTGTTGATGTAAGTATGCGTAAGGTTGGGGCCACTGCTGGTACTGGTATTCCCATCACCAAACGTCCAGTTGTACTGACTTATGCCTCCTTGAGAAAGATTGGTAATATTTACAGGTAAAGGAGAACATCCTATTGCCGTGTCTATGGCAAAATTTGCTTTTATGTAAGGATACACCGTAATGGCCATGTTGGTGGTATCTATACATCCTGTATTGGCCGATACTGCAATAAGGCGGGCGTTATATATCTGACTCGTGGATTGTAAATGACTGTATACATGGGTTACTACCTGATCGGTAGAGGAACTGTTATCGCCAAATTCCCATTTAATACTGCTGGCCTTATTCATATCGGTTGTGTTGGTAAAAGTTACCGATAAAGGGTTACATCCCTGATTTACATTGGCAGTAAAGGAAGCAGCAACCCCAGGATTTACTATTATGGGTACTGTTTTGGTACTGGTACATCCAAAACTATTGTTTACAGTAAGCTGTAAATTATAGGTTACAGGATTATTCCCATTGTTGATATACTGATGACTGAAATTAGCCGGCTGGTTACCCGGGGTACGTACCCATACAGGACTTCCATCCCCAAAGTTCCAGGTATAATTTACTATGGCATTGCCCCCAAAGGAAAGATTTTGTATGTTGGAGTAAAATCCAGAGCATCCCCTTACCTTATCCACGGTAAAATTGGCTTCAATTTTTTCCCTTACGGTTATATTGTTTGAAAAGGTGGCCACGCAAAAATCTTCGGAGGTTACGGTAAGTTTTGTGGTAAAGGTTTTAATAGTATTGGTGTTATTCTCAAAGGTATGGGTAGGACTCTGAACTGACGAGGAACTATTATCACCAAATTCCCATAGGTAGGTTACATTGGCATTGTTGCTTCCCGGGGTAAAAGTTACGGTTAGCGGGTTGCACCCATCAATCGCCGAAGCCGTATAGGAGGCAAAAACCTTGGGAAGTACTGTGATGGTACGTATGAGGGTGTCGGTACACCCTGCCGCATTGCTTACTATAAGTCTAATATTTCTGTTTATCTTGCTTCCCGTATTGTTGGAGTAAGTCTTTTGAAAACTTGGGGCAGAGGTATTCAGTATCTGCCCATCCCCCATATTCCAGTTGTAACTACTAATGGCCCCTCTACTGGTGTTGGTAATGTTTATGGTAAAATCGGCGCAACCCTTGGTAGTATCTACTGTAAAACCTGCTTCAATAAAGGGTCTTACTGTAACATTAGTTGTGGCTGTGTCTTTGCAATAATATCGGGAGGTAGCTATTAGTTTTACTTGATAAGTGGTATCGTTTAAACTCGTTAAATTTTGGAATAAATGGGAAGGACTCTTTTGTGCGGTAGAACTTCCATCCCCAAAATTCCATAAATAGCTTATGCCTGCTGTATCCCCTGTAGTTGTATTAGTAAATGTTACATTCAAAGGGTTACATCCTGTAGTAGTGGTGCTGGTAAATTGTGCCTCTATTTCGGGGTAGATGGTAATGTTTTTTGAAAAACTACTTAAGCAACTCGAGTTATTTCGCAAAAATGCAAATAGGGTTACTTTATAGGTAATGGGTTGGGTACCTGTATTGCGAGGAAATGTCCATGTAATGGGATTGGTGTTGCTCACTTTGTTTAGTTCGGGTACATTATCTCCATTGAAATCCCAGTAAAACTCCAGAGTATCGGGATTGGGGCTTATGTTATAAAATGTAATTTTATTATTACCATCTGCTCTTGAGCAAATAAGGGAGGTGTCGGTACGGAATAGTGCAATTACCTGGGGGAGTATGTTGACTGCTACCTGCATCACGGTATCGGGGTAGCAGGCACGTGTAGTTTTTACTTTATAAATATATACCCCCGAGGGAGGCGTAGCAATAGGATTTGCTACCGTAGTATCGGAGAGATAATTATAGGTGGTATCACCCAAAGAGGAATACGACATCCACCAGGCATAGCTAAGACCACCGCTGGCCACAATCTGTACGGGTTCGCCATAGCATGCCTCATATACCTCAGAACCTGTAGTGAGTACCGAGGCCGATCCACGACTACTGGCGTAGTCGGAAAAATAACCATATTTACAGCCTGTACTACCTCCACCATTCATTACTCCCAGATGAAAACGGTCCCCCTGTGCAGTGGAGTATACTGTTATTATTTTATCTGTTGGCAAAAAGTTAAAGTTTTTCTTGTTGGCTTTCAATACCCACCAGCCAGTGGTTCCCACCTGTTCAAAATCAGTTTCAGGAACATTGTAGGTTACATCGTTATTGCTTGCATCTTTATATTGAAGAAAAATGTATTTTTTACCTTTGGTAGTGGTCATAATATTAAGGTAAAAGGGCTCAGAGGTAGAACGTACTATGGGAACCAGTTTCGAACCTGTACAGCCATCGATGGTAGGGAGCACGGCAGCCCCAGTCTCACAACCTATGCCACTTACATGAAATACATATATGGGCTTATCGGCAGAAATGTAAGTAGCATTATTGGCAATGTTCCAGTTCAAACGTTGCCCTTCCCCAATAATACCTGCCGGGGTGCCATTAATGGTTACATTAGTATTGGCTTGTGTGCCATAAATATACACCTGTTCACCTGATGCAGTTCCATCGTTGACAGAATCGGGATTGCAATCATATCTATTAATTCTCCCACGCATTACGATGTAATTTTTACCTATGATGTTTTTGGGTATATTTTGATCCCCCTGTAAATCATAGCTGCTATTCTTTTTGACGGAATCATCTTTAATGGTAATGGCTATTTTTTTATTAGCCACAATTTTGGTTCCCCCCATATGGGCGGCAACAGTTTTATTAAGGGCACGTATTGAATAGGTTTGCCCTCTATTGAGCGTAATGGTAAAAGGTATTCCTGCGCTATGTCCTAGTATATTTACTGAGGGGGTAATGGTCACCTGAGTATTATTCTCGGTTGCTACAATATCTATAGTGGAATAGGGAGACCATGAAGCTATCCCGTAACTCCCATCAGGGTATGGAGAATTGTATGTTCCATTATTTCCGTCTGAAGTATACCAGGTATCTCGCTGGAAGGGGACAATAAACTCGGTCCCCAGCGAATTGGCTCCCTTCAGGGAAAATATATCTCTATTAAAATAATTATCTACCTCATAGTAAGCAGTAATAAAGTTACGATCTGAGCGAATATACAATCCTTTGTTCAATACTGTATTCTCAGGGGCTGTTTCTATGCTGTTTACAGGGTCTGAAGTTAAAATGTATGAGGATAAATTAATTCTTGCAGAACCTGCGGCGGTAAAGGTATAAGTGATAGGGGTAAAACTGGGATTGGCAGGCATAGAAATGGTCACATTGGTAGGCCCCAGTGCCGCTATTACCAGGTACACAGGCTTTCCGCCCGGATGATTGGCCCCACTTGAAGGATGGTTGGGAGTCATACGGGGTATTGCAAACCAGAATGCCGTATCGGTTTGCGACCATGAACCCTCTATTAATGTTGTAAGTATAGTTAATAGTAACAATAATCTTTTCATACGTCTGGTGAATATACGAACCGTTAAAAATAATTTATTACTTTTATTATTGTATTTTTTTAATTATTGTATTTTTTTACTTTTTTACCGCGGGCAAGCCAGGCAGGAAGATAGCCTTCCCATAATTTATCATAATCAGGGTCGTTAAGATCAGGAAAAACTAAATCCCAGTCTTTATCTTTCTCAACTGCTCCCATAAATTTGTCTGAAACAGCAACAGAAAGGTTTGCTCCGGTGATGCGCGACAAATCCTGTTTTACAGTAACAAATTCCTCAATGTCCGGATGCCAATCCCAAAGCATAAGCATTAAAGCTCCACGGCGGCTTCCGCCCTGCTGAATAATATCCTTAGTTGCCACCGAATAAAGCTCTGCCCAGTTAATCGGGCCTGAGGAAAACCCGTTAACTTTCCTTACCCTTGCGCCTCTTGGCCTTAAGGAAGAAAGGTTAACTCCAACCCCACCCCCGCGCGCCATAA
>FWPV01011148.1_pt1 | contig 14415 bp, 11 predicted proteins | sample 2228371 | NCBI WGS metagenome assembly FWPV01 (sample SAMEA103939776, study PRJEB20133) | metagenome
ATCGTTTGCAAGGCTGTTTTTTTCCAACTGAATTTACCAATGTTTTTATAAGCTTGCTTAACTCTATTTTTGTATTCTTTTTTTGATAATCTTAATACATAAATTATTTTTTGAGCTATATCATCAATCTTATAAGGATCAAAATAAATTAGATTATCTCCCCAAATTTCTCTAAAAACAGGAATATCAGAGACAATAGGTAAACAGCCGCAAGCTAATGCTTCAAAATTAGGCAATCCAAATCCCTCCATTAAAGAAGGAAAAACAAAAGCTTCGGCAAAAGAATAAATATTTATTAACTGGTGATTATTCGCATATCCGAAAAAAAATACTTTTTCAGCCATCTTTTCTTTTTCTACGTATTTTTTTAAACTTTGGAAAAAGAATTCATCATCCCCTACTAAAAGTAATTTTATATCTATTTTCGAATTGACTATTTGTAGAGCTTGAATCAATCTCTCTAAATTCTTATGAGGATAGGCATTCCCCACGTAAACAATATATTTAAATTTAAACAGTCTAGTTAAGCGAATGATTTTTTTTAGCTCTAGAAAATCTAAATCTAAAGCATCATAAGTAACTGTAATTTTTTTTGGATCAAGAGGATAATGACTTAACATCTCTTTTTTTGTTGTTTCTGAAACTACTGTAACCCAACTAGCTCCGCGAATCCCCAAGTACATCACCAGATAATAACCTAATCTCTTCATCTTATAAATGAAAAAGGGTAATTGAGTAGCTTGACCTGTATCGAAATGATTTACAATCAAATCATGAACTGTCAATAAATATTTTTTTCTATATAAAATTGGCAGGCTAAAATAAGGAAAATGAACTACGTCAATTTTATCTCGATATAAAACAAAAGGTAAAACCAATTGTTCTCGAAAAGAATGCCAAGGAATATCAAGAAGCTTTTTTTGCCATTTTTTATTCGGCACGACAAAATTATAATAGTCTTTTTTCAAAAGATATATAAAATAGTTATTTGTTTGATCAATTCGACTATATTCTGACAACAAATTTTTTAGATAACGCCCAACACCTGTCTGACTATATAACCTGGCATCAATACCTATTTTCATAATTGATAATTAAATGAGCTCACCATTTTTTTTAACTTTATACCGGTTTTAACCAAACTATTTATCCAGCCGGGATAAATCTTCTGGTAATGTTTTTCATAAAATATCTTCATAACCTCAAAACGAGCCAAGCTGGCTGTTTTTTTTGTGCTTTTAGTTGCCGTTGAAAGCTTCTGCGAATGTTTTTTTATTCCGCTTGAGATACCTCGATAATGGACAATAGAAGTTTTTGGAACAAAAACTACTTTCCATTTTTTCTTTTTTATTCGATAGCAAAAATCAATATCTTCACCATACCAATAATAGTCCTCGTCAAACCAATTTATCTCATCTCCGGCTTCTTTTCTTATCAACATAAACGCTCCTGAACAACTGTCTATTTCATGTATTTTATCCAGATTTCGATAACCTAAATGATAACCATTAAAAAACATGCTTTTAGGAAAAATTTGGCTTAAATGTGAAAATTGACAAAAAGAATTCCAAGGAGTAGGAAATCCACGATGGCATGCATCGTCTATTTCACCTGAGGGTAAATTGATCCTACAAGTAGATATGGCCACCCTGTGGTGATTTTCCATATACTCAATCATGATTTTTATTGTATTTTTAGACAATATCGTATCTGGATTAAGAAGAAGAATATATTTAGTTTCAATTAGATTAATAGCTTGATTGTTTGCTTTGGCGAAACCTACGTTTTGCTTGTTAGGCAAAATCTTTATCCAAGGATAATTTTTTTTAATTAAAGTTAAAGAATTGTCGTTTGATTTATTATCCACAACTATTACCTTCATTTTGCTCTTGGGAAAACTTTGATTGCTTATCGAATCCAAGCACTGACTTAAATATGGAAATGCATTGTAATTGACAATTACAATAGAAAGATTAGGTTCTGTTTGCATAAGCTGATCGTTGATATACTTTATCTAATGAATCTGCTATTGAAGGCCAGCTGAATTTTTTTTCAACAAATTTTCTGCTTCTGTCTGCTAATTTCTGATAAAGTCTTTCATTGGTCAATACCTCTACTGTCAGCTCTGCTAATTGAGCCATATCGTCACAAATTAGTGCCTCCTTCCCATGATGAACACCTAAACCTTCTATTCCAACTGTTGTCGTAACCACCGGCAATTTCATTGCCATTGATTCAAGTATCTTATATCTCGTGCCACCGGGACCAAAAATAGGAGCTAAAAGCACATCTGATTTCAAATAAACATTCCTTATATCATCAACATTTTGAGATACGATAATATTTTTTGAAGATAATTTTAGTATTTCTCTAGTAGGATATTTCCCCACGATCCATATCTTTGTAAATGGAAGTCTGTCTTTTATTAAAGGCCAAATCTTATTTGCCAAAAGTAAAACTGCTTCTCTGTTTTGTAACCACTTAAAATTTCCTACGAAAAGGATTCTCTTTTCTTTATTCTTTTTTTTTCTTGTTTTCGGAGAAAAATAATTTGTATCTACCCCATTGGGAACAAGATTTACCTCCAATTTATCACACAAACTTTGCATTACTTTTTTATCCGCTTCAGACATGGCTACAACTTGGGAAGCCCTACGCCAAAATGTCTTTTCCCAAAAATTAATCTTTTTCACATCCCAATCCATGATAAATTTTAAAGGTAACAACTTTACGCTATGAGTAAAATGTTTATAAACTAAATATTCAATCGTTTGTTCAACTAAAATTATCGGTATATTATTTTGAGGAATGTTCGGCATTACATAAAATGTTTCAGCGTGGATTAAATCAAATTTTTTTTGTTGAATTGCTTTCTCTATTGCTCTTTTAACTTCACTTCTCAAATACATACAGACAACAAGAGGATAAAAAGTTACAGCGGAAAGAGTAAGACTGGTCAGTGTCCATGGCGGTCTTTTCATAAAAACCTGCACTTCTTCACAAAAATTTTTGAGCATATGAATATTCTCTTTCTCTTTTTCATCTCTAATAAAGGAAAACAGGGTAATCTGATGCTTTTTTGAAAGATGCTTTAATAAATTATAGGTTCTTATTTGGCCACCAGACCAAAGAGGATAAGGCAGATATGGCGTTAGCATAAGTATTTTCATAAAAGAGTCTATTTAGGAAGATCTTTATCGGGAACAAGCTGAATGATAACATATTTAGAATTTAATTCTATTATTTTGAATCTTTTTTTTTGTGGATCTTCTATCAAAGCCTCTTTTATTAAATTATTAGTCATCTGATCAAAATTTACGCTAACATAATACTGAGCTCCTTTTGCAATCATATTATCTATTGATTCTTCAACAATAGGCCAACCAGCTCTTCCAGTTTGATACAAAAAAGCTGTGTCACCATTGTAAGGAGCAATTACTAGTACATTATTTTTTGTCAGTCGATCAAATGCCTGGCCTGCTTCAACTATTTCCGGATGATTAATATTGTAAAAATCTCTGATATGATACCAACCAAACATTTCCATAAAGAAAATTACTAAAAAGGTTATTCCATATATTTTTATTTTAGAACCAGTCTGAATAGAGAATTCAATTAAATAAAGCACTCCCTTGGCAAGTAAAATCGAAATTATCGGAATAGTGATCACTTGATAGTAATCATGACGCACGTTTCCTGTAGCTACAACAATAAAGTATAAAATCATGCTTACTATCCACCAGTTGATAAACCATCCTTCTTTTTTAGCTTTATATAATATTCCCAATATTAAAAGAGTAATTCCATAATATCCTAATATTAACCTGACCAATCTATCGGCAAAGATCCAATAGAAAAAAGCCCCTTTGAATCTGATTCCATCTCCATTTAGCAACCAAAGATTTGCTGGAATGCCTTCAGGAAATTGGTTCATCCAGCTCCTCCACCAAATAAAAGGTAATAAACAGATAAATAGATAGAAAAATAAAAATATTAATGAAATAAATCTTATCCTCATTTTTTTAAAGCAGATATATGCCATCGGAATAAATAAAAAAACTGAAAACGGCTTAACAAGAATTGAGGCTGCCGTAAATATAAATGAAAGAACGACAAAAAACCCTATCTTAGCAAGATTAGAAATTTGATGCTTAAATGAAGTTATTTCTTCAACCATTAAATTAAAATAATAAATCATCCCCAAAGAGGTAAAAACTAAAAAAGGCTCTGGTAAAATTACTCGATTGTAATAAATATTAAAAGGAAGAATAGCGAAAAATAATATCGTCAATAATCCACCTTTTTTTCCTAAATATTTCTTAGAAATCTTATAAAGAAAAATTATTGCTCCTATTGAAGCAAAAATTGAAGTCAATCTGCCTGAAATTTCTACTGTATAACCTACAAATATTTTATCGATGACGACGCTAAAAATATTGTACAAGGGGAATTCAACAAACCTTAAACCTTTTGGGTTATCTTTCCCAGAGGCAACACTTGATAAATCATCATAAGTCGGATATAAAATATTTATTCCATGTCTTATATAATTTCTTGTTACCGCAGAAGTATCGGCTTGTCTCCAAGAATGCCAGTCAGCAAGAGGAGTATTAATTTTGTAAAGTCTTAAACAGAAAGCTAAAATAATAATAAATATTACTTTCGCTGAATCACTCGTTATAAAAAAAGCAAGCTTTTTGGTCAGACTATGCTTAAATTTATCAAAATCCGGAATAATTGGAGAGGAAATAATTTTTCTTTGACCTTTCTTAAGAATTTCTATCCCACCTAAAGTACAGCCAACCAGTGTCCAAAAACTATAAGCTACTTTTGAAGATTCAAAAACATCTATATAAATCGCATTAACCATTAGTCCAAAAACAATACCACAGACTCCAACAGCAAAACCAAAAATGAGAGGATCTTTTAAAACTACAATATTTCTCCAGATGTAATATATTATAAAAATAAGTGTTCCGAAAAAACTAACAAAACCAAGCAAACCCGTTTCACCTAAAGATCTTAGGTAATCATTATCGGTAGATTCTGCCTCGGTAAAATCTGTTAGTTGAATTTTATTTAAGCTCGAATATCCGCTTCCCACCAATGGGTTTTTCTTGAATCCTTTTATTGCCATCGGCCAAAGCGCGTCAAATCTTATCGCTGTTGAAAGATCATAGGTAAAAGCTGTTTTAGAATAAGTTCTTGACACAGTGATAGTGCCGCTAGCTGTTGAAATAACCAATGGAATATCTTGAAAAACATCACTCGGCCGAGTTCTTGTCGGCGGTTGATCACTTTTTGAGGTAATCTGGGCCAGAGTAGAATCCGCGCTGTTTTCTAAAAACAATGCTTTATCTTTTGGTGGAGCGCTAATTGGAGAAAGAAGCAGTGATTTTATTCCTGCTATTCTTTGATCAATCCTCAAAAGTTTAGTAAATCTTTCTGATAAATCTCCAAAGGAAAGCATAACTAAAATGGAAAGCATCACTACTGTCAGCCATCGTGAAATAGACCAGAACAAACCTTTTTTGTATGCCCAAAAGAAAAACATTAAACTGATCCCTGCGATATAAGCAATAAACGAGGTCCTAGAAGCAGTTAATATTAAAGTCCAAAAAGCACAAATAAGTATAAGAAATATAATTACTCTGAAAAACCATTTTTTAATGGTAAAAAATAAACTCCAAAGAATAATCAAAGCCATCATAATAAATGCAGCTAAATCATAATGACCGGCAAAGGTAGAGATTACTCGGGCGTGTCTTGTTAAATAAAGCATCCATCCTTTGGCAAATTCCCTATTCATAGTTGAAAAAGCCGGCCAATATAGATATTTTTGCCCAAAACCATAAAGAGCTACCGCGAGAACAGTGAATATAAAAACAGTCAGATAGATTTTGAATATTCTTATATTTTTAATAGTTGAATAAAAAATAAAAAAAAGAGAGAAATACTCAATTCTTCTTAGGTAATGTAAAATCATTTTTTGCAGATGAATTTTTTCCATCGGAATGGTTTGGGTGATAAAAACTGCCGATATCATTGAAATAAATCCTATAGCTAAATAAATCAAAATTGGCTTAAAAAGAGGATTATTTAAAGTTATTTTCTTTTTCAGCAATAACAAAAGCCACAAAAGAATAGAAAAAGCTACGGCAAAATCATCTAGCCTCACTCGTACAATGTAGCCAGGCAATATATCCGCGAAAGGAATTTTGGGATAAAGCGGAATAAAAACAATCAAAAATCCAGCAAAAACTGTTAGAAAATTACTTTCTAGCCATTTTAAGATATTTCGCATAGATATCTGCTCTTTTATTTTGTTTCAAAATTATACCAAATAGTAAAAATCGTAACAAAGAACCTATATATATAAAAATATTTAAAGTTAAATATTGCCATCTCGGCTTATATTTTTGGTAAAAAAATTTTAAAAAAATAAATTATTCTGTTATTCCAGCATATTTTCCCTGTCCTGAGGCTCCTTTGTGATGAATCACGCTAATTAGTGGAAGATATTTAATCAAATATCCTTTCGCTCGAATTCTATACATTAATTCTACCTCTTCCCCATACATAAATATTTCTTCATTAAAACCGCCTACTTTTTGTAAAACATTTTTTCTAACTAAAAAACATGCTCCAGATACCCAATCTACCAATTGCTCTGAATCATAAAAAGAATTATATCTGACATGATAAGGTTTTATTATTCTGGCAAGAAAAGGAATACAATCAATCATCATCAGCCAACAAACCACTTTCAAAAAACTAGGCGAGTAGCCACAAGAGTATTGCAGACAACTATCTGCATATACCAATCTAGGAGCAACAACTCCTATTTTTTTATCCTCTTTTAATTTTTCCAGCAAATTTACCAAGGCTACTTCAGAAATTTCAGTATCACTATTTAAAAAAAGAATCAAATCGCCTCTGGCTTCTTTTAAAGCTTGATTATTTGCCGCTCCGTAACCCTTATTAACTTTATTTACAAGTAGTTTAATCCAAGGAAATATTTTTTTTACCATTTGAGGACTCTGATCATTTGAAGCATTATCAATTACAAATACTTCGTAAGAAATCTTTTTCCTTAATCTGCTTAATGATTTCGATAAGGAATCAAGACATTTTTTCAATAGGCCGCGCGTGTTAAAACTGACAATAATAATGCTTAGCTGCATTTTTTGGAGAATACAATCTTTATCACTGAAACAATCTCGCTCTTCCAAGTTTATATTGAGGATTTCTATTTTTTCTTTTTCCAATTTCCTTAGCTGGTATGCCGGCAACAACGGTAAACGGCATGATATTTTTGGTAACTACAGCCCCAGCGCATATTACAGCTCCTTTACCGATCGTTACACCTGGCAGAATTATAACTCTTGGTCCGATAAAAACATAATCATTTATCACTACCTCTTTTTCTTTTGCGTGAAAATCTTGACTGTGAATATCATGCTCCGAATTGTAAATTAAGACCGACGAAGCAAGAGCCGTATGATTGCCTATTTTTAACTTGGCTCGACCATCCAAAAAAGCATGATCTCCAATAATTGTATCTTCTCCAATCTCAATATTTTTAGGCTGAAAAAAATTGCACCACATGTGTATTCTTGAACCTTTGCCGATTTTGACTCCGAAGATCCGATAAATATAAAGTCTAACTGTATGAAATGGAATATGACCTACGAAGCGAAGGACCATCAACTCAAAATCTAAGCAAATATTTTTCGCCCTGATTATTATTCTAGCTTTCGCCTCTGACCAAGACAGCTTCTTACCTGTTTTATCGTAAAACGAAATCATTTTTTATTCTCCAATAATTAATCTTTTCTTTCCTTATATTAAATTTCTATATCAAATTATATCATACAACCACACTTTCTAATATTTGCATTGTTTCTTTGGCGCATTTTTTCCAACTGAATCTCTTGACTCTATCTAATCCTTTTTTAACAATATCTTTTCGAATATCTGACGGCATATCAAGTATTTTAGAAATAGCTGAAGTGATATCAGACACTATATTTGGATTGACAATAATCCCTGCGTCTCCAACCACCTCTGGCAGAGACGAAGTATGACTTACTATCACTGGACAGCCACAAGCCATCGCCTCAATTACTGGTAAACCAAATCCTTCATAAAGCGATACAAGAATGAAACATTCTGCCGCCTGATACAGATATGACAACTCATCTGCAGGAATATATCCGGTAAATATAACTTTTTTCTCCAGCTCAAACAGATTTACTTTTTGAAAAATTTCATTATATAACCATCCTTTTTTTCCAACAATCACTAACTGAAGCGGTTTTTTTCTACATCTGAAAATTTGGTTGAACGCCTCAATTAAACGACAGATATTTTTTCGCGGCTGAAGCGTTCCTACAAAAAGCAAAAAATTTTTATCTATCCCATATTTTGCTTTTATTTTACTTATCTTATCTTTATCTCCCGAACTTTCAGCTTTTATTTTATAACTTTTATCGTCATATCCCGGATAGGTTACAAAGACTTTATTACTAGGAATTTGATAGTAATCGACAATCGCTTTTTTTGAGAAATGGCTAATAGTCAATATTGCCTCTGCTTTTCTAACCGAATATTTGGTCCAGTTAGTTAACTGAAATAAATCACTTTTTTTAAACATCTGAGGATAGTAAATAAAAGAAAGATCCATAATTGAAATTACACATTTACAAGGTGAAAAGCGCGGAGCATAATGAGTGGGAGTAAAAAAAACATCCGCTTTATCTCTTTCTAAAAATAATTTCAGTGGTAAAGCAAATTGAGTCCATAATTTTTTTGGCCCAAATACTTGATATTTCCACCAATTGGTTTCTTTTGGCAGATCAGATTGGGGATTATTTTTTAAATAAATTACAATTTTTCCTCTTTTATCTAATAGGTGAGAATTTTTTATTTTTTTTTGATAAAAATAAAGATGATTAAGCAATTGATAGGCGTATTCACCGATCCCAACTCGTCTTTTTTCGTTGGCTTCATTACCATCTATTCCTATTATCATAGCAGTCTAAAATAAACTTTCATAAATTTGAAGAATTCTTTCAGCTGTTCTTTTCCAGGTGAATTTTTGCGCATTTACCAATCCTTTTTTGATCAATTTTTCCCTCAACTGACTATCAATATAAATTTTTACCAAACTATTTGCTAATTCTTGCTCTGATTTGGGATTGATCAATAGAGCGCATCCTTGGGCTATCTCTTTCAGACTTCCACAGTCTGAAGTAATAACTGGGCAACCGCAGGACATCGCCTCCAAAACAGGCAGTCCAAAACCCTCATATAAAGAGGGGTAAACAAATACCATTGCATTCTTGTAAAACGACAACAAGTCTTTTTCGTTTACGTACCCTATGATTCTGATATTCCTATGAGCCTTTGGCGCTTCACCCCAGCCGAATTTGCCTACTATTACCAAATCGATCTCTTTTCTTATATTGCTGATAAGCGGATGAGACAAAAATTTATCAAAAGCAGCATATGCGAGACGAAGATTTTTCCTTGGTTCCTGGGTTCCGACTATTAATATATAGTCATGAAAAAGATGATATTTACTTCTAATATCAGTAGAAATACCTTTATCAAAATATTCATTGGCTATTCCAGGATACACTACTTCTATTTTATATTTTGGATAATCTAAAATATCAATCAAATCTTGCCTGGTTGAATTTGAATCGACTATCACTTTGTCACACTCCTTTTTAACCCAAAAAAGTCTTTTTTTTTGAGTATTAATAATTGTCGGATGTGACGTTTCTGGATATTTAAATACAACCAAATCATGTACTGTAGTAATTTTCTTAGCAGAGGTTAAAGGCTGAGTCCAATCAGAAGAATGCAGAAGATCAAATTGTCCTAGAAATAAGTTTATAGAGATTCTGTGGATTTTATTCCATAAAAAATCAGACATTTTGGAAGGAATCGGTAATATTTTCAGTTCAACCCTATCAGATTTATTAATCGAGTTAAAATATTCATAAAAAACATCCCTCATTTTTAAAGACATACCAAAAAGAAGATATTGATTCTTTTTATCTATTTCAAGGAGACTTCTTACAAATTCCTTGGTATAATTTGCCACTCCGGTGCCTTGATACTGTATTTGTGAAATGTCAATTGCTATTTTCATATAATATCTATAATAACTATTTTTCTGTAGTTTGGCTCCATATTCAAAAGTCTAAAAACCGGTATCAAAACCAAAAATGCTTTTCGGAAAATAAAATCAATTATTCTGCTTTTTGTCATGAAGCCTTTCAAAAGAAACCGGTGAAGATAAATGTTTTCGTTTCCTCTTATTTGCAGCAACACTTTTTTGCCTATCATTTCTGCCTGTTTCAATATTATACCGCATATAGATTTGACATCCGGCAGACCATATTTTAAGTGTTCTTTTAAAAAAGGATATTCACTACCAAATTTACTCAAATAATAAGCTGAAAGATATTTGTCTTCAGCTGCGGCTTCTCTGCCGCTGGGAAAAGCGATAATCATTTTTTTTCTTGCTACCCGAAGCATTTCCCTTATTGCTTTATCTCTATCACCTTCGCTTATATGCTCCAACATATCTACGCAAATAACAGCATCATAAGAATTGTTTTTTAGCGGCAATTTTACAGCGCTGCCTTTAATTTTAGTAAGTAAAGGATCATAAGGGGGTAAAAAATCTGTATCTACTCCAGTCACCGGCTTTTTAAGATACGGCGCTATACCCAAACCGCCTGAACCTATTTCAAGAATAGTTTTTAGATGCGGATCTTTATTCAGCATTCTGACAAGAGGCAGATATCGAAGCGCCACTTCCGGATGAAAATGGTGAAAATAGTTAAAAATTTTACTGACATTGGAAAGAATATTTTTCATATTCGTACACAAATCCGACTCCGGGAAAGTCGGTCACTTTAACTTCTCCATAACCTTCTTCTTTCAAAAAGCGAAATATTTTTTTGTCCTTATCGGTCAATCCAGTAAGATATTGAAAAAGAAAAATTTTTTTCTTATCGTTTAGCTTCTTTGATAAATTAATTAGATCCTGATCTCTTAATAAGAATAACGGTGCTATAGCCCAAGCTTCAATCTTGTTCCTACTGTACCACTTATAAGGAGCAAATGGTTCTGGAAAAATAAATAAGGCAACCGAAGCTGGATCTGAATTCTTTTCAACGTAATTTACTGCTTGACGCCATTTTTCCCGCTGTACATAAGGATTAAAATAATAATCTCTTATGCCTGCACCGCTAATAATAAGGATCGATAATAAAGCTATTATTTTTGGTTCTTTTCGCCAAGTTTCCTGCCCTAAAGATAAAATAAGATAAAACAGAGGCAGTATAAAAATGAGTCTCTGAGGAGCGGCTACTGGAATAAACAAGTTGCAAACAGCAACTGAAGCTAAAGGAAAGAAAAACAGAAATAAGAACATCTTACCTTCCCTAGTTATAAAGAGCTTTATCAGACTGAGAAAAAAAAGTGCCAGCACGGGAAAAATTACCAAAAAATAAATATAATTATTATCTATCGATCCTCTGCCGTAGATGAATTTGGCAAAAGTCAAAGGGACTAATTTGACCGTAGGGAAAGAGACGATGTTTTTCCACCCCGGCAATCCTTCTCCTAAACCTACTTCAAGCTGATTTATGAAAAAAGGCACCCAAGGCAGAAAAGCTAATACGGAAAAAAAGAGACAACTTAGATATTTTTTTATCTTTTTATTTAGAAAAAAAACTAAAAATAAATGAGAAAGAATTAAAAACGGGGCAAAATATGAAGAATAAAGACACATTGTCAAAATTAGTGTATAGATTCCCCATTTTTTCCGAAGAAGATAATATGTAGATGACACAGAAAGAAAGACAAACAACATATAAGGTCTGGCTTCCTGTGAATACCAAATATGATAAGGTGATAAAGCTAATAATAAAGCGGCAGTTAATCCAACATTAGCTTTTTTGGCTACATTTCCAATAAGGTAGGTAAAAAGTATTGACCCCAGAGCAAATAATACTGAAAGAAGCCTAACCCATGCTTCGCTTTTCCCAGCCTTCATCCAGAAATGAAGCAGAAGATGAAATAAAGGAGGATGAAAATCTGCGCTTAGGTCAAACTGCTGACTTAAAGGTCTTGCTGATTCAATGACCTGGGCGGCTTCATCCAACCAGAAACTCTGGTTCAGATTGATTAGTCTTAAAACCAATCCCAGCAAAATAATCAATATGATGAGGATTTTTTCACGGCGCATAATACATAAACAGACGCATCAGAGTCTTTATCCGAAGTGAATATTAAATCATAAATGGGAATTAAAATGTTTCCTATGATTGAAATTAAAAAAAGTAATAATTTAAATAAGTAAGATTTATGCCGCAGTCTCTCGGCAATAATCAGCATTTCATACTGAATTATGCTTCCATATGGGCCAAGAACCGAATATAAATCAATAATTTTGAAACCGGCGTTTTCAACTTCCGCAACCAACCCTTCTCTTGTGTAACGGCGGTAATCTTTTGGAAATTTATGGTAAGGCCATAATCCATGGGTTGAAAGTATTATTAAACCATTTCTTTTTAATAATCTTAGACATTCAGCTAAATAAAAATTAGCATCTCTAACATGTTCAAGAACTTGAGTAGAAAGAACAGCATCAATAGTCATTTTTTTAAGAGGAATTTTTTCTGATTCTTTAATAATAATATCCGCTTGATTGTTATCACCGATATCCACACCAATATAATTTGATAAGTATGGAAGAAATAATGACTGATATGGTTTATTACCGCAACCATAATCCAGCAAAACTAACTTTTTTTTACTTTTAGCTAAATATTTACTGATTATACATTCCAAAATTTTTTTTATCCCTATTAAGGTATGATAGTCATGTTGCCAAAAAGGAGGATAAAGTCTTTTTCTGTTATATTCTTTGTCCATTTTTCAATCTCCAAAGAAAATATCTTACAAGAGTTATATATTTCAACTCCATATATGCGATTTTCCAGCTGTCTATCCCAGCAATAATTATTCCCCGCTTCAGATAAATAGCAATAAATTTAATAATGTCTATTAATAGCGAAATTAATGGATGCTTTTTCATTTTCAAATAATTTTGAAAGACGCTGTTGTCTTTGGGATTTGCAATATTAAAACATGGTGCGTTTTCTATTGCAAATATCTGACGAGCCTGAAGTTTAGCCCAGCCAACCCATTTTTCCTGAAAATTTTCCCGCGTGAAATTATTATACGCAGGCTTATGCTCCAGTCTTATATCTGATCTTTTTTCCAAAATGCCGTAAGTTCTTGGATATTCGTGGGAAATCCCTATCATAAAAAGCTTGCTCTTCTTAAATAAACAGGGTTTATAAGTTTTCGCAAATGGTCCTTTTGTAATATATCTAGTTCCATTCCAATAAGGCCATCTAAAACTAAAAGCATCTATTTTTTTTTCTTCAATTAATTCTTTTACTTTTTCTGCGGTCGAGTTTGATAAAAACTCATCTGCATCAATTTGAAGAATCCACTCTCCCCTAGCTTTCTCAAACGCATAAGGACGATGCCATTCTGCTTCACCGACAAAAGGACGGATAAAAACCCTTGCTTGATGCTTTTCTCCGATCTCTAAACTCTTATCTGAGCAAGGGCCGTCGTGAATCAATACTATCTCATCAGCTATTTTTTTTATGCTTTCAAGGCATCTGGGTAAAAGTTTTTCTTCATTTTTAATTACAAGACAAACCGACAGCTTCATTTATTTATCCTTTCTAACAATAGCGCTTGTCCTTGTTGATGAAAAATTCTAAACTCACCTCTATCTAAAAGGTCATTAACAATTCTTAAAGTAGTATCATGATCAATAGGTGCATATTTATTTGGACCATCGTGCAGGTCTAAAACTATATAGTCCGCTTCATTTATTATTGGAAAAAGATAGATAGTATTTCTTTGTGAGAGATGAGGAAATAGACTGTTTTGAGCGGAAATAACCACATTCTTATCTAATTTTTTAGCTATAAGAAGAATTTTATTATTATCGAGCATCCAAGGTAGCGTTTCATACAATTGTTTTTTAAAAATAGAATGGATTGGCGCTTTTAAAAGCACATCTTGAGTAAAGGTAGAAATCAATAACACAAAAGAAAGAATTAATATCGTGTTTTTCCTATTATTATTAAATTTTTTCTCGACTATCTTTAGCGAATAAATAGCAGCAATTGGCAATAGCATAGACAATGGTGCGGCGTGATGATTGACATTTAACCAAGTAGTAAACTGACCTCCAGTGTAGAGAAAACGCATAAAAAATTGTTCAAAAACAGGAATTAAGATGCTAATAGGAGAAAATAATGGTATCAGTCCAAAGGACAAAAAACTAATTATCAAAGTTTTAAT
>FWPV01003747.1_pt1 | contig 14414 bp, 11 predicted proteins | sample 2228371 | NCBI WGS metagenome assembly FWPV01 (sample SAMEA103939776, study PRJEB20133) | metagenome
CCGCTCGAACTCCATCCAAAGGCGGCCTGTTCCTGCTGCCTCGAGATGGTCAATGTAGAGCTGGTAGACCCCCTGCGACTCGTAGACTGAGACGTAGCCGTGGGCAATCACCGCATCGCCATCGCGCGGCAGCGTCATGCGAGTCGCTGTCGTGCGCCAGATCACTGCCCTGATGCTGCTGGCTTCGTCCTTGAGGGTGAGATAGCAATGCCCGCTGCTATGCTGCTTGAAGTTGGACACCTCGCCTGAGAGCCAGACGTCGGCAAGCACCTCGTCCTCAGTGAGCAGCGACTTGATGTACGCAGTGATCTGTGAGACGGTGTAGATGTTCGGCAGCAGCATGCTAACTCTCGATCTTGCCGGGCCCGGAAGGGCTCAGCCGGCGCACCAGCCCATGCCCCCTGTCACGCTCGCAGGAAGAAGAACGCCAGGGCCAGGATCAGGTAGACGCCCAACAGCTGCGCCCCTTCCAACCAGTTTGTCTCACCGTCCTGGGCTGCCAGCGCGGCAATCAGACTGCCCGCGAACAAGGCTATGATCTCGAACTGGTTGAACACCAGCGTCAACGGGTTTCGGAACAGCAGGCTGATAAAGACCAGCAACGGAGCCACGAAGAGGGCGATTTGCAGGCTTGATCCCAGCGACACGGCCATGCTCAGTTCCATCTTGTTCCGCCAGGCAGCCTGCACTGCGACAGCGTGCTCGGCGACGTTGCCGACGAGCGGCACGATGATGATGCCGATGAAGAACTCGGAAATTCCGAGTGTGGCCACCGTATGCTCAACCGCTCCCACGAGGATCTCGCTCAGGACTGCGATCAGGATTGTCGAGCCGGCCAGAAGCAGGGCGGCTCGACGCAGCGACCAGCCACCATGATGCTCTTGCTTCACCTCGCCGGCCAGCGCCGGCTCTGGGCTTGTGTGGCGGAAGCCGAAGACCAGGCCCGCCGCATAGATGGCGAGCATGGCTGCTGCTGTCCCCAGGCTGAGCCATTCGACCGGCCCCGTGGTTTCCTCGTGGGCGAAGAAGAACAAGGAGGGCACAGCGAGGGCTGCTACGGCCAGGATCAGTTGGGTGGCGTTGACGCCGGCGTGTGTGCGGTTGAACTTCTGCAGCCCATTCTTCAAGCCGCCCAGCAAGACGCTGAGGCCCATCACCAGCAGGATATTGCCGAGGATGGAACCGGTGATGGATGCTTTCACCAACTCCAGCAGACCTCTGCGGATAGCGAAGAGCGTAATGATCAGTTCGGCCGCGTTGCCCAGGGTGGCATTCAGCAGCCCTCCCAGACGGGGCCCTGTGTGGGCGGCTAGCTCCTCCGTGGCCTGGCCCAGGATGCCGGCGGCCGGAATCACAGCCAGGGCAGAGGCGACGAACAGCAAGGTAGACGGCCAGTCCAAGAGCCGCCCGATGATCGCCACGGGGGCGAGGACCAGCAAGATGTTCAGATACTTCACGGAAAGCCGCTCCTGTGGCGAATTGCTGAATGGGCCCCTCTGGCTTGCCGTATGAACCAGTCCCAGGGTGTCTCGGTTTGGGCTATGCCGGTGCCATCCACGAACAGGTTGGCTGGCGCGCTGCGGGGCACCATCAGTCTGAGCGCGCGCGGCACTACCTCCAGGATCACTGGGGTATTGCCGATGCAGTCTCCGTCCACGTGCACGGGCAGCGGGCGGCGGGTGCGAATCTCCACGCGCTGGGCGCGGTAGAAGTCCACCTCCGGGTTCCGGGTGTGTTGTCTGAGGATCAGGCGCGCCAGATGGACCAGCCCGCGCGCGGGATGGATCCCCTGGAAGCACAGGACATCCAGGCGGCCGTCATCCAGGGTGGCATTGGGTGCGACGGTGAAGAAGATACCGTACAGTTGAATGTTGCTGGCGACCAGCATAAGCATGCGCCGGCTTACGCGCTGACCATCCACACGAACGATGGCTGACGTGCCGGCGAAATCTCGCAAGAGCAGAAAGCCTGCCACGATAAAGCCGAGGACGCCGTACCGTCTCTTGCGTTCCGGATCCTGATTGATTTCCCTGTTGAGCGCCGCGTCGAACCCGACGCCACCCCAACACAGGAAGTGGTGCGGCTCTGGGTTGCCAATGGCGAAACGAACCTGGCCAACATCCACGGGTCGGATATGGCCCGCGAGAGCCAGGCGCGCGGACTCCAACAGGGGGTGAGCGTGAAGCCCTCCGGGCACTGGCAGGTTCAACTGCCGGGCCAACACGTTCCCCGTGCCGCTTGGCAGTACGGCCAATGCTGTCTCAGTGCCAACCAGTCCATCTACTGTCTGCGCAATCGTACCGTCGCCGCCGGCCACGAACACGGCATCGCAGCCGTCGGCCACGGCGCTGCGCGCGTAGGTGGTGGCATCCCCGTAGCCGTGCGTTTCCTCGATGCGCGTGATCTGCCAGCCGCTGGACCTCAGGAACGAGACCGTCTGGCGGAGGTCCTCCTCGAAACCCCGCGGTCCGGCTACAGGGTTGTGGATGATGAGCGCCTTCATGGATGGTCTGCAGACGACTGGCGATAGACGATGGAGGAGAGCATCTGGTAAGCCGCAGTGTACGGGTCCAATTCGCGGCGCGCGATGGCGGTCACCAGGCTCTCCAGCTGTCCTTCCGGGAGGGAGGCCAGCAGTCTGACCCGCAACTGCTGGCACAGGATATGCTCGAGTGAAGTGGCCGCGCGGGCAGCCTCACGCGCGGCGAGCGTGCCGGTGCGCTGCAAATGCGCGCGGTGCGCCTCGATTTCTTGCCGCAGGCTCTCCACACCTTCGCCCTGCGTGGCGATCGTCTTGAGGATGGGCGGAATCCATATCCCGTCGGATGGCGGGTGGGCGGGTGAAGGGGGCTCGATGCCCGGCGGCAGATGGCTATGGATCGGCGGCGCCAGGTCCTGCAGTATCCGAAGCGCCAACACGGTCTGGTCGGCGCCGTCGCGGTCGGCTTTGTTGACCGCAAAGATATCGGCAACCTCCAGAACGCCGGCCTTGATTGCCTGGAGTTCGTCTCCCAGGCCGGGTGCCTCTACGACGAGGGTTGTGTGGGCGGCCTGGGCAATGTCAACCTCCGCCTGCCCGACGCCAACTGTCTCGACCAGAATGCGATCGAATCCTGCGGCGTCCAGCAGCGTAATGACATCATGTGTCGCATGCGCCAGGCCGCCCAGGCTGCCACGGGTGGCCATGCTGCGGATGAAGACGCCGGGATCGCCCGCCAGGCCAGCCATGCGAGCGCGATCGCCCAACAGGGCCCCACCCGAGAACGGGCTCGTCGGATCTACGGCCACGATCGCCACCGTCTGCCCTGCGGCGCGATATACTCGGGCGAGCGCGGTTGCAAGCGTAGATTTGCCGGTCCCCGGCGCACCCGTGATGCCGATGACGTAGGCGCGTCCGGTACGGGGGTAGAGCGCCGCCAGAAGATCGTGGGCTTCAGGCCCATCATCCTCCAGGGCTGTAATTGCCTGCGCCAGTGCCCGCCGGTTGCCCGCAAGCACCGGCTCAACAAGATCGGCGAGACCAGCCATCAGGTATCAGCCACCCGCTCTCGGATCAACTGGACGATGTCAGCCGTATTCGTGCCCGGCCCGAACACGGCGGCGACTCCCATCGCCTGCAGCGGCGGCACGTCCTCTGCCGGGATGATGCCGCCGACGAGGACCAGGACATCATCCAGCCCCTGAAGTCGGAGAAGTTCCATGATGCGCGGGCAAAGGGCCATGTGCGCGCCGGAGAGAATGGACAGGCCGACCACGTCCACATCCTCCTGGAGCGCGGCCTCAACGATGCTCTCCGGTGTCTGGCGAATGCCGGTGTAGATCACCTCCATGCCGGCGTCGCGCAGCGCCCGGGCGACCACCCTGGCCCCGCGATCGTGTCCATCCAGGCCCGGCTTGGCGATCAGCACGCGAATCTTGTGCTTAGGCATGGTCAGGCTGGCTCCCTGTCGCTGTCCTTGCCCCCGCTGCGTCCTGGAGGGGCCAGTTCGATGGGCAGAACAGTATTGGCTGCGCGCCGGCCAGGATGGCCCTCTCGCTCTCTGGCTCTCCACTCGCCCGTCACGGCTGCCTCCAGGCACTCCTCCAGGTTCCCGAAACGCATGCGGACGCCGCTGTGCATCGGCGCGTAACACGCCATTTTCCCGGCGTTGGTGGCCATGGTACGCACCCCCAGCATATGCATCGGCGCGACCACGGCACAGGTATCCGCGACGACCTCTCCGCCCGCCGCTTCGATGGCCTGGACATAGCCCAGGTCCGCCGCGCGCTGCCGCGTGGTCTCCGCTGTCGTGATCCAGAGGCGGGTGGCCAGTTTCTTGCCCCGCAGGACTTCGGCCACCTGCTCGATCTCGGCCAGGCTCGCGTGCGGGCAGCCGATGGTGACCAGGTCAATCTTGCGCAGGTCGGGGTCCGCGTCCATGATGCGATAGGCCTCTTCCAGGCTCTCGATCACAAGGGACTGTGCGCCAGGTCGGACGAGTGCAGGGCCGGCATCGCGCGCCTCAGGGGTGTAGCCCTCAACGTGGTACAGGGCTACGGCTCCGTATGCCGCCAGCCCGGCCCCCAGCGTCTTCAGGCGGTCGGCGGCTGGACCGCCGAGCGTGACATCTGCCGGCAGGGGCGGCAGCCACTGCGCCAGGTCTGCAAACCAGGGCACGCCGTTGCCGACCGCCTTGCCTACGACGTAGCTGAGCGCGCCGAAGTCGGCCACAGAGCGCACCGGACAGCGGACTTCGACCACCCAGTCCGCCCGGCGATTCTCCTCCAGGTGATAGCCGTAGCGCGCGGTCCGGCCCACAATGGCCGCTGCCAGTGCGCCGGGCCCGCCTTCGCGGTTGCTGTGCGCGCCGATCGCGGAGTTCGCGAAGGCCACCGCGCTGGACTCTGCCCAGGCCAGCGCATCGCCGCGGCGCGGCGTGAAGTCTGCAAAGAGGTAGGGCGTGCAGCTGAGGGTGGGGCTTGCGCCCATTCTGACCAGGGCCTCGACGACGCTGAGTTGCGGGCCGGCGAACTCTGGCTTGATGCCCCAGCCCTGCCAGCGGCCGCGCTCCATACCCATCGGGTTCAGGGTAGTCGGTACACGGACCCTGGCCCCCTGCTCGGCCCATTCGTTCAGAAAGGCCACCCCGGCGTCGCCGAGGTTCTTGAACGAGACGCCTGCAACGTGGGCATGCTTGATAGGAACGAGATCACTGGCCCCGTAGATGCGCGCCAGGGCGACTACGATCTCCATAGCGCGTTGCACCCCAGCGCCATGGGTACCGTCCAGGAAGGCTTGCTCCTCAGCAGTTAGCGTCAGGTCGTTCATTGTGGCCCGAGGGAAATGTGTTTGCCGCCTGGCTACTGGCCGACATTTGGTGAAATTGTAGCACACGCGGTTGTCCTGACCAAAGACGGATCGGCCCAGTCTCGGAAGGGCCATGTTGACTTGACATTCGGTTGCCATCATGGTATCCTCAGCCTGCTTTTTTGGCTGACAGCGATAACTCCTACCATAACGATAACATGCAGGCAATTCGGGCGAGCCATGGGTTGCGGGATTTGGGATGTCTTGACACCCTCATGGCCGTGTGCTATTATCCTTCTCGATCTACTAATGTCACGGACTGCCCCGGAGGGGATGGATGAGCAGACTGTTGGAGGTGAAGGGGCTGGAGACCCGTTTCTTCACCCAGGATGGTGTGGTCCATGCGGTGAACGGCGTCTCGTTTCACGTGGATGAAGGTGAGACGCTGGCCATTGTGGGTGAGAGCGGTTGTGGCAAGAGCGTAAGCGTTATGTCGCTTATGCGCCTGATCCCCATGCCCCCGGGGAAGATCACCGGCGGCGAGGTTTGGTTTGAGGGCAAAGACCTCCTCAAGGTGCCGGAAGACGAGATCCGCCAGGTGCGCGGAAACCGGATCGCCATGATCTTCCAGGACCCGATGACTTCCCTGAACCCCGTGCTGACGATCGGCTTTCAGATCGCGGAGGCGCTCATCCTCCACATGGGCATGGACAGCGCGGCGGCCCGCAAGCGCAGCGTGGAGTTGCTGGAACTGGTTGGCATCCCCAAAGCGGCTGACCGTCTGGATGACTATCCTCACCAGTTCTCGGGCGGCATGCGTCAGCGCGTGATGATCGCTATGGGGCTCAGCTGCAACCCCCAGTTGCTCATTGCCGATGAGCCGACCACCGCTCTTGACGTGACGATCCAGGCGCAGATCACCGATCTGGTCAAGCGCCTGCGAGACGAGATCGGAATGGCGGTCATCTGGATCACGCATGATTTGGGGGTTGTGGCCGGACTGGCCGACCGGGTTGTCGTCATGTATGCCGGTTTCATCATCGAAGAGGCGCCGGTGAAGGAGTTGTACGGCGACCCCCGTCATCCCTACACGATCGGCCTGCTTGGCTCGTTGCCCCGGCTGGACATGGGCCGTTCGCATCGGCTGACCTCCATCGAGGGCCTGCCGCCGGATTTGATTGACCTCCCGCCAGGTTGTCCGTTCTGGCCCAGGTGCAAGTATCGGATTGACCGCTGTGCTGTGGAAAACCCGCGCTTGGACCCGGTTGCGCCGGGGCACAGGATCGCCTGCTGGGTGGATGTCAGGACAGGAGAGGGACGCGCAGCATGATTGTCCAAGAGTCTTCGGCTCTCAGCCCTCAACCAACTGCGGTTGACCAGCGAACTCCCTCCGACGACCGGGTGTTGCTGCGCGTTCGCAACCTCAGGATGTGGTTTCCCATCTTGCGCGGCGTCCTGCAACGTCATGTGGCCGATGTGAAGGCGGTGGATGGGCTGGATTTTGACGTTTACCGAGGTGAAACACTCGGCCTAGTGGGTGAATCCGGGTGCGGCAAGTCCACCACGGGGCGTGCAATTCTGCAACTGTATCGGCCCACCACCGGAGAGGTTATTTTCGACGGTCACGATCTGACCAAAATGAAGGGCGACCAGCTGCGCCAGATGCGGCGGCGGATGCAGATGATCTTCCAGGATCCGTATGCCTCCCTCAATCCGCGCATGACTGTAGGCGGCATCATCGCCGAACCTCTGGAAGTGCACAACATCGGGACGCGGGCCGAGCGTCTGGAGCGGGTGCGCGAGCTGCTGCAGGTTGTAGGACTCAACCCGTACTTCATCAACCGCTATCCGCACGAATTCTCCGGCGGGCAGCGGCAGCGCATCGGTGTGGCGCGGGCCCTGGCAGTCAACCCGTCTTTCATCGTCTGCGACGAGCCGATCTCGGCGCTCGATGTCTCCATCCAGGCGCAGATCATTAACCTCCTGGAGGATCTTCAGGAGCAGTTCGGTCTGACCTATTTGTTCATTGCCCATGACTTGTCGGTCGTGCGCCACATCTCTGATCGCGTGGCCGTCATGTACCTGGGCAAGATCATGGAGCTGACGACGAGGGACGAACTGTACGCCAATCCGATGCACCCCTATAGCCAGGCGCTCCTGTCGGCGGTGCCGATTCCCGATCCGGTTGTGGAAGAGAAACGGCAACGCATCATCCTGGAGGGGGATGTTCCCACGCCGGTGAATCCACCGAAGGGGTGCAACTTCTGCACGCGCTGTCCCAAGGTGATGGAGGTCTGCAAGGAGCAAGAGCCCGAGTTCCGCGATTATGGCGGAGGGCACTTTGTGGCATGCTGGCTGTATCAGCGGTAGATGCCGGCCAATGCTCCGTGGTCTACGAAAGGAGGTGGTGCACTGCATAACACACTGGATGGTTGCTGGTCTGTGTTCTAGGTTCCCGATTTGTTCTCAGTCAGGAGGAGAAAAATGTCTAGGAAGTTGTGGGTAGTACTTGGCGTCCTGCTGGTCGCCAGCATGGTCCTGACGGCCTGCCCGGCCCCGCAAGTGCAAACTGTGGAGAAGGTCGTGACCCAGGTCGTCGAGAAGACGGTCGTTGAGACCGTTCAGGTTGAGGTTCCGAAAGAGGTCGAGAAGGTCGTCGAGAAGGTCGTCGAGGTGACGCCTCCGCCGCCGGCCGGCCCGAAGGTGTTGCGCTACACGCTGGGTCCGGGCGATGTCCCGACGATTGATCCTGGTCTGGCGACGGACACTTCCTCCGTGCAGATTGACATGGAGACCTTCGTCGGCCTGACCCGCCAGAACGAGATCACCTCGCTGGTCGAGCCCGGAATGGCGACCAAGTGGGATATCTCCGATGATGGCCTGGTCTACACCTTCCACCTCCGCGATGACATTCCGTGGGTCAAGTATGATGGCAAGCAGGTGGTCAAGGTGCAGGACTGCGAGGGCAATGATCGCATGGTCAGGGCCCAGGACTTCGAGTACGGCATCCTGCGCACGCTCAAGCCTGAGACGGCATCCGACTATGCCTATGTCTTGGTCTTCGCGATCGCTGGCTCTGACGACTTCAATGCCGGTACCGTCACCGACACGACCACTGTTGGCGTGAAGGCCCTGGATGACACGACCCTGCAGATCACCTTCAAAGAACCGGCTGCCTACAACGCCGCCATCGCTGGCATGTGGCCTGCCTACGCCGTGCCCAGCTGGGTCATTGATGGAGATGACTGCACCGAGGCGCGCGGCGACCGCTGGACCGAGCCCGGCTTCTTCCAGAGCTACGGCCCCTTCACGCTGAAGGAGTGGGTCCACGATTCCTACATCAGCATCATCAAGAACCCCTTCTGGCCCGGGACTGACAATATCCCGGTTCCGAAGATTGATGAGGTCCACATGACGATGCTGGACGGCACAGCCCAGCTTGCCGAGTACGAGGCCGGTAACCTGGATGTGTGCGTGGATCCGCCGCTGGCCGACATGGACCGCATCAAGAGCGACCCGGTGCTGTCCAAGGAATTCAGCATCAGCCCCAGCATGTGCACCTACTACTACGGCTTCAACACCAAGGCGCCGTTCGTGGATGATGCGCGTGTGCGGCGGGCGCTCTCCATGGCCATTGACCGGCAGTCGCTGATTGATAACGTCACCAAGGGTGGCCAGGAGCCGGCCCAGTGGTTCTCGCGGCCGGGCCTGGCTGGCGCACCCACGATCGAAACGCATCCTGACCTGGGTGTCAAGTTCGACCTGGCGAAGGCCAACGCCGAGCTGGATGCATATCTGGCGGAGAAGGGCCTGACCAAGGACAAACTGGACATCACTCTGATGTTCAACACCTCCTCCGGGAATCAGAAGATCGCCGAGGCGATCCAGCAGATGTGGAAGGACGGCCTGGGCGTGGATGTCAAGGTGGCCAACCAGGAGTGGAAGGTCTACTTGAAGACGATCCGCGACCCGGTTAACACCCCGCAGGTCTACCGCCTCGGCTGGTGCATGGACTACGCCGACGCGAACAACTTCGCTCGTGAGGTGTTCGCCAAGGGCGGGTCGTCGAACCCGCTGGACGGCGGCGGCGTGAACTGGGAGAACCCGGAGTACGAGAAGCTGGTCATTGACGCAGCGCGCGAACTGGATCCGGCGAAGCGCGTGGAGTTGTACGCTCAGGCCGAGCAGATCCTGGTCTACGAGGACGCGGTGATCGCCCCGATCTACTGGTACACGAACCTCGACCTGACGAAGCCTTACGTGCAACGCACCTACAGCGTGCAGGGCCAGGAATACTTCGAGAAGTGGGACATTACGCAGTAGTTTGAGATTCGACCCTGTAGGGGCGGATGGCCAATCCGCCCCTACGCCACGGGTGGGCATAAGGCCCGCCTTCACGGGCCCCGGGCAGGTTGCGCTGGGTACCGACACGATTTCGGTGCTTCCCGAGGCGCGTCCGGCCCGGGGCCTGCAACACTACCGCCTGGGCGCGGCAACCGGGCCAGGAGATAGAGTATGACCCAATACATCATACGGCGCATGCTCCGCAACCTGATCGTGATCCTGTTGGTTTCCCTGATCACGTTTCTTTTGATGCATTCGGTGCCGGGTGGCCCGTTTGATCGGGAGAAATCGCTGCCGCCCGAGATCATGAAGAATCTCAACGAGCGTTATCACCTGGATGAGCCACTGCCGGTGCAGTACGCGCGCTACTTGTATGATGTCATGATCCCGCGGATCTCTTCGACCACGCCTGGCAGGTCGCTCCAGGATGATTTCCTCATCACCATCCGGCTCGGCGACAAGTTGTGGCTGAAGTGGATGAACTTCGGCCCGTCGTATGCTTCTCGAAGCCGGACGGTCAATGATATCTTCCGGCAACAGTTGCCGATCTCTATGCAGCTCGGCGTGCTGGCGTTGCTGGTCGCTATGGCCATTGGCATCCCCATGGGCATTCTGGCCGCGCTTAAGCAGAATACTTTCTGGGATTACCTGGGCATGGGAGTAGCCATTTTTGGGGTGTCGGTGCCCGTTATCATTCTGGGACCGACGCTCGTATGGATCTTTGGGGTGTCCCTCAAGGTGCTGCCGCCGACCGGATGGGGTGCCAAGCCGCCCTATCTGTTGGGCTTTCTGCCGACTAACCTGGGCTGGTCATACTGGAGGCATGCCCTGATGCCCATGGTCGCCCTGGGGCTGGCCAGTTCGGCATTGCTGGCTCGCCTGACACGCGCCAGTCTGCTGCAGGTGGTGCGCGAAGATTACATCCGCACGGCGCGGGCGAAAGGCCTGATGGAGCGTACGGTGATCACGCGCCACGCCATGAAGAACTCTATGATCCCGGTGGTGACGGTGCTGGGGCCGATGTTTGCGGCGCTGATTACGGGCACTTTTGTGACCGAGTTGATCTTTGGCATCCCCGGCATGGGCAAGTACTTCGTCACCTCGATCACGAACCGTGATTACCCCGTGATCATGGGGACGATTCTGCTGTACGCTGTGATCCTGGTCATGGCCAACCTGTTCGTGGATATCATGTACGCCTTCCTGGATCCGCGCATTCGCTATACATGATGAGAGACGACAGGCCATAGGCAGGCAGCCGCACGCTCCGGCGCGTGCTCTATGACCAGGTGGGAGGGACTATGGTTGCCCAGACTGAGACCATCAAATCGGGTGCAAAGGACACCACCCTGGCTCGCAAAGGCGAGAGCCTGTGGAAGGATGCCTTGCGGCGTCTGATGCGGAACAAGGGGGCTGTGGTGGGCTTTGCCATCATCGTGATCCTGCTCCTTGTGGCGACCTTCGCGCCGCTGATTGCGCTGAAAGGTTTTGCCGACCAGGTGCTGGTGGACAACAACAAAGTCCCCGCATGGATGCTCCGCCTGTTTCCCACGATGCAGGGCTATGCCAGGATCAGCGACCAATACCCCATCGGCGCCGACTATGTGGGCCGCGACCTCTTCAGCCGGATTATCTATGGTTCGCGCATTTCGTTGACGGTGGCGTTCATCGGGCCGATCTTGAGCCTGTTGATTGGGGTGACGTTCGGCAGCATTTCGGGGTACGTGGGTGGCCGCACCGACAACGTGATGATGGCGATTGTGGATGTTCTGTATGGTTTCCCAACACTGCTGTTCATTATCCTCCTCATGGCATTCTTCCGGGGAGGCATTTCACGGCTGACGCCAGGCACCTTTGCGTACACGATAAGCCTGCTCGATGCGAAGATGGGAGGCTTGCTGTTCATCTTCATCGGCATCGGTGTGACAGCCTGGGAGACCATGGCCCGGTTGACGCGCGGGCAGGTGCTGTCGGTGCGCAAGCGGGAGTTCATCGAGGCGGCGCGGACGATCGGGGCGGGCAACCTGCGCATCATGTTCAAGCACGTCCTGCCGAATATTGTGGGCCCGCTGATTGTGGCGGAGACGCTGGCGATCCCGTCTTACATCTCCACTGAGGCGTTTCTCTCTTTCATCGGCCTCGGCGTGAATCCTCCCACGCCGTCATGGGGTATCATGATCGCAGAGGGTTCGCAGCAACTGCGCACCTACCCGAACCAGGCGCTTTTCCCGGCCATGGCTCTGGCGATTACCATGTTCGCCTTCAACTTCCTCGGCGATGGGCTGCGCGATGCTCTGGACCCGCGGATGCGTGGGACGCAGTGATCGTTGGCCTCTGACAATGGACGGCTGACGCGTGGCCTTGTGTTGGGAGTAGGTGAGGGGGAAGGGCAGCGCTCCCTTCCCCCTTTCTCATTGCGAGGTCAGCAGGACCTGGGTCTTCCGATGCGGGGTAGTGCAGGCGGATTCACATGGAGCGCAGGATCAGTCTCATGAACGGAAAGCGTGTGCCAGGTCGTGTTGCGCCCTGGCTGGTGGTTGCCGGGCTGGTGGCGCTGCTCGTTGCAGCGGGTCTGGCCCTTGTCGGCTGCGCAGGCCGAACCCCCGAGGTTTCGGAGAGGCTGGTCACGGTTGAGGTCACCGTGCCGGTCGTTCAAACGCGAGTTGTAGTGGAGACGCGCGAGGTCGAGAAGACGGTGGTGGTGACTGCCACCCCTGAGCCAACTCCGGCTTACGTCTCGCGGGTAAATGCGCCACCCGGCACCTTGACTTACCCGCTGAACAGTGAGCCCGCTACGCTGGATCCGCAGGAGGCAACGGATGAGAGCTCGGCCTTCCTGGTTCAGCAGCTGTACGAGGGCCTGTTCAACCTGCGCGGGGATGGATCCACCGTCCCTGCTGCTGCCACCGGCTATGAGGTCTCCGGCGACGGCAAGGTCTATACGGTTACGTTGCGCTCGGGGCTGACCTGGACGGACGGCGTGCCCGTGACAGCGCAGCACTATGTGGATGGGGTATGCCGTCTGCTTGAACCGGCGGTCGGCAACAGTTACTACTATCTGCTCACCGAGGTGGCGGCTGTCACAGGCGCTGCGGAATTTGCCAGCGGCGACGTGTCCGACTGCGGGAAGGTGGGCGTCAAGGCCGTGGACAGCCTCACACTGCGAATCGAGTTGGACCGGCCTGCGGCGTTCTTCCCGAAACTGCTGGCATTTCAGACCTTCCTCCCCGCCCGCCTGGACCTGCTCAGCGCCGCACAAGCCGTCACGGACAGCCTTCCATCGGCCCAACCGATAACGACGAGTGTGACGAACGGCCCCTACCAGATAGCCGAACGGGTGCCCAACGATCACATCACCCTGGTCAAGAACCCAGGATACTGGAACGCAGACCGGGTAAGCATTGGCCGGATCGAGCTGCTGGTTGTTCCTGACCTGGCGAGGCAGCTGGCGCTCTACGAGCAGGGGGACCTTCAGGTGGCGGAGTTTCCTGCAGCTTTTCCGCCGCGCATCCAGGCCGATCCCGGCCTGGCCAGGGAGCTGAAGGTGCTCGTGCGCCCGGGCACCAGCTATCTGGGCTTCAACACCCAGATCACGCCCACGATGGACGTCAACGTCCGTCGTGCCATTGCCAGCGCGATTGATCGCCAGGCTCTCATCAACGACATCTTGCAGCAGCCATGGCATGTCCAGACGCAGGTCCTGGTCCCTCCGGACATCCTCGGCTATCAGGGCAATGACCCGTCCGTGGGCTACCGGTATGACCCGGGTGCAGCCACGGAGTTCCTGGCCGACGCGGGCTATGGTCCCGACAATCCGGTCCCGCCGGTGGAAGTCTGGTTCAATCGCGAAGGAAACAACGAGGCGGTCTTTGAGGGCATCCGGGATATGCTGGAGCGGATTGGCATACCCGTCCGGCTGACGGAGAGCAGCTGGAACGTCTACCGTCAGGCGCTGGATGCCTGCAACAAGCCGAATCGGGCTGCGGCTGCCAAGACCCCAGCAGAGTGCTCCTACAACCTGTATCGCATGGGCTGGGTGATGGACTATGCTGACCCCTCCAGCATCCTGGATGTTGTCTTCCATCCGCGGTCCGCGTTCCAGTATACAGGATGGCAATCGCCGGAGTACGAGGAACTGCTGGCCCAGGCGCTCGTCGAGCAAGACGAGACCAGGCGCGCGCAACTCTACCGGCAGGCCGAGCGGATCCTGCTGAACGACGTGGTGGCGGTCGTGCCGCTACAGCATTACGACCGAACGATCCTCGTCAAGGATGGCATCACGTCGGACTATCCGGCCTTCGGCGCGCCCAATCTGCAATACTGGACGCTTCCCGCGGGTCGGTAGCGGCGCGTGAGAAGGCTCCCCGGCGAGGAATTCGGCGGGGTCAACAAACGGGGTTCGGGAACAACCCGCTGCCCAAAGCGCCGCGCGCTTCCGTGCAGCGGGAGACCCGGCTGGGGTGTCTCAGGCGGCGAAGCCGCCCAAGACACCTCGCTCACACGTCCGAGCCGGCCCGACCTATTCCAGGTTGCTTGCGACGAAGTCCCAGTTCACCAGGTGGTCCAGGAACGCCTGGACGAAATCCGGCCTGCGGTTCTGGTAGTCCAGGTAGTAGGCGTGCTCCCAGACATCCACAGTCAGCAGTGGCTTCTGGCCGTGCACCATCGGCGTGTCGGCATTGGCGGTGCTGACGATCTTTAGCGCTCCGTTCTCAGCGACGAGCCAGCCCCACCCGCTGCCGAAGCGGCCGACAGCTGCCGCCTTGAACTGTTCGGCGAACTT
>FWPV01011154.1_pt1 | contig 14413 bp, 11 predicted proteins | sample 2228371 | NCBI WGS metagenome assembly FWPV01 (sample SAMEA103939776, study PRJEB20133) | metagenome
CGCCGCCCCCGCCGAGCGCCACGCCCACCCTGCCCACCCCCGCCCCAGACCCCGTCTGTCAACAGGATGGCAGGGTGTGCTTCTACGCATGGGATTTCCCCTTTCAGCACCCCATCGGCGCAGATGGCAACACCCACATAGACCCCACCTACCGCTTTGGTGGCACACAAAACGGCAACCGCGTGCCGCATCACGGCGTAGAGTTCAACAACCCCAGCGGCACACCCGTGCTGGCCGTAGCAGATGGCGAGGTGATCTTTGCCGGTTGGGATGACGGCACCAAAATCAGCCCCTGGGCCGATTACTACGGCAACGTGATTGTCATCCGCCACCAGGTGAGCGGCGAGGCGCTCTTTAGCGTATATGCCCATTTATCGGCAATGCAGGTAACGGGTGGGCAGCGCGTGGCCGCCGGGGAGCCGATTGGTCTGGTGGGCGCAACCGGCGGCGCGCAGGGCAGTCATCTGCACTTCGAGGTGCGCTATGGCGATTGGGGCTACGCCAACAGCCTCAACCCGGCGCTTTTCCTCGCGCCGCCTGCCCAAAGCGGCATCCTGGCTGTCAAAATTACAAATCCAGATGGAAATGCCGCCACGCCCCAAAATGTGCGCCTGCAGTGGTATAGGAATGGCGCCCAGCCCGCTCACACCGCCTACGCCGTAGAGCCCTATTTCCGCAATGAGCCCTGGCCCGTGCAGCCGCACCCGCGCCTGGGCGAAACCTTTGTGCTAAACGACCTGCCCGCCGAGGGCGTCTACCGCCTGACGTTTGCCGTGAACGGCAATTTATATGTTTTGGAGGATATCCGCGTCCAGCCTGGCAGGCTGACGCTGGTTACCATCACCACGCGATGAGGAGATTTTTTATGGGACTGAAAGCAGACAATTGGATTAAGAAAATGGCCCTGGAGCACCGCATGATTGAGCCATTTGTAGATAGCCAGGTACGCAAGGGCGTCATCTCGTATGGCGTGTCGTCCTACGGGTACGACATCCGCGTGGCCGACGAGTTCAAAATTTTCACCAACGTTTTTGGCGCTACCGTAGACCCCAAACACTTTGACCCCAAAAGCATGGTAGATTTTGTGGGCGAAGTGTGCGTTATTCCGCCCAATTCGTTTGCGCTGGCCCGCACGGTAGAGTACTTCCGCATTCCGCGCAACGTGCTGACGGTTTGCCTGGGCAAGAGCACTTACGCGCGCTGCGGCATCATCGTCAATGTGACGCCCTTCGAACCAGAATGGGAAGGCTACGTTACGCTCGAAATCTCTAACACCACGCCGCTGCCCGCCAAAATTTACGCCAACGAAGGCATTGCCCAGGTGCTGTTTTTCGAAGGCGATGAGCCGTGCGACATTTCGTATGCGGAAAAGAAGGGCAAATACCAGAAACAGCAATCCATTGTGTTGCCAAAGTTATAGCCATGACATTTTCAACCCGTGTCCAACATCTCGAAGCCGAGGGCGCTTACGCCGTGCTGGCGCAGGCCCAGGCGCTTGAACGCCAGGGGCGCAACATCGTCCACCTGGAGATTGGCCAACCCGATTTTCCCACCTTTCCGCATATCAGCGAGGCGGGCATAGATGCCATCCGCCGTGGGCGCACGCGTTACACCCCGCCCAGCGGCACACCTGAACTGCGCCAGGTCATTGCCCAAGATGCCGGCGCGCGGCGCGGTATCCACATTGACCCAGAGATGGTGGTGGTTGCGCCGGGCACCAAACCGGGGCTGTTCTTCCCAACCCTGGCGCTGGTTGAGCCGGGCGACGAGGTCATTTTCCCCGATCCGGGCTTTCCCACCTATGCAGCGGTGACGCGGCTGGCGGGCGGCGTGCCGGTGCCGATCCCGCTGCGTGAAGAGAACAGTTTCTCGTTCGATCTGGATGTCTTCGATGCGAAGATCAACGACCGCACCAGGGTCATTTTCCTCAACTCCCCGGCCAACCCCACCGGCGGCGTTATTCCGCTCGACGATCTGAAGCATATCGCCGAAAAGGCCGCTAAACACAACGCCTGGATCATCACCGATGAAATATACACCCGCCTGGTCTATGACGGCCGCACTGCCCCCAGCATCGCTTCGCTGGATGGGATGATGGAGCGCACGGTCATTGTAGATGGTTTCTCGAAGACGTATGCCATGACTGGCTGGCGGCTGGGCTTCATGGTTGCGCCCAGGGCGCTGGCGCACCGGCTGGAACTGCTGGTTACGCATGCCACCGGCTGCACGGCCACATTTACGCAAGATGCCGGCATCGCCGCCCTGACCGGCCCGCAAGAGGCGGTAGATGCCGTTGTGAGCGAATATCAGCGCCGCCGCGACCGCCTGCTGGAACTGGTGAATGCCATTCCGGGCGTCCATGCGCGCAAGCCCGAAGGCGCGTTTTATGTGTTTCCGAATGTCAAAGCGTTTGGTATCCCCGCTAAAGAATTAGCCCGCCGTATTTTGGATGAAGCAGGGGTGGCTGTGCTGGCTGGCACCGACTTTGGCCCCGGCGGCGAAGGCTATTTGCGCATTGCTTATGCCACCTCGATAGAACAGATCGAAGAAGGCATGGCCCGTTTAGCGGCGTTTTTTAGCCAGTTGCCGCGTACGGACTGATGTACTGGCGGCAAGTTTGCCTGCTTATGCGGTCAGGCGCGCGGCCAGGTCGCGTAATTGTGAGGGGCTGACGGGTTTGAGCAGCACAATATCGGCCTGTTCGCTGAGCATATCGGCTTGCTGGGCATCGGCAGTGGCCAGGATGATGCGCGTGGCAGCGAAGCGTGGGTCGTTGCGCACGTGCATCAAAATTTTTGCGCCCGGCACGCCAGGCAGGTTCATATCCAGCACAATCAGGTCTGGGGCGTGTTCATCCAGGGCGGGCAGCGCTTCGGCGCCGTCGTAGATTTGCGTCACATTGAACTGGGTTTTGAGTGTGAGCGCAAAAAGTTGATTGAGCTGGGGGTCATCTTCGATGATAAAAGCCTTTGGGGTGTTCATAGCCTTACGATGGGAACAGGATGTCGGCAAAAATTTCTTGCAGGCGCGCCATGCTGTATGGCTTGAGCAAAACGCGCTCGTTGCGGCTTTCCAGATCGCGCGCCTGAATGATGTCTGCCGTGGCGATGATGATGGGTATGTTATGCATCTGCGGGTTGGCGCGCAGAGATTGGAGAATGTCGGCGCCTGAAGCGAAGGGCAGGTGCAAATCCAGCAATACCAGTGCTGGCGGGCCGAGGCGCTGAAGACACTGGCTATACTGGTTGCCATTCTGGTCCAGCACAGCCTGTATCTTAAGTTGATTGGCAACTTTGAGCGGCAATTGCCCCAGCAGGGGGTCGTCTTCGATGACCAGGATGTAAGGCTGCATAGTTTTTATGATACCTCAATTGGAGATAAGTCTCTTGAACCGTCCCGAAGGCTTTGGATGGGCAACTTCAAGGGTCGAAACCAGCCTTTGGGACGCTTATCCCGAACTGACGTTATGATTCCTGTGGCGTTTGGATGGGTAAAACAATGGTAAAGGTGCTGCCGCGTCCCACTTCGCTATCCAGTTCAATGCGGCCGCCCATCAATTCTACCAGTTGTTTGGTGATGGACAAGCCCAGCCCGGTGCCGCGGTTGTTGCGGGTGATGGCGTTATTCACCTGGCGGAAAGGCTCAAAGATGTAGTCCTGCGCTTCTTTTGGGATGCCCGCGCCGGTATCGGCAACGCGGATGCTCCAGTGGGCGTCATCCAGGCGCAGCAGCGAGAGGCGCACTTCGCCTTGCTGGGTGAACTTGATGGCGTTGCCGGTCAGGTTAATCATCACCTGTTGCAGGCGGCGCTCATCGCCTACCAGGCGGGCGGGCAGGGCGGGGTCGAGTTCGGTGATGAGTTGCAGTCCTTTGCTTTGCGCCAGAATGCGCATGGTGTTTTCGACGTTGCGCAGCAAAATTTCGGGCGTAAAGGGCGCGTGGGCAATCGTCATGGCGCGGGCTTCAATTTGCGCCTGGTCGAGCAGTTCGTTAATCATGATGTTCAGGTAATTGGCGCTGGCGACGATGTTCTGCGCGGCGTCGAGTTGCTCATCAGAAAGCTCGCCAAACGCGCCCTGGTGCAGCAGTTCGGCATAGCCAATCACGCCGCCCAGGGGGGTGCGCAGTTCGTGGCTGACGCGCGAGAGCAGTTGACTCTTGAAGCGGCTGGCGTCTAGCGCCTGGTCGCGCGCAACGGCGAGCGCCAGTTGGGTTTCCTTTAGTTCGGTAATATCGCGCGCTACAGCCTGAAAACCCTGGCTGCCGTCGGGCAGGCGGATGACTTGCACGTTTTGCCCCAGCCAGACTTGACGCCCGTCTTTGGTTAGGGCTTGAAATTCGTAATAGGTGTTTTGCTCGCCTTTCAGGGCTTGTTTTTTGTAAAAGGCTTTTACGCGGCTGCGCCAGGATGGATGGGTAAATTCGGTAAAGTGTTTGCCAAAAACTTCTTGCTCGCTTTCATAGCCCATCAGGCGCAAGCCTACCGGGTTGACGTAGGTCATGCGTCCAAGCGAATCCATGCGGTAGATGATGTCGCTGGCGTTTTCCACAATTTGTCGGAAGCGTACTTCGCTTTCGCGCAGATTCTCTTCGGTGGCTTTGCGGCGGATGATGTTGCTTAACACGTCGGAATACGCCTGCAGGAATTGGACATCGCGCGCGTTGTACTGATACCCGGCAGGCAGGTACAAAACGATAACGCCCAATACGTCGTCCCCGCGCAGGATGGGGATGTTATAGTGCCCGTGGTCGGGGATGCCCTCATAGGTGATTTCGTGCAGTTCGTCCAGATGGCTGCTGAATTGTAACTGGCGGGTGAGCGCAGCCCGCCCGCACAGGCACTTGCCAAAATCTACCCGGCTGCACAACGCGCCAATTTGCGGCGAGAGGTTGCGGTTGGCGGTCAGGATGAGCGTATCTTTTTGCGGGTCTTTGAGGAAGATGCCGCCTTTTGCTTCGATGCCCAGCCACTCAATCCCCAGCAGATAATCCAGCGAGGCGCGCAGAATGTCATCCAGCGGGTCGTCTTTCATGCCGACCTGCAGCACGCCTGCCAGGGCGCGCTGTTCCTGCTCGCTGACTTGCAGACTCGCCTGAATGCGCTTGCGCTTTTCCAGTTCGCGAAGGGCGGTGTTGTAGAGCGTGATGTTATCCAGCACCAGCGCGGCAATTTGCGCCAGGGCCTGTCCAAATTCGATATCGGTGTTGGTGAAGGGTTGTACGCCGGTGCGCCCCAGCCCTAAAACGCCAATGGCGTGCCCGCCGGTGAGGATGGGGAAATTGACCAGCGCCCGCAGCGGCGCGTTGCCGGCATCTTCGGCGCGGGGTCCATAGCGGGCGGTGAAATCATCTACCACCACGGGGCGCCGGGTTTCAAAGGCTTTCCACAGCAGCGGCATGGCATCCCGCGGCACAGGCTGACCGTATTGATCGGCATGTTCACCAATCACGCTGCGATAGATGAGTTGTTCGCCTTCTGCCAGCGCAATGACCGAACGGTCGGCGTTGAGCATGGCGCGCGCGCGCTGCAAAATGGTTTCCAGCAGTTCTTGTTCGTCGCGGCGTTCCAGCATTTCCAGGGTGATGGTTTGCAGCGTGGACAGGTAATTGTTCTGGCGCGCCAGCGTCTCGCGCAGTTCTTTTTGAACAGTGATGTCTTCCTTAATGCCTACATAGTTGACGATTTTGCCGTTCTCATCCTTGACCGGGGCAATGGTGGCCAGTTCCCAGTACAAACTGCCGTCTTTGCGGCGGTTGAGAAATTCGCCGCGCCAGACCTGCCCATTGGCAATGGTTTTCCACATTTGCCGATAAAATTCCGGCGATTGATGCCCCGATTTAAGAATGCGCGGGTTTTTGCCAATCACTTCTTGCTGTGAGTAGCCGGTGATTTGCTCGAAGAAAGGATTGACGTATTGAATTGTCCCTTGCACATCGGTAATCAAAATGCTGCTGCCGCTTTGTTCGATAACCTGATAATACTTGCGCAGGTCGTCGCGGCTTTGCAGCGCCAGGTCGCGCGCTTCGCGCAGTTCGGCGGTGCGCTCGCGCACGCGCTGTTCGAGCAGTTCTTGTTCCCGTTGCAACAGCGTCGAGGCTTGGGCTTCCTTTTTCCATGCCTGATTCATGTTGGTCATGAACAGGTTAATCACGGTAATTATGCTCAGCGCAGCCAGCAAAAAGCCTGTAAGTTGGGTTGCGGCTGAGGCTGAATCGGTTGGCAGGATGAAGCCAACATGCCCTGATTCGAAAGGCGCAAACATCCCGGACAAAACCGCCCAGGCAAACAATGTCAGCGTGAGCATTGCCAACCCCAGCGCCTGCAGACCGCCGCGTAAATCCAGCAATACATGCGAGATGATGACCAACGCCATGAAGTAGATGAAGACATTCGGGGCAAAGCCGTAGCGTAATAGTTCGACAAACGCCATCAGCGCCGCCAGAGATAAGAAGAGCGTCATCCGCAGCCTGAAGGGCGCTGTTCGCGCCAGCGCGAGAAAATATGCCCCTGCGAGGAACGCCAAAACTACGAAAGCGTATCCCATATTGCGCTGAGCGACTGCGTCAAAGACAATATACCCGCCAACGATAGAGCCAAACACCATAGCGTATCGCGCAATCAGCGTGATGGATTGCTCGATGGCGGTTTCCCACAAGGGGTTTAAGCGCCCAGGCATGGCGGATATATCCAGCCGTTCAGGCAAAAGGAAGCCCGACAGGCGGGACCAGAGCGTGTCGCTTTTGGTTTGCGGCGCGGGGGCGCGCTGCGGGGCGGGTTTTGTTTCTGTCAAGGGCGTGGTTGCCACCGCATGGCGCGCAGCGGTAGGGGCGGGGGGCGCGCTTTGGCTCAATTCGCGCAGGGTAATCACACGCCCAATCAGGCTGCCGTGCGCGTTCTGGAGCGGCATGATTTGGATGTGGTAGCGGCGCATCATTTCGCCCTGCCCGATGGAAATTTTTTCGTCCACTTCGGCAGCGCCGCGAAAATGCGCCAGCGCATCTTGCCAGGGCGCTATCGCTTCCGCAATGGGGCTGCCCAACAAGGCGCCAACCGGCAAGCCAATCATGCGCACGGGCGCGGGGTTGATATCCACTATCCTTGCATTTGAATCCAGCACAATCACCCCGTCGCGCAGCCCTTCCATCACCATGCTGCGGGCGATGGGGGTAATATCGGTCAGGCGGTAGCCAAAGATAGCCCATGCCAGCAGCAACACGGTGAGCGTGAACGCAAACGGCGTTGGGTCAAATGCAATGGGGGTAACGAAGTAAATGGCATTCCCCACCCAGGGGAGCAGCGCCGCAAAGAAGAGCGTCCCGGTTTGCGCGCGGTAGAGTCCTTTTACGCGCCGCAAACTGCGAAAAAGGACGATTGAGCCGCCCAACAGCAAGAGATAAGAAACCGCAAAATGCGCCCAAAACCAAACGCCATACTTTACGCCCAATACGGTGATTGCGCCAGCCGCCGGCTTGAGGAACGTCTCTTGCCAGACGAGTTTATGCGCGCCGTTGGTGAGCGCCAGCGCCGTGGTGATGAATGGAACAACGCCAAGCAGGTAAAGGTAACGCGGCGCGGGGCGGTTTTCTCTCTGATTTTCGTAAGAAAGCGCAAACGCCAGCCAGACAAACGGGATGAAGGCGATGGCAATGTATTGCAACTGCCCCCAAAAGATTTTCTCTTCCAGCGCGTATGCCGCAATTTCCAGACCATAGGTCGCCGACCATTCGGCAATCAGCAGCGCCAAAACGCCCAAAGCCGCCGAACCAGGCGCACGGCGGATGAACAAGTAGACCGCAATGCCGAGCGATGCCAGCCCAGAGGCAAACAGCAGCCAGACAGGCGTAGAAAAAGCCAACGTGTTCATAGGCAAGAAAAAGTAAAGCAAATAAGGGTATCCATTTATCTACCCGCCGTGTTCGCGGCGCAACGCTTCCCAGGCGGCGCGAACGCGTTCATAGGTATCATCCAGCCCTTCGGGCAGCACGCGCGTACTGCCCAGGGTGGTCATAAAACTGGTGTCGCCTATCCAGCGCGGCACAATGTGCATGTGCACATGCCCTGGCACGCCCGCCCCGGCCGCTTCGCCCAGGTTGGCGCCAATGTTGAAAGCCTGCGGGTGATATACCCGGCGCAGCACGCTGGTAAACAGCGTCACCAGTTCCATAATTTCGGCCCGCGTGGGGGCGTCCAGCGCCTCGAAGGTGGGCTGGTGCGCCAGCGGCGCCACCATGAGATGCCCGCTGGTGTACGGAAATTTGTTGAGGATGACAAACGCCCGCTCACCGCGCGTCACTACCAGGTTATGCGGCCCATCGGGTTTGGCTAATGCGTTACAAAACACACAGCCAGGTTCTTTTTCTTCTTTGGCAATGTATTTCATCCGCCAGGGCGACCAGAGATGCTTCATATAACCCTTTCCATTGCCTTACCCCGGCGCACAGGGTGACGGCTGAACAGCCGGGGCAGGCACAAATCGGCCCAATGTTGTGCTTGTAATCATGTTGTTGTGCATGCTCAAATTTTCTCTATTTTACTGGTGTTTGACGTTTACACGATGTCAGATCCGTTGTGGAATGGCGAAATCCTGGGCTAACGTCAGTTCGGGACGGTTCAAACGGCTTATCCCGAATTCAGGTTAGGCTAGCAAATTCTGCTGCTTCTTTTGCAGGACAAACGCTAGCGTTTATCTTACCTGTTGATATCAATATGGCTCAATGCAGGGTTTCTGATAACCCCTGATTTATCCACTTCCTCTATTGGGGGCTTGTGTCAGCGGTGTATCTGTCCCTGCTCTGCGCTGAGGGATACAATTTTTCCCTAAATTGTTGACATTCGCCCCCTTCGCGGGTATCCTCATAGCGCATGGCGCAATTATCCCTCTTTCAGGCTGCTGCAATGACCGTGACGCAAATCACGGTCTTCATTCGTCAATTGCTCGAAACCAACGAAACGCTCAAAGATGTGTGGGTGCAGGGCGAAATCTCCAACCTCTCACGCCCGTCTTCTGGGCATGTTTACTTCACCCTCAAAGACAAAAACGCCGCCCTTAAAGCCGTCATGTGGCGCAGCACAGCCGCACGCCAAAGCCTGACGCTGCGCGACGGCCTGCTGGTAGAAGCACACGGCTACATTGGCGTTTATGACGCGGGCGGGCAATATCAACTTTATGTAGATGTCTTGCGCCCGGCGGGCGAGGGCGCGCTTTACGCCGAGTTTGTGCGCCTGAAAGCCCGCCTGGAAGCCGAAGGACTCTTCGACCCTGCCCGCAAGCGCGAAATCCCGCTCTTCCCGCGCCGCATCGGAATCGTCACCTCGCCCACCGGCGCGGCGCTGCGCGATATGCTCAACACCCTGCGCCGCCGCCTGCCGCTGGCGGAGGTCATCCTCGCTCCGGCGGCGGTACAGGGGGAAGCCGCCCCCGCCGAACTGGTTGCCGCGCTTCAACGCCTTAGCCGCCTGACCCCGTGCCCCGATGTCATTCTGATTGCACGCGGCGGCGGCTCTATTGAAGACCTGTGGTCATTCAATGACGAGCGCGTGGTACGGGCGGTGACCGAAGCCTGTGCACCGGTAATCAGCGGCGTGGGACACGAGACCGACTTCACCCTGGTGGATTTTGCCGCCGACCTGCGCGCCCCCACCCCCACCGCCGCCGCCGAACTGGCCACGCCCGTCACCCTCAACGACCTGATTCTGTCCACCCGCAGCCTGGCAGACCGTTTACAGGCCGCGCTCCACGCCCAAACCGAAACGCGCCGCGCCCGCCTGGATGACCTGCGCCAACGGCTGCGTTACTTTTCCCCGGTCCGCCGTATTGCTGCCGACCGCCAGCGCGTAGATGACCTCGCACGCCGCGTGGCAATGGCGCTTGCTCACCGCCTGGCGCTGTGCCGCGCTCGTCTTAACGGGTTGACTCAAAAATTGCAGTCACTCAGTCCGCTGGCGGTTTTGCGCCGCGGTTATGCCGTGGTCACCCGCGCGGATGATGGCCGCCTTGTCCATAGCGGCCAGCAGGTGACGGGTGGCGATGCGCTGCATGTGCGCGTTTCGGACGCGGTGATTAACGTTCAAGTTCAGCACATTCTCAAGGAGGGCGCATGAGCCCAAAATCTACCCCAAAACCGGTCGAATCTTTGACTTTTGAAGAAGCCTATGCCGAACTGCAAACCCTGGTTGAAGCCCTGGAAAGCGACCAGCGCCCCCTGGATGAGGCGATTGCGCTGTTCGAGCGCGGGCAGGCGCTGGCCGCGCATTGCGCAGCCCTGCTGGATGCCGCCGACCTGCGTGTGCAGCAACTGACCAGCAACGGATTGGCAGATTTTTCGGGAGAGTAGTCATGGAAAACAATACCCCGCTCTTGGGCGGATTGCTTGATAATCATGTTCTCCTTTCGGCGCTGGTGGCCTGGAGCCTGGCGCAAATTCTCAAAGTACCCATAGATTTCTTTCGTAATCGCAAATGGAACTGGGCCCTGCTGTTGAGCGTAGGCGGCATGCCCAGCTCCCATTCGGCGCTGGTGACTTCGATTGCGATGGCAACTGGGCTGCACGAGGGTTTCGATAGCACGGTGTTTGCCGTAGCGGCCGCTGTAGCGATGGTGGTAGTGTATGATTCAACCGGCGTGCGCCGCCAGGCGGGCATTCATGCCCAGCGCATCAATGTTTTGTTCAACGAACTGTTGGCCGGGCATCCTGTTTCAGAACGTCAACTGCTGGAAGTGCTGGGGCACACCCCGCGCGAGGCGCTGGGCGGCGTGCTGTGGGGCATTGCCGTGCCGGTTTTGATGTATTATTGGCTGTGGGCATAAAACGCCGCGCCCTCTGCGGCGGTGAACAACAAAAAAGGAGATGAAAAATGTCAACACTAAAAACTGAAATTGCCAGCGCTGTGGCCAAAAAGGTCGGCATTCCCAAAGAACAGGCCACCCAAGCCGTAGATGTGGTCTTCGACATGCTCAAGAAGCAACTGCCCCCGGCGGTTTCTGCTCAGTTAGATGCCGTGCTTGCGGGCAATGTCAACCTGAGCGATGGCATTGGGCTGGACGACGCGGCGGGTTTGCTGGGCAGCCTGCTGGGCGGCAACAAGAACAAATAGCGCCCTCCCTGGCGCAAAGAACTGCTCCTGCTATGATGGCGTCGGCAGGGGCGGTTCTTTTTGTTAATGGCTGCCAAACGTACTGCCAACTTTTGGTCGGTAATGCCAGGCAGAGCCTGGTGGTACTTGTGGCCGGCAATGCCAGTCGGAACTTTACTGCCTGGCGGCGCGTCTGATAGGCGCAAAGGAGTTTTTTGCATGAAACACTTATTCTTTTCGCTCGTTCTTGTCTTCACCCTGGCATTGACAGCCTGCGCCCCGGCCGCCCTGCCTGCCCCCGACGAAGCCCCCACCCCTCTGCCCACGCCTGCGCCCATGCCAGAAAGCACGGACACCCCCGCAGCCGTGCTGGCCGCGCGCCAGGCGCTGGCAGCCCAGTTGGGCATAGCCGCCGATTCAATCAACGTGGTCAAATTTGAGGCGGTAGATTGGCCCAACGCCTGCCTGGGCGTCGAAAGCCCCGATGCTGCCTGCGCCGAAGTGATCACCCCCGGTTATCGGGTCATCCTGCTGGTGGGCGCGGTGCAATACCCCTATCACACCAACGCCGATGGCAGCCAGGTGCGCCTGGCGGGCGCGTTGCCAGCCGCAGAAGCGCCCCTGCCCTCGGTGCCCGTTTTTGAGTGGGAAAGTTCCGCCTGCGAAAAAGCCGTGCTGGCCGTGGATGGCATTGCCTTTGGGCGCTGCGATGGCGAGCTGGCCTTCCGCCCATGGGATTTCGACACCCCCGCCTCGATGCGCGATTTTCTGTTGTTGTATGGCCCTTTCGACGCCCAAACCCCCGCCGGAACGCTCACCTTCAACGGGCGCGGGCCGCTGGTTGCCACCCCCGCCGAACAGCGCATGATGGCCGAATGGGTGAAATTACAGTTCCACATTGCGCAATCCGGGCGGACGGGCGCGGCCTGGGGGCTGGCTCTTTCCTGGAGCCGCGAAGGCGGCATTGCCGGTTTTTGTGACGGCGTATCTGTTTACCGCGATGGCGCAGTGATTGTCTCTAACTGCAAAGTGGAAAACCCCTACCCGCCGGTACGCCTGAACGCTACCCAACTGGAGCAACTGTACGCCTGGCTGGATAACTACGGCGTGGTAGATTACGCCTACACCGACCCGGCCGTAGCCGACGCCATGAGCACCCGTCTTTTGCTGGCTGGCGACGGACAGGCCCAGCCAGGCGAAGAGACCCGCGACCAAATGATCGCTTTTGCATCCGCGCTGGCTGCCCAGACTGCGTTCAGTGCGCAGTCAGATCCCCAGCGTTTTGCCGCGCAGGATGCGCTCAGCCAGTATTTTAGCGCGCTCAACACCGGCGATACTATCCTGGCGGCCAAACTGTACGGCGGCGAGACCACCGCCCTGCAAGCCTGGAATCCCGACCTGGACCCCAACAACCTGCCCAAACTGCTGGAACGTGGCTGCGCCCAAAACGGATTGCAATGCCTGCTGCCGCGCAGCGTGACCTACCTTGGCCCCACCCCCGATGGCGGCTATCGCTTCCTGATCGAATTCATGAACCCCGATGGGTCGTTGTTCCGCATCGTCCCGTGCTGCCAGAATGCGTCTGGCGAGTCTCTTTCCAGTTTCGTTTATACGGTCGTCGCGCGCGATGGCCACTGGGCGGTGATGGAATTACCCCCGTATCTTCCGTAAAATTAAAACGTAAGGCGTAAACATGCGCCCCAGGCGATTACGTCTTTACGTTTTTAACCTGAATTCGGGATAAGCCTTTTGAACCGTCCCGAAGGCTTTGTACGGGCAACTTCAAGGGTCGAAATCAGCCTTCGGGACGTTTATCCCGAACTGACGTTTTTACGTTTTACGTCTTAGATACCCTCCGCCTCTTTACCGCCCCCACCACCATCTGCACTTCTGGAACGCGCAGCGCCAGCACCCCCAGGGCATAGACTACCCCTCCCACGGCTACGCCGCCCAACCCCGCCAGCCAGCGATTCCAATCCTGGCTGACCTGCACCCAGCCCCACAGCGCCAGCGCCATGGCCAGCGCCGCCCCGCCAAAGCGCAGCGCGCCATCTGCAATGCGGATTCCTTCTACGCCGTGCAGGCGGCGCGCCAGCAGCACAAACAGCGCCGTTACCTCCAGCGCCGTCGCCAGCGAATTGGCCAGCGCCAGCCCCCCGTGCGGCATCCAGCCGATTTCCCTGAACCACGCCGAAAAAGCAAAACTGAAAACGACATTCAGCCCCATGGCCGCCGCGCCCACCATTACGGGCGTTTTGGTATCCTGCAGCGCGTAAAAAGCGCGCGCCAGCACCTCCAGCAGCGCATGCCCTACCATTCCGGCCGCATACCAGAGCAGCGCCCAGGCCACCATCTGCGCCACCTGCGGCGTGAAAGCGTAGAGCATGGTCACCAGCGGCAGGCGCAGCGCCATCAACCCCACGCTGGCCGGGATGGCCAGCATCAGCACCCCGCGCAGGGCCGCAGCCAGCGTGTGACGCATCTCATCCATTTTGCCCAGCGCAAACTGCGCCGAAAAAGTTGGCATGGCCGCAATGGCCACCGATTGCGCAATAGCCGCCTGGGCCATCAACATCAGCGCAAAGCCATAACTCAATGCCGTCACACTCTCTGCCGAAACCTGCGAGGCCAGCGCATTGTTCACCCAAAAATTGACCTGCACCACCGCCACGCCCAGCAAACGCGGCCCCATCAGGCGCATCACCTGGCGCACATGCGGGTCGCCCAACCCCAGGGTTGGGTACAAGCGCCCGCCCTGCCGCCACAACGACGGCAATTGCACCAGCAGGTACAGCGCCGAACCAATCACCACCCCCCAGGCCAGCCCATAAATGCCCAGCCGCGGCCCCAGCGCCAGCGCCCCAAAAATGATGCCCACCTGGTACAAGGCCGGGGTCAGCGCCGGAACAAGAAAAACCTGGTGCGCATTCAAAATGCCCACCACCAGCCCGCCCAGCCCAAACAAAATAGCCGAAACCAGTTGAATGCGCAACAGGTCCACCGTAAGCGAAAACAAAAGCGGGTCGCCTGCCAGCCCAGGGGCCAGCAAGTAGCGCACAATCTGCGGCGCAAACAAGAACGCCAACCCCGCCAGCAGGCTTAACACCAGAAGCACCAGGTTGGCGACGCCCGCCGCCAGCCGCCAGGCCGAATCGCGCGCCTGTTTGGCCAGCAACCCCGTAAAGGTTGGAATGAACGCCGAACCCAGCGCCCCGCCTGCAATCAGGTTGAAGAGCGTCTCGCTCACGCGGTTAGCCGAAAAAAACGCCCCCAGTTCATCTGCCGGAAAAGCCGCCGCCACAATCATGCTGCGCGCCAGCCCGGCCGCCTGCCCAATCA
>FWPV01011155.1_pt1 | contig 14412 bp, 11 predicted proteins | sample 2228371 | NCBI WGS metagenome assembly FWPV01 (sample SAMEA103939776, study PRJEB20133) | metagenome
TATCAAAATATTCTTGATTTAGAAATAATTAATAATAAAAATATTTATTTAATAAATGAAAAAAAAATAAAAGATAAATTGCTAGAGCAAAACAAGGAAATAAAATCAGTCGCAATCCGAAAAATTATTCCCCATACCCTTTTGCTGGACCTTACGTTTAGAAAACCTTTTGCTCTAATTAAAGCCATGTCTTCTGATTTTATTGTTGATAATGAAGGGATAATTTTATCGAGAAAAAACAATAGCAATAATTTACCTATAGTAGAAGTCAAAGATAGCTCTTTTTTTTCTTCAGATAAAATAGATTGGCGAATTAAAAAAAGCATTGAATTAATTGACGAACTTAATCAAAAGAGTATATACGTTAATCAAATAGTTATTGATAATAAAGAATCGATAATAAAAATATATCTAGTCGATGGAACAGAAATATATACTTCATATATTTTAGACACTGCAAAGATAGTCACCTCTTTACAAATAATGATCTCTAGGTTTAGAATAGAGGGGAAATTTGTTAAAAGAATTGATTTTCGTTTTGACAAGCCAATAGTAATTTATAATAATGAAGAAAAAAATTCCCCAATTAAGGAGATTTTATGAGTAAAAAAATTGTTGCGGGTATTGATATAGGTTCTGCAAAAATTACGACTCTTATTGCCTCTGTTTTAGAAACAGGATTGGTTAATATCTTAGGGGTGGCTACAAATCCAAGTAAAGGTGTTAGAAAAGGACAAATAGTAGATATAGAAGAAGCGACATCAAGCATCGTCGAAAGTTTAGAAGCCGCAGAAAGAATGGCTGGTTACTCTATTTCCTCAGCTTTTTTTTCTGTAGGCGGATCGCATATTACCTCCCAAAATTCTCACGGAATAGTAGCAGTGGCTGAACCTCAGAAAGAAATATCAGCAGATGATATCAGAAGAGCAATTGAAGCCGCGAGAGCGATAAATTTGCCATCAACAAAAGAAGTGCTACACGTTTTGCCAAGAGAGTTTATTGTTGATTCGCAGGAAGGAATAAAGGATCCCATAGGAATGACTGGTGTGCGGTTAGAGGTAAATACTCATTTAATTACAGTTGGTAGTACAGGATTAAAAAATTTAGAAAAATGCGCCCAGCTGGTTGGAATTGATGTTGATGGATTTATTTTTAACGGATTGGCCTCATCGACAAGTGTTTTGACTGAAACGGAGAAAGAGCTTGGAGTGGTGTTAGCTGATATTGGCGCAGGAACAATTGATATATGCATCTTTATAGAGGGTGCGATTGCCCATTCGGCAGTATTACCAGTTGGAGCTAGAAATATTACCAATGATTTAGCCATTGGCCTCCGTATTTCACTTGAGAGTGCCGAGAAGATCAAGTTAATGTTAAATAAAGGTAAAGAACCGGAAATGGTCATTCCCAGTGAGGAAAATCAACCTAAAAAAGAAAAAAATAAAACTGGTTCTCATGATGAAATAGATCTATCTTCACTTCATCTTCCTGAAGGTTTGACAAAAATTTCAAAAAAAACAACTATAGACGGGATAATTAAGCCCCGCCTTAATGAAATTTTTACTATGATTGGTTTAGAGATAAAAAAAAGCGGTTTTGGTGGACTTACACCAGCAGGGATTGTGCTAACAGGCGGAGGAGCAGAAACAAGTGGTGCAGTAGAAGCTGCTAAACGTAATTTAGCGATGCAGGTGCGGATCGGAATTCCAAATAATATTACTGGGTTAATTGATGAAATATTAACTCCTAGTTACGCCACTTCTGTGGGTATTGTTTTATATGCCGCAAAAATAGGTAGCGCTACAAGTGAAAGATTTTCTTTTCAAAAATTAGCTAAAATTACCAGCAAGTTGCCAATTCAAGGGGCTGCCGGTAAAGTTATTGATTTGATAAAATCTTTTTTGCCTTAAAATTTTGTAAATCAAATTAATCTGCCCAGAAAGGATTTTTATGCTGATTAAACCCGATATTGCCAGATTTGCAAAAATAAAAGTAATGGGAATAGGGGGAGGAGGTTGTAACGCTATTAACTCTATGATCAACTCTTCTCAAATACAGGGAGTCGATTTTATCGGAGTTAATACGGATGCCCAGGCATTGCTTACTTGTGCCGCTTCTGTAAAAATCCAGATAGGCGATGATTTAACAAAAGGATTGGGAGCAGGAGGCAATCCTGATATTGGTAAACAGGCAGCTGAAGAGTCGAGAGAAAAAATAAAAGAAACATTAATGGAATCAGATATGGTTTTTTTAACTTGCGGAGAAGGGGGAGGAACAGGCACGGGAGCGACACCGGTTATAGCAGAGATAGCTAGAGAAGTAGGAGCTTTAACTGTAGCAGTTGTCACAAAACCCTTTGCCTTTGAGGGAACTAGACGAATGCTGGTGGCAGAGGAAGGGATTTTAAATCTGAAAGAAAAAGTCGATACTCTTATTGTTATTCCCAACCAGAGAATACTTGATGTGGTAGATAAAAAAATGACCCTGATAGAAGCTTTTAGATTGGTTGATTCTGTTTTGGGACAAGGAGTGACCGGTATTTCTGATTTGATTACTTTGCCTGGACTTATCAATGTTGACTTTGCCGATGTGAGAACTATTATGAATAATGCTGGATCTGCCTTAATGGGTATAGGGACAGGCGTAGGTGAAAACAGAGCTACTTCAGCGGCCAGGATGGCTATTTCTTCTCCGCTTTTGGAGTTATCTATTGATGGAGCGAAAGGGGTGCTTTTTAATATTACCGGTGGATCTGATTTAACCATGAGTGAAGTAGATGAAGCGGCAAAACTTATTTCGGCTGCTGTTGATCCTGATGCAAATATTATTTTTGGAGCCACAATTGATGAACAGATGGTAGATCAGGTAAAAATTACTGTTGTAGCTACAGGTTTTGATGAAACCAAAAGAAAACTAAAAGAATTGTCGACTAAAATGGAAGTAAATGCAGTAAAAGATGAGTTAACTACTCAAGAAATGAATTTGGATAAAGATTTGGCCGAAGAACAAGACGAATGGGATATTCCCGCATTCTTAAGGCAGGGGAGGAATTAAAAAAGAAAGATTATATGAGCAAGACTTGCAGTCGTAGAAATATTATTATTTAATCCACCTAGTACGCCAAAAAATAGTTTAAGGCGTTTAAAATAGGTGGGTTTTTAATATAATAGAGAGGTATGTTCAAACCAGTCGATATTAAAGTCAGTTTTCCAAAACTGGAAGAAAAAATTTTACAATACTGGGATAAATCAAAAATAGTGGAAAAATATCTGGTGAAAAATAATAAGGCTAATAAGCGATTCTCATTTTTAGACGGACCAATTACTGCAAATAATCCAATGGGAGTACATCATGGTTGGAGTAGAACCTTTAAAGATATATGGCAGCGCTTTTACAATATGAGGGGATTTAAACAGCGCTTTCAAAATGGATTTGATTGTCAAGGATTGTGGGTTGAGGTTGAAGTCGAAAAGGAATTGGGGATAAAGAATAAAAAAGAGATAGAAAATATTGTCAAAGGTGATAAAAAGAAAAGCATAGCTAAATTCGTTCAGCTTTGCAAAGAAAGAGTCCTAAAATATAGTCAAATTCAGACAGAACAGAGTAAAAGATTGGGATATTTTATGGATTGGGATAATTCTTATTATACTATGTCCGATGAAAATAACTATATGATTTGGTATTTTCTTCGAGAATGTCATAGAAAAGGATGGATTTATAAAGGCCGGGAAAGTGTTCCTTGGTGTCCCCGTTGTCAAACAGCAATTTCTCAGCATGAGATATTGACCGAAGATTATAAGCAGATTACACATGATTCTATTATTTTAAAATTTCCTATAGTAGGAGAAAAAAATCAGTTTCTGCTTGTTTGGACAACTACTCCCTGGACAATACCAGCAAATATCGCTGTAGCTGTTGACAAAGAGATTGATTATTGTTTAGTGGAAGACTCCGCTAAAAATTTTTATTGGATAGCTAAAGATTTAGTGGAGAAAGTTTTTAAAAAAAAGCCAATAAAAATTAAAAAGAAGGTAAAAGGAGAACAACTGGTCGGTTTAAAATACAAGGGTCCTTTCGATCATTTGGATGCAGTCAAAACTGTTGCCAATGACGCTTCTGATAAATTTCATTTGGTTATTGCTACAGACAAACAGATTATGCCAATTTCAACACAAGAAGGTACTGGATTAGTGCACACGGCTGTTTCTGCAGGTGAAGAAGATTTCAAGTTAGGCAAAAAATTAGGTTTACCTTTGATTCCGGTAATTGCTGATAACGCAGATTATCTTCCCGGTCTAAATCAATTTTCTGGCAAGAATGCCAAATCTGATCCTGGTGTGATATTAGATTATCTTATTGAGAGAGAAAAAAAAGAAGGAGATTGTGTTTTTGAAATTTTTCCCTATACCCATCGCTATCCGTCCTGCTGGAGATGTAAAGAAGAGTTGGTTTGGAAGGTAGCTGATGAATGGTATATTGCTATGGATAGAAAGGATTATACCGATGTTAAGAAGAGGACTTTAAGAAAGCAGATGATTGATGTAGCTAAAAAAATTAATTGGATTCCAGATTTTGGTCTAGAACGTGAAATTGATTGGTTGACGAATATGCATGATTGGTTGATTAGTAAAAAAAATCGCTATTGGGGTTTGGCTTTGCCGATTTATGAATGTAGTGCTTGCGGCCACTTTGAAGTTATCGGAAGTAAAGAAGAGCTGCAAATGCGTGCTATAGCAGGTTGGGATAATTTTTTCGGTCATTCTCCTCACAAACCATATATAGACGAGGTTGCAATTGAATGTGCAAAATGTAAAAAAGAGGTTTATAGAATTGATGATGTTGGCAATCCGTGGTTAGATGCAGGAATAGTTTCCTTTTCCACTTTGATAGATCCTGTAACCAAAAAAATTTCTTATCTCACAGATAAAAAGTATTGGAGGCAGTGGTTTCCGGCAGATTTTATTACGGAATCATTTCCAGGTCAGTTCAAAAACTGGTTCTATTCGTTGATAGCTATGTCAACTGTTCTTGAAAAGAGAAATCCTTTCAAAACAGTATTAGGATTTGCCACTCTTCTAGGAGAAGATGGAAGGCCAATGCATAAATCTTGGGGAAATTCGATAGAATTTCATGAGGGAGCAGACAAAATTGGTGTTGATGTTATGAGATGGATGTATATAAGCCAAAATCCAAAAGATAATTTACTTTTCGGTTACAAGAAAGCAGATGAGATAAGGCGTAGATTTATTCTTCCTCTTTGGAACATATATAATTTTTTTGTTAGCTATTTCAATATTGACAAGATGGATAAAGCTATATTTAAAGATAGCTTGAGAGTAAGAAATATACTGGATAGATGGATTTTGTCAAAATTGCACAATTTAATATTGAAGACCACTATTTCTTTAGAAAGATATGATATTCAGACTGTTGGTTTGACAACTGAAAATTTTATTAATGATCTATCTGTTTGGTATGTCAGACGGTCAAGAGATAGAGTAGGCGTAAATGCCAAAGACAGGGATGATAAAAAAAATTGTTATCAAACTTTATATATTATTTTAGTAAATTTAGCCAGACTGATGGCACCTCTTCTTCCTTTTCTTACAGAGGAAATCTATACTAATTTGACCGGAGAGGAATCAGTACATCTTTCCTCCTGGCCTACTTCAAACAAAAAACTGATTAATCTTAAGCTTGAATTTGAAATGCAGGAGGCTAGAATTATTGTGGAACAGGCCCATGCAGCCAGAAGAAAGTTTGGGATAAAAGTAAGACAGCCTTTGGCAGGCATGATATATTATAGGCCAAAAAAATTTTCTTCTTTGATTGAGAAACTTATTCGGGATGAGATTAATCTTAAAAGTCTAGAATATAAGAAGTCAGATAAGCTTTTCTGCCGTTTTACCAAAAAAAATTTGATAATCAGTCAGGATTTAAAAGAAGAAGGAGAAGCTAGAGAACTGATTAGGCAGATTCAGTTATTTAGGAAAAAAATGGGCTGTAATTTGACAGATAAAGTAAAAGTTATATTGCCTTATTGGCCAGAAAAATATACCGATCTTATCGCTTCGGAAACTATGGCTGAAGAAATTGTAAAAGGAAAGAGTCTTCAAATAAAGAAATAAATGATGTTTTCTTACTTATTAGATCCCTTATTAATTATTCCAATTCTAGGCACAGTTGGTATTAGCCTTTTTATTATTGCCAGTACTGCTTATTACCTGTTTTGGTATCAGATATTATTTTTTATTATCGGAATAATATTTTTTATTTTCATTTCTTCATTGGATTATCGTATTTGGATCAAATTTATTTGGATTATATATTTTTTAGGAATTTTTTTTCTGATAGCTAGTTTTTTTGGACCTAAAATTAGAGGCACTACTCGTTGGATTGAAATGTTTGGTTTTACTTTTCAGCCCTCTGAAATTCTAAAGCCATTTATGATAGTTTTTTTATCTTACTTGCATGAGAGAGAATTTCATTGGTATTTTTCATCCTTTGCTAAGCGAGTTATTTTTTTTCTACCTTTTCTAATTATCATTTTTAAACAGCCAGATTTGGGCAATGTTTTAGTTTATTTATCTTTCTTTATCTGCATAGAAATTAGTGGAGGGATGCCTTGGTCATATTTATTTCTTGCAATACCCACAACTTTTGCTTTTTTTCCAATCTTTTGGCATGCCTTAAGGGATTATCAGAAGCAGAGAATTTTTTCCTTTCTAAATCCAAGTTTTGATCGAGCTGGTGTTGGGTACAATGCTCTTCAGGCGATTATTGCTATAGGCAGCGGTCAAATTTTTGGATTAGGTTTTGGGCGAGAAACTCAAAGTCGATTGTTATTTTTACCAGAATATCATACTGATTTCATCTTTGCCTCACTGATTGAAACCTTGGGTTTTTTTGGAGGTGTACTTGTATTTTTGTTTTATTTTCTTATATTATCCAAAATTATTTCAGTTGCTTACCACATACGAGATCCATTCGCCAAATTATTGCTTGTGGGCATTTTTGCTCAGCTGTTTATTCAAATTTTTATTAATATTGGTATGAATTTAGGTATTTTGCCAATTACCGGCATTACTTTACCTCTTATTTCTTATGGAGGGAACTCAATAATCAGTACTTTTATTTCACTTGGATTTGTGGTTTCGGTTTCAAGATATAGAAAAAAGTCTCTACTTGTGATTAGATGATATTTTTATTATAATCGACAGCTATGAAGTATGCCGTTATTCAAAGTGGAGGAAAACAATATAAGGTAGAAGAGGGAAAAGAAATATTAATTGATAGATTAAATTGTCAAGAAGGTGAGAAGGTAAACTTTGATCGTATTTTACTTGTGAGAACAGATGAAGAAATTTTAATTGGCGATCCTTTGGTAAAAGGAGCAAAAGTATCTGGAAGATTGATCAAAGAAATAAAGGGTAAAAAATTAAAAGTCTCCAAATTTAAAGCAAAAGTTCGTTATAGAAAAACTATCGGTTTTCGGCCAAAATATTCACAGGTATTAATAGAAAAAATTTCTCTGGTAAAGAAAAAAGATAAATAAATAAAGAAATCACGAAGAATCTTCTTGACACCTGTGAAAAAATTCTATATATTAAAAAATAACTTGTAGTTATTTCTATAAAGTAAAAAATATTTTATCACAATGGCTCATATAAAATCAGGTGCCAGCACTAAGGGGAATAGAGACTCTATCGGTAAAAGATTAGGAGTAAAGTTATTTGCTGGCGAAAAAGTATTTATTGGCAATATTATAGTACGGCAAAAAGGAACAAAATTTCATTCCGGTGAAGGAACAAATTTGGCCAAAGATTTTTCAATTTACGCTATCCGAGATGGTTATGTAAATTTTAGAAAGAAACTAGGAAAAACTTTGGTAGAAGTAGTTTCAGCAAAAACTTAATTTATATATGACCACAACGTCAACTGATCTTTATGAATTAATTCAACTTGATATTAATCTGCTGCAACCAAACCCACTTCAAGTCAGAAGTTTAATTAAATCAGAATCTTTAGTGGATTTAGTTGAGTCGATCAAAGAGCACGGTATTTTGGAGCCTTTAGTGGTGGCAAAAACACCAGCTGGTTATCAGATAATAGCAGGAGAAAGACGATGGCGCGCAGCGAAAATAGTAGGACTAAAGACTGTGCCGGTGATTGTAAAAGAAACCAGTGCTAGGGGGATGTTGGAAATGGCATTGGTGGAAAATGTACAGAGAGAAAACCTCAATCCAATTGAAAGAGCGCAGGGATTTCAAAGATTAGTAGATGAATTTTCTTTATCAGTAACTGAGATTGCTAAAAGAATAGGAAAAAGCCCCGCTTACGTATCCAACTCATTAAGACTGCTTTCATTACCTGACGCGATAAAAGATGGCTTAATTTCTAATGATATTACCGAAGGGCATGCACGTGCAATTGCTGGACTTGATGATGTGAAGCTTATGGTTGAAGCCTATAAGACAATCTTGGCTGAAGGCGCATCGGTAAGAAGAGCAGAAGATTTGGCAAGAAGAATAAAAGAAGAAAAAAATATTCCCAGTAGAAGCATTGATAAAGAGCGAATCCATAGCTCCGAAATAGATTTGCTGGCAAAAGAAGTGGGAAAGAAACTTAATGCTGTAGTAAAGATCAAACAGACTACCGTAAGTGCAAAGATAACAATTTTGTTCAAAGGAGCGCCAGAAACAACTTCATTAGCGATAAAAACTATTTGTCAGAAGCTGTCTTGAGTGAATAAGTGATTTTTGGAATAAATCCTAGCTGTGATAAAGGCCAATAGCGTATAAAAGCATGACCTATGATTAAATCTTGAGAAATAGGTCCAAACTCTCTTGAGTCAGAACTGTGAGGTCTATTATCACCTAAAACCAAAAATTCTCCTTCTGGAATTACAATTTCTACTCCTTCTTGCATACTACTCCCTGGAAATAAATTTGTTGAACTATCAAGATAATATTCATTGAGTTTTTCCTCATTTATATATACGTATCCATCTTTAATTTTAACTCTTTCTCCCGGTAGAGCGATAATTCTTTTAATATAATCGACTTCTGGATTTTTGGGTGATTTAAAAATTACCACCTCACCCCTGGCAGGTTTTCTGAAGCGATATGATATTTTATCAGTTAAGATATATTCATTATTGTGAAAGTTCGGTTCCATAGAACTACCTTTTACTTCATGCGGTTGGACTAAAAACAGATAAACAACAACAAAGATAGATAGAGCTACAACAATCGTTTCTAAAAAATCAGAAACAAAGGTTACCGTTTTGTTTAAAAGATTAACAGATAAACTTTTTACTGGTTGGTTGCTAGATTGGCCTTTTTTCCCTAAAGGAGGAGCCGAAACTGCTACGGTAGGAGTTTTTTCTAAAATTGCTGGATCTACGATTACTTTTGTATTTGTATTTTTAGTTTTATCCATAAATCATATTATAAGACAGTTATATTTGGCTCTCAAGGACTAATTGTGTATAATTGTTTAGTCAAAGACATTTTTTAGCGCGCATAGCTCAGTGGTAGAGCGCTACGTTCACATCGTAGAAGTCCCTGGTTCAAATCCAGGTGCGCGCACATGATGAAGAAAAAAATTAACAAATCCTCAGTAAAAAAATGTCCTTATTGCAAAGATTATCAAAACAGACCATTAGCTGTTGATACTGTGGTGATTCGAGAAGGGAAGATATTATTAATAAAAAGAGCTGTAGAACCGTTTAAAGGTTATTGGGGTATTCCTGGCGGACATATTAATTGGAACGAAACTTTAGAGTCATGCGCGAGAAGAGAATTAAAAGAAGAAACCAATTTAGAATTATTAGATTTGAAATTACTTGGAGTTGTTAGCGATCCAGATAGATCTCCTTTCCAGACAATTGCTATTGTTTATCTGGTTAAAACAAGAGGAATAGCAAAAGCTGGAGATGATGCTAAAGAGTTGAAATTTTTTCATTTGGACCGTTTACCTGAAAAGCTTGCTTTTGATCACCGACAAATCCTCAAAAAATTTCTTCTTAGAGGCCGCCACCAAACAAATTAATCTATTTGAATTATCTTGAAAGCTGGATTTCCATTTGGGAAGTGATATGTTTTTATTAGTTGATAGTTGAGTATGTTTTTTTCCTTGAAAAATTTTTCTTCTTTAATCGAACCATCAAATATTATCAAAGTTTTTGAGGGAAAAGGCAATTCCAATTTGTCCAAATTATTTACAAAATACCATTTGCCGATTTTTTTGACAAATGTCCAGCCCTCTATATTTGTTTGCCGGATGACGTTTATTTCTTTCTGAAATAAAAGCGGATCAAAGCGTGAATAAAATAGATAAGAGATATAAAGTTGATCCAAACCGAGCGAAACCGGAGCGATAATTATCTTATTATAATTTCTTTCCGCTTTTATTAAATAATTATATAAATCTCTGAATCCGTAATAGGAGTAATTGCTTTGTGAAAAAGGGAAATAACTAGTGTAATCCAGCCAAAAATGAAAAAAAGAAAAAAATATGCAGAATGATACAAAAAATATCATTACTAATTTTTTTTGGAAAGACGAAATAAGATAAATTAAACCTACGGAAGAAATAATTTGAGGAAGAGGGATAACGGTCATCATCCGCCAAATATGGATTTCATCTACAGCGCTTCCAGGCAAAGCAAAAATAATTAGCCAAAGGAAAATAATATTATTTATTTTCTTTTCTCTAATTAATTTTATAATGCCGAGAAGAAACAAGGGAAATTCAAATAAATATAAAAATCCCCATCTCTGCGGCATGCCAGAAAGTCCTTGTTCAGATCCATAGAGGAAAAAAGTAGTAGTTGAAAAATAATTGATAAAATTTCTAAATTTTTCTATCAGAAGAAAAACTGGTTTATTATAAAAAGCTTTACATATAAGATATGGATATCTCGTAAAACAAGCATTAAGATGAGAATTTATTCGATTAATCATGCCTAAATCATTGACATATGTAGTTTGACGATAACGGGTAATAAATGATTTATTAGTTAAAATAGGAATTAAAAAAATAGTTACAATAAAAACAAAAAGCAGAAAATAGCTTCGTTTATCAGGAGAAAAGAGCTTTTTTTTATGAAGAATGATTAATATTAGAATAAATACTAAGGAAAAAACTAGATAACTATAATAACTATAGAATGTTATTCCAAAAAAAATAGCAAAAGGGTATAAATTTCGAGGATGCTTTCGCATTTTTAAGAAAAAATACAAAGCAGCTATAAAACAAGCGATACCCCAATTGACTTCAACTGCGTATCTTCCAACTGAAATGTGCCAGGGAGAGATAGCTAAGAGAAAAGAAGCAGAAAAAGCAATTTTTTTGCTTTTGAATAATTCAAAAGCGAGTCCATAGGTAAACATTACAGCTATCAAGCTGGCTATAGCCGTTGGTAAGCGGACTGCCAGTTCATTAGCTCCTAAAAAATTAACAAAGGGTACGGTAATATATGTACTTAAAGGCAATTTATACGAGCCTGATTCTCGGAAAGTCAAAGGTAAAAAGTTCCCCCACTCATCCCTGCCTGTTTTAAGAATAGAGTAAGCATTCCAGCCGGTACTTACTTCTTCTGGAATAAATCCTGTTGGGATTTGATCTAATAGGAAGAATCTTAATAAAAAAGCTAATAGCGTTATAATAAAAATATAAATAAAGATTTAACAGATCTAGATTTATTCATCAATTGGAATAAGATTGAAAAATGATTTAGACAATGAGTTAAATATTAATAAAAATTTTTTAAGCTTATTTTTCTTTAAATTAATTTCGTAATTTTTGCTTATTGATTGTTGGTTTTTATCTATAAAGATGAAGCTGATATTACTTTTTATTGTTTCTTTGGGTAGTATTTCTAGATGGTAGATTCCTATTTTTGGATTAAAGAAGATAATAATTTGTTCTTCATTTTGCTTTATTATATTTTGCGGATCAGCCGCTTTTAACTTGGCCTGACTGTCAATAGAGATAGACAAAGCATTTTCGCTGGTTAATTCTGGAACAAATTTTTCTTCTGCAGGCTTTATTTTTTCTAAATTTAAAAATTTTAAAATCTGATTTAGAGCAGTAGTTGAGGAGACAATTTGCGAGTGATTGCCGGAGATAATTAAATTATCAGCTCCTTCGATCATACTGCTTAACTGAAGCACGGTACCGTCTCCTTCCAAAGAATAATTTTTTTCAATTGGTTTTCCATCAATCCAATTGCCTTTTGCTAAATCTTGAGCCGAAGGATCGACTACATCGAGAAATCTCAAAGTCGATTTATCTTCTCCTGAAAGAGTATTTATTTTTAGATTATATAAATTTGGCGGAAAAGGGTGATTGTTGATCCAATCGTTTTGGTAAAAAAGTTCACTACTTTTTATAATAAGTCCGTTTTTTCTAAGATAATTAAAAGTAGGGAGAAGTTGCTTAATGAAAGGCACCATGAGATGCACAGTCTCTTTTTTACTGTTGATTTTGAATAAAGGCTTTTTTTCCTTTATAAAAAACTGGTGATATTTAAGTTGACAATGGTCGATAAGCAGATTGAGGGCGATTTTTTCTAAAAAATTATTTGTCCAAATTTCGCCGTTCTCCCAAGCAGGATATGAAAGAACTGATCCTTTATGAGGTGTGCCGATAGTTAAAACCGATTGTACTTGATGGTCGGAGGGATAATTCTCCAGGTAGCTTCTAATAATTAATCCACCTTGGCTGTGTCCGATGAGATTTAATTTAATTGTAGAAAGTTTCTTTTTGAAAGTCTTTTCAAGATATTTTCTAAACATATCTGCTTGTTTATCTAGCGGTTGTCTCCAGTCGTAAGTATAAATATACATTTCTTTATTCAGTTTCAGATTAGCATTTCTTACTAAAGTTTCTATTAATCTATCATAGACGGTAGCAAAAGGAGACAATTTCCAGTCATTGGTTGAGTTTATTTCACAGGAGAAAATATCTTTGGGATTCCAAGATGCTCCAAGGCCGGGGATAAATATTACTGGAGAAGAAACTGAGGGAAAAAAAGCGGTTGGCTTGGGAGAGGGAGTGGTACTGATTTCAATTGTTCTGGTAGGGGAGGGTATAGTGGTTGGGCTGACAGTAACTGAAGCAGTCACTGACAAAGTCGGTGTAAGTGTCAATGTTGGAGTAAAAGTAGGAGTTGGTGTTGAAGAGAGAATAGGTGTAGGGGAAGCGGTTTGTGTTGGACTTACTAGCGGAGTAGGTGTTTGTGTAGGAAGAGTTTGACTAGTAGCTAATCCTATTCGCCATTTGCCATCGGATCCAATACCGGTATACCACATATAGTAGATATCATCTTTTTTTAATACAAATGGATTAAGTACTCTTATTGAGTCAAAATCGGCCGGACCGGGGGTAAGCACAGGATAGTTGTCTTTGGTCCAATTGATTCCATCAGTAGATATAGCATGTCCAATATCATGATCAGCATGGTACCACATATGATAGAGGCCATCTTCCCAAATAACAGTCGGATTGCCTACATCATCGCCTTCCCATGATTTATTTGCCCAAAGCACTGGTTGCGGATGTTTAGTCCAATTAATACCGTCGCTAGACGTAGCATACCCAATTCTCCAGCGAGTAAAATTATTATAATAGCCTTTTGCTACGAACCATAAATTAAATATATTTCTAGTTTTATCGTAAATAACAGAAGGCGCTCCTATTCCTAGCGAATCCCAAGAATAACTTGAGTCAAATGATAATTTTGCAGGTGTATGCCAAGATATTCCGTCATATGAAAAGGTGTAGAATATTGAAAATGATGTATAATTATTTGCTACATTACTAAACCACATTTTGAAAATAGCTTGATTTGATTCAGTTAAAGAAGTGACAGATGGATGTTCAACACCAATATCAGTACTTGAAATGATATCCCAACGAATGATAGGGTTATAAATATCTTTTATAAAAGAGTATGGGTTTATTGATTTAGCAATTCCGATTTGTCTTTTGTTGCCATTACTACCGGAGTACCAGAGCCAAAAAGAATTATTTTCTTCAATTATTGAGGGGCCGAAAACCTCTTTTTCGTCCCAAGAATTTAGATCTCCGACTTGGAGTACAACTTCATTATTTTTATTAAAAGAAGCAAAGGAAGAATTAGGAGAAAATAAAATAAAAAATAGCAAAAGGAATATAATTAATAAATATTTTGTTGCCTTTTTCATTTTAAAGACGATTATTATATTAAGTATAAAATATTCATTAACGAGTATATAATAATGAAATTATAAAAAATTACAAAGATAATAGAAAAAATGATATTAATAAATAAAAAATTAAAAATAAATAATACTTAATTTAAGATAAAAGATAAGATAATTATATATTAATGAAATTAATATAAAAATAAGACTATTATTTTAT
>FWPV01011158.1_pt1 | contig 14412 bp, 11 predicted proteins | sample 2228371 | NCBI WGS metagenome assembly FWPV01 (sample SAMEA103939776, study PRJEB20133) | metagenome
GAGCGGCCGCGTGGAAGGCCGCTTGAAGCGGGGCGAGATGATCCCCAAGGAAAACTTCCGCACCGGCGACCGCGTGCGCGCCATGATCATGGAGGTGGACCTGACGCTGCGCGGCGCGCCCATTCTGTTGTCGCGTTCGGCCCCCGAGTTCATGATCGAGCTGTTCCGTCAGGAAGTGCCCGAGATCGAGCAAGGCCTGCTGGAAATCAAGAGCTGCGCCCGTGACCCCGGCAGCCGCGCCAAGATCGCCGTGCTCTCGCACGACAAGCGTGTGGACCCCATCGGCACCTGTGTGGGCGTGCGTGGTTCACGCGTCAACGGCGTGACCAACGAACTGGCCGGTGAACGTGTGGACATCGTGTTGTGGAGCGAAGACCCGGCGCAGTTCGTCATCGGCGCACTGGCCCCGGCCAACGTCGTCTCTATTGTGGTGGACGAGGAGCGCCACGCCATGGACGTGGTGGTGGACGAGGAAAACCTGGCCATCGCCATCGGCCGTGGCGGGCAGAACGTGCGCCTGGCGTCCGAGCTGACTGGCTGGAAGATCAACATCATGACCGCCGACGAGTCGGCGCAGAAGCAGGCCGAAGAGGCCGACGGCATCCGCAAGCTGTTCATGGCCAAGCTGGACGTGGACCAGGAAATCGCCGACATCCTGATCGAGGAAGGTTTCACCAGCCTCGAGGAAGTGGCCTATGTGCCGCTGCAGGAAATGCTGGACATCGAATCGTTTGACGAAGACACGGTCAACGAGCTGCGCGCCCGCGCCAAGGATGCGCTGCTGACCATGGAAATCGCCAAGGAAGAGGACGTCGAAGAGGTGTCGCAGAACCTGCGTGACGTCGATGGCTTGACCGCCGAGCTCATCACCAAGCTGATGGATGCCGGTGTGCACACCCGCGACGACCTGGCCGATCTGGCCACCGACGAACTGACCGACATCACCGGACAGACCCCCGAAGAAGCGACCGCTCTGATCATGAAGGCGCGCGAGCACTGGTTCTCTGGCGACCAGGCCAACCCAGCGTCCTGAACCGGAGGCCTCAGCGGAGAACACCCCATATGACCAGTACCACCGTCGCCGAATTGGCTGCAGAACTCAACAAGCCCACCGCCGTGCTGCTCGATCAGCTGGCTGGCGCGGGCGTTCCGAAATCGTCGGGTGCCGACCCGATTTCCGACTCCGACAAACACAAGCTGCTGGGCTACTTGCAGGCCAGCCATGGCACGGCGTCGGGCGAGCGCAAGAAGATCACGCTGGTGAAGAAGTCCACCACAGAAATCAAGCAGGCCGACGCCACGGGGCGCGCTCGCACCATCCAGGTGGAAGTGCGCAAGAAGCGCACCTTCATCAAACGCGACGACGAGCTGGGTGCAGGCGAAGGTGTGACCGACATGGCCGAGCCGTCCGCCCCGGTGGTGGACCAGGCTGAGCTGGCTCGCCGCGAGGAAGAGGCGCGTCGCCAGGCCGAACTGCTGCGCGTGCAGGAAGAAGAACTGGCTCAGAAGCGCCGCGAGCGCGAAGAACAGGCCGCCCGTGAGGCGGAGGCCGAACGCGCACGTGTGGCCGCTGAAGCCGCCGCTGCCGCGCAAGCCCAGGCCGCCGCCGAAGCCGCGCGCCTGGCCGCAGCACAGGCAGCGCAAGCCGCTACCGCGGCGCCCACGCCAGCACCTGCCGCTGATGACAGCGCCAAAGTGGCTGCCGACAAAGCAGCCGCAGACAAGGCCGCTGCCGACAAGGCTGCCGCAGGCAAGCTGGTGGCCGACAAGGCCGCTGCCGAAAAAGAGGCCGAAGATGCGCGTGCGCGCGATCTGCAGGAGCGCCGCCGCAAGGCCGAGGCCGAAGCCGCGAACATCCGCGCCATGATGGCCGCACCCAAGAAGGTGCTGGTGGCGAAAAAGCCCGAGGAACCCAAACCTGCCGCTGCGCCTGCGGCCGGCATCAAGGGCACCTTGCACAAGCCGGCCTCCACCGGCACGGCGCGCCCTGCCGTGGCGGCCCCGGGTGCCGGCGGCAAGAAGGAAGTCAAGTCCGAAAACCTGTCCTCCACCTGGAAGGACGACGCCGCCAAGAAGAAGGAAATCAAGACCCGTGGTGACACCACCGCCGGTCGTGGCAACTGGCGCTCGGGTCCGCGCGGCGGTGGTCGCCGTGGCGACCGTGACAGCCGTGACCAGCAGTCCAGCTTTGCCCAGCCCACCGAGACCAAGGTGATCGAGGTGCACGTGCCCGAAACGATCACCGTGGCGGAGCTGGCGCACAAGATGGCGCTGAAGTCGTCCGAGGTCATCAAGCAGCTGATGAAGCTGGGCCAGATGGTCACCATCAACCAGTCGCTGGACCAGGACACCGCCATGATCGTGGTGGAAGAGCTGGGCCACACGGCGGTGCAAGCCGCGCTGGATGACCCGGAAGCCTTCACCGAAGACGAGGTCTCCAGCCAGCAGGCGGAGCTCAAGCCGCGTGCCCCTGTGGTCACCGTCATGGGCCACGTGGACCACGGCAAAACCTCGCTGCTGGACTACATCCGCCGCGCCAAGGTGGCGGCGGGCGAAGCCGGCGGCATCACCCAGCACATCGGTGCCTACCACGTGGAAACACCGCGCGGCATGATCTCCTTCCTGGACACCCCGGGTCACGAGGCGTTCACCGCCATGCGTGCCCGTGGCGCCCAGGCGACCGACATCGTGATCCTGGTGTGTGCTGCCGACGACGGCGTGATGCCCCAGACCAAGGAAGCCATCAAGCACGCCAAGGCGGCCGGTGTGCCCATGGTCGTTGCCATGACCAAGATCGACAAACCGGGCATCAACATCGAAAAGGTGCGCTCCGAACTGGTGGCCGAAGAAGTGGTGCCCGAAGAGTTTGGTGGTGACGTGCCTTTTGTGGGTGTGTCCGCCAAGACCGGCGAAGGCATCGACTCGTTGCTGGAACAGGTGCTGCTGCAGGCCGAAGTGCTGGAGCTCAAGGCGCCGGTGGAAGCCATGGCCAAGGGCCTGGTGATCGAAGCGCGCCTGGACAAGGGCCGTGGTGCCGTGGCCACCGTGCTGGTGCAGTCCGGCACCCTCAAGGTGGGCGACGTGGTGCTGGCCGGTCAGACCTCGGGCCGCGTGCGCGCCATGCTGGACGAAAACGGCAAGCCTGCCAAAGAAGCCGGTCCTTCTATTCCGGTGGAAATCCAGGGCTTGGCCGAAGTGCCACAGGCCGGCGACGACTTCATGGTGATGGCCGACGAGCGCCGTGCACGTGAAATCGCCACCTACCGTGCGGGCAAGTACCGCAGCACCAAGCTGGCCAAACAACAGGCGGCCAAGCTGGAGAACATGTTTGCCGACATGGGCGCAGGCGAAGTCAAGATGCTGCCCATCGTGCTCAAGGCCGACGTGCAAGGTTCGCAGGAAGCCTTGGCGGCCTCGCTGCTCAAGCTCTCCACCGACGAGGTCAAGGTGCAGATGGTGTACGCCGGCGTCGGCGGCATCAGCGAATCCGACATCAACCTGGCGATCGCGTCCAAGGCGGTGGTCATCGGCTTCAACGTCCGTGCCGACGTGGGCGCGCGCAAGCTGGCCGAAGGCAACGACATCGACATCCGCTACTACAACATCATCTATGACGCGGTGGACGACCTGAAGGCCGCCATGTCCGGGATGCTGGCGCCCGAGAAACGCGAAGAGGTCATCGGCAACGCCGAGATCCGCACCGTGTTCGTGGCGTCCAAGATCGGTACGGTGGCGGGCTGTATGGTCACCAACGGCTTTGTCACCCGCAGCGCGCATTTCCGCCTGCTGCGCGACAACGTGGTGGTCTACACCGGCGAACTGGACTCGCTCAAGCGCATGAAGGACGATGTGCGCGAAGTCAAGGAAGGCTTCGAGTGCGGTATCAAGCTCAAGAACTACAACGACATCAAAGAAGGTGATCAGCTGGAGTTCTTCGAGATCAAGGAAATCGCGCGCACGCTGTAAGCGAAGCAGGCCCACATGCCCAAGAAGAAGTCTTCCGTCCCCAACCGCAGCTACCGCGTCAACGATCAGATCCAGCGCGATCTGACCGAGCTGATCGCGCGCGAGCTCAAGGACCCGCGGGTGGGCATGGTCACCATCCAGGCGGTGGAAGTCACGCCCGACTACGCCCACGCCAAAGTCTTCTTCAGCCTGCTGGTGGGTGACCCGCAGGAAACCCAGGACGCCCTGAACCAGGCGGCCGGGTTCCTGCGCAACGGTCTGTTCAAGCGTTTGCACATCCACACCGTGCCAACACTGCATTTCGTGTTTGACCGCACCACCGAGCGTGCGGCCGACATGAACGCCTTGATTGCCAAGGCGGTTTCCTCGCGCGCCAAGGACGACTGAGCATGAACGCGCCACGCACAAGGGTGCAGCGGCGCCCTGTGCATGGGGTGTTGCTGCTCGACAAGCCGCTGGGCTTATCCAGCAACCAGGCCTTGCAAAAGGCCAAGTGGCTGCTGCGCGCCGAAAAGGCCGGGCACACTGGCACGCTCGACCCGCTGGCCACCGGTGTGTTGCCGCTGTGTTTTGGCGCTGCCACCAAATTCAGCCAATTGCACCTGGACGCCGACAAGGCCTACGACACCACGGTGCGTTTGGGTGTGACCACCACCACGGCCGATGCCGAGGGCGAGGTGCTGCAGACCCGGCCCGTGACGTGCAGCGTGGGTCAGGTGGTGGAGGTGCTGGACCGTTTCATGGGGCCGATGGCCCAGGTGCCACCCATGCACAGCGCGCTCAAAAAAGACGGCAAGGCGCTTTACGAATACGCCCGCGATGGTGAAACGGTGGCGCGCGAGCCGCGCCATGTGGTCATTCACGACCTCGACCTCCTGCACATGCAGCTCGACGGCGAGGTGCCTCACCTCGATCTGCATGTGGTGTGTTCCAAGGGCACCTACATCCGAACGCTGGGGGAAGACATTGCCGAGGCCTTGGGTTGCGGCGGCCACCTGAGTGCCCTGCGCCGCACGCACACCGGTCCTTTCGGGCTGGCACAGACCATAACCCTTGATGCGCTGGAAGCCATGGACCCCGACCAGCGGCTGGCCGCCTTGCAGCCGGTGGACACGTTGCTGGGTGGACACACCCGCGTCACGCTGGGCGCGGAAGATGCGGGGCGTTTCCTGAGCGGCTTGCGGCGCCGTGGCCACTGGCCCGACGCCGAACGTGTGGCCGTGTACGGCACCGACCCACACACCCTGCTGGGCACCGCACACGTGGTGGCCGGTGAACTGATACCCGGGCGGCTGTTGAGCCCGATCGAAATTCAACAGATTCTAGAAAACCCGCTGCGCGAAACAGAAGCAGCAAAGGACTTGTCATGAGCAAACAGATTCGCAACATCGCCATCATCGCCCACGTGGACCATGGCAAGACCACCATGGTGGACCAGCTGCTGCGCCAGTCCGGCACCTTTGCCGACCACGAAAAGGTCGTCGATACCGTGATGGACAACAACGCCATCGAACGCGAGCGTGGCATCACCATCCTGGCCAAGAACTGCGCCGTGAGCTGGAAAGACACCCACATCAACATCGTGGACACCCCGGGCCACGCGGACTTCGGTGGTGAGGTGGAGCGCGCGCTGTCGATGGTGGACGGCGTGCTGTTGCTGATCGACGCGCAGGAAGGCCCGATGCCCCAGACGCGCTTCGTGACCAAAAAGGCGTTGGCCCTGGGCCTCAAGCCCATCGTGGTGGTCAACAAGGTCGACAAGCCCGGTGCCAACCCCGACAAGGTGGTCAACGCCGCCTTTGACCTGTTCGACAAGCTGGGTGCCACCGACGAGCAGCTCGACTTCCCCGTGGTGTATGCCTCCGGCATCAACGGCTGGTCCTCGCTGGAAGAAGGCCCGCAGGGCGAGCAGTGGGGCCCCGACATGTCGGCCCTGTTCGACACCGTGCTCAAACACGTGCCGCCACAAAAAGGCGACCCCGCCGCACCGCTGCAGCTGCAGATTTCGGCGCTGGACTTCTCCACCTTCGTGGGCCGCATCGGCGTGGGCCGCGTGAGCCAGGGCACCATCAAGCCCGGCATGGACGTGCTGGTGATGGAAGGTCCGGACGGCAGCAGCGTCAAAGGCCGCATCAACCAGGTGCTGACCTTCCAGGGCCTGGACCGTGTGCAGGTGACCGAAGCCGGCCCGGGCGAGATCGTGCTGATCAACGGCATCGCCGACATCGGCATTGGCGTGACCGTGACCGACCCGCTGAACCCTGCCCCAATGCCCATGCTCAAGGTCGATGAGCCGACCCTGATCATGAACTTCTGCGTCAACACCAGCCCGCTGGCCGGCCGCGAAGGCAAGTACGTGACCAGCCGCCAGATCTGGGACCGCCTGCAGAAAGAGCTGCAGCACAACGTGGCGCTGCGCGTGAAGGAAACCGACGAAGACGGTGTGTTCGAAGTGGCCGGCCGGGGCGAACTGCACCTGACCATCCTGCTGGAGAACATGCGCCGCGAAGGCTATGAACTGGCCGTGTCCAAGCCGCGTGTGGTGTTCAAGGACATCAACGGCGAGCGCCACGAGCCCATCGAACTGGTGACAGCCGACATCGAAGAGCAGCACCAAGGCGGCGTGATGCAGGCCCTGGGTGAGCGCAAGGGTGAACTCGTGAACATGGACCCGGACGGCCGTGGCCGCGTGCGCCTGGAGTACCGCATCCCCGCGCGTGGTCTGATCGGTTTCACCAACGAGTTCCTCAACTTGACCCGTGGTTCTGGCCTGATCTCCAACATCTTTGACGGCTATGAGCCGCACAAGGGCGAGATCGCCAGCCGCAAGAACGGCGTGCTGATCTCGATGGACGACGGTGAGATCTTCACCTACGCCCTGGGCAAGCTGGACGATCGTGGTCGCATGTTCGTCAAGGCCAACGATCCGGTTTACGAGGGCATGATCGTTGGCATCCACAGCCGCGACAACGACCTGGTGGTCAACGCCACCCGCACCAAGCAGCTGACCAACTTCCGCGTCAGCGGCAAGGAAGACGCGATCAAGATCACGCCGCCCATCCTGCTCACGCTGGAGTACGGTGTGGAATTCATCGAGGACGACGAGCTGGTCGAGATCACGCCCAAGAGCGTGCGCCTGCGCAAGCGCCACCTGAAGGAACACGACCGCAAGCGAGCCTCGCGCGAAGCATGATCGGCGGGCATACTCGCATGATCTGAGTGCAGCCCCTTCGGGGGCTGCAACTTCTTGGGGCCGGGCTTTTTGAGCCTGGCAGCGTTGTGAAAGGTCTGTGTTGTCGATGAAGCTGAAACATTCCCACGCCGTGTGGTTGATGGTGCTGGCGCCGCTGATGTGGTCCACGGCTGGTGTGGTCACGCGCCAGCTGGAGCACGCGCGCGCGTTCGAAATCACGTTCTGGCGCAGCTTCTTCACCGTGGTCTCGCTCATGGTGATCCTGCCCTTGTGGCAGGGCAGGGGCGTGTGGGCGCGCATGTGGGCCGAACGTGGCGTGTTGCTGGCGTCGGGCCTGTGCTGGGGCGTGATGTTCACCGCTTTCATGGTGGCATTGACGCTGACCTCCGTGGCCAATGTGTTGATCACCATGGCGGCGGGGCCTCTGCTCACGGCCCTGATTTCACGCTTTTTCATCGGCCATCAGCTGCCCCGGCGCACCTGGGTGGCCATCTTTGTGGCCGGTGCCGGCATCGCCTACATGTTCGGCACCCAGCTGGGCGAAGGGGGCATTGTGGGCACATTGGTCGCTTTTTGTGTGCCGGTTGCTGCCGCCATCAACTGGACCTTGGTGCAGCGCAGCCAGCGCAGCGGGCATGTGGTGGATCTGGTGCCGGCGGTGTTGGTGGGCGCGGTGTTGTCCACCCTGTTGACGCTGCCGCTGGCCTGGCCCCTGTCGGCCAGTGTTCACGACATTGCGCTGCTGGCAGGCTTGGGTTTGGGCCAGCTTGCGGTACCCTGCGTGCTGGCGGTGGTGTGTGCGCGCGTGCTGAGTGCGCCCGAGGTGTCGCTGCTGGCCTTGCTGGAAGTGTTGTTTGGGATACTGCTGGCCTGGGTTGGCGCGGGTGAAGTGCCCTCGCAGCAAGTGCTGCTGGGCGGAGCTTTGGTGATGGGCGCGCTGGTGGCCAACGAATGGCTGGGCTGGCGCGAACGGGCCGGGCATTTCCAGATTCGAGAAACCGAAACCGGGTTAGGAGACAAAACATGACAAGCAACAACACCGACATGGCTCAGGCGCCCGACGTGCTGTCCGAGGTGGTGGGCGGGGTCGGTTTCATCACCCTGAACCGCCCGCGAGCGCTCAACGCGCTCAACCTGCACATGGTGCGGCGCCTCACCGACATCCTGCTGGCGTGGCGAAGCGACGCGGCCGTGCACGGTGTGGCCATACGCGGCACCAACAAAGAAGGGCCGTTTGGCGGCTTTTGTGCCGGCGGCGACATCCGCTTTTTCCACCAGGCGGCCTTGGCAGGCGACCCGGCGCTGGAGGACTTTTTCACCGAAGAGTACGCGCTCAACCACCTGATCTTCACCTACCCCAAGCCCTACATCGCTTTCATGGATGGCATCGTCATGGGCGGCGGCATGGGCATCAGCCAGGGGGCCAGCGTGCGTGTGGTCACCGAGCGCACCAAGATGGCCATGCCCGAGACCAACATCGGCTTGTTCCCCGATGTGGGCGGTGGTCACTTCCTGGGCAGTTGCCCGGGCAGGGTGGGGGAGTACATGGCGCTCACCGGCCACGTGATCGGTGGTGCGCAGGCGGTGGCCTGGAACCTGGCCGACCTCATCGTGCCTTCGCAGCACCTGCACCAGGCCTGGGAGGCGTTGGAGCATTTCCGTCCCTCGTCTCCGGACGAACTGCGCCGGCTCTGGAGCCGCTGGTGTGAGCAGGCCCACTGGAACGTGCCCTCGCAGGCTCCCGAAGGCCTGCGCCCCGAGCTGGAAGCGGCTTTTGCCTTGCCAACCGTGGGCGACATCGTGGCAGCACTGGAAGCGGCTGGCACCCAGGCCGCAGCGGAAACCGCCGGCATGCTGCGCCACCGCAGCCCGCTGATGCTGCACGTGGTGCTGGAGCAGCTGCGCCGCGCGCGTGGCATGACGCTGGCCGACGACCTGCGCATGGAACGCGATCTGGTGCGCCATTGCTTCTTCACACGGCACCTGGGGCGCAGCGGCGCCAGCAGCGAAACGGTGGAAGGCATACGCGCCTTGGCGGTGGACAAGGACCACGCACCGCGCTGGAACCCCAGCCGCATCGAGGACGTGACCCCCGACATGGTGGCGCCGTTTTTTGACAGCCCCTGGCCCGCCACCGCCCACCCGCTGCGCCACCTGGACTGACTGGCCACAGCCTCACAGCCACAACCGCTTCAGCGGTTGTGGACCTTCATGGCGCGTTCGACCTCGCGTTTGCCCTCACGCTCCTTGATGGTGTCGCGCTTGTCGTGTTCGCCCTTGCCTCGGCCCAGACCCACTTCGCACTTGACCTTGCCGTTTTTCCAGTGCAGGTTCAGCGGCACCAGGGCGTAGCCCTTTTGTTCCACCTTGCCCACCAGGCGGCTGATCTCGGCCTTGTGCAGCAGCAATTTTTTGGTGCGCGCGGCGTCGGCACTCACGTGGGTGGAGGTGGTGCGCAGCGGATTGACCTGGCAGCCGATCAGGAACAGCTCGCCGTCACGGATCAACACGTAACCATCGGTCAGCTGGACCTTGCCGGCGCGCAAAGCCTTCACCTCCCAGCCGTGCAGCACCACACCGGCTTCAAAACGTTCCTCGATGGCGTAATTGAACAGGGCCTTCTTGTTGTCGGCGATGCGGCTGTCCGTGTTGTGTTTTTTGGCTGCGGGCTTGTTCATGTAGGCAATCTGAGGCGCGGCGGGCCGAATACAATCCCCGCGCGACCCGAGATTGTATGAAAGCCACAGGCTTCAATGAAAAGCGTTCACAAGTCGGTCCTCCTCTGGCACAGCGCACACGAGATGTTCACGCTGGTGACCGACGTGGGCCAATACCCCCAGTTTTTGCCTTGGTGCGACCGTGCGTCCGTGTTGGAGACCACGGCCGATGGCGTGGTCGCGCAGGTGGGCATCGCCATCGGTGGCATTCGCCAGAGCTTCACCACCCGCAACACCCACGTTGAAAACCAGCGGGTGGATCTGGCCTTGGTGGACGGCCCTTTCTCGCGGCTGGAAGGCCATTGGCGCTTCATTCCCCTGGGTGATGGCACACAGCGCGCCTGCAAAATCGAGTTTTCGTTGGACTACGACTTCTCCAGCCAGGCCCTGAGCACCTTGGTGGGCCCCGTGTTCGACAAAATCGCCGGCAGCATGGTGGACGCCTTCGTGAAACGCGCCGATCAGGTCTACGGCGGCGTGTGACGGCGATGCAGATCGAGCTTGTGTACTGCCCTGGACCGCGCGAGGTGTGGGCGCGTCCGTTGGTGCTGCCGCCGGGCAGCCGGGTGGTGGATGCCCTGCATGCCGCTGGCTGGCCACACGAAGCTGCCACTCAGTCTTGGGGTGCGTCGCCTCAGGTGGGGGTGTGGGGCAAGAAGCAGCCCCTGGACCACCTGTTGCGTGATGGCGACCGGCTGGAGATTTACCGGGGATTGCGTGTGGATCCCAAGGTCGCACGGCGCGAACGCTTCAATCGCCAGGGCGCCCGCAGCGCTGGGCTGTTCGCCCGCAAAAGGCCTGGCGCCAAAGCCGGCTACTGACTCGGCTATTGAGTCGGCTACTGAGGCCTTCAGCGGCAGTTTTCGCGGATCAGCTCGTTGGCCTGGCGCAGTTGGGCGGCCCGTGCGGCTTCGTCCAGGTACTCGGCCTCGCCACGGGCGTTGGTGACCGTGACCCGCACGCCCGACTCGATGGTGGCTTTGTTCCTGCGCGCATTCTCGCAATTGAGTGCGCGTGCCTTGGCCGCCTTCTCCTCAGCGGCCTTTTCCTCTGCCTTGCGTTTGTCTGCCTCGGCCTTCTCCAGTTGCTGCTTTCGCTGCTCCAGGCTGGCGTCGGTGCTGGGCGCTGGCTTGGGGGTGGGCGCGGCAGCGTCGGCTGCGACCGGCGCCTGGCCGGCCGGTGGCACTACGGCCCCCTTGGGTCTTTGCAGTATGTCTTTGTCGGGCACCGATGCGGGCGGTGGTGTGTCGCTGAAGATGCGTCTGCCGTTGGCGTCTTTCCACTGCCACTGGGCCCAGGCCCCCGAGGCGGCGACCAGGGAAACGGCGGCCAGCAGGCCACGGAGCAGGTGCAGGGCAGGGGATTGGGACGTCATGCGAAGGAGTTTAGCGCCGCTGCTGCGGCGCCGCATAGTGCCCCAGTACAATACGTTTTTTGGAGCTTTCTCATGCGCCTGCTCGGAAAAGCGCTCACCTTCGACGACGTCTTGTTGGTGCCCGCATTCTCCCAAGTCCTGCCCAAGGACACCTCGCTTGCCACCCAGTTCACCCGAAACATCGCCCTGAACCTGCCCCTGGTATCTGCCGCCATGGACACGGTCACCGAGGCCCGGCTGGCCATTGCCATCGCCCAGGAAGGCGGCATCGGCATCGTTCACAAGAACCTCTCTGCCCAGGAGCAGGCTGCGCACGTGGCCAAGGTCAAGCGGTATGAGTCGGGCGTGCTGCGCGACCCGGTGGTCATCACCCCGCACACCACGGTGCGCGAAGTCATGAAGCTCTCCGATGAGCTGGGCGTGTCGGGCTTCCCGGTGGTCGATGCCGGCAAGGTCGTGGGCATCGTCACCGGCCGCGACCTGCGCTTCGAAACCCGCTTCGACCAACCGGTCAGCGCCATCATGACGCCGCGCGAGCGCCTCATCACCGTGCCTGAGGGCACGACCCCGGCCGAGGCCAAAGCCCTGCTCAACAAGCACAAACTCGAACGCCTGCTGGTGGTCAACGAGGCCTTTGAACTCAAGGGCCTGATCACGGTGAAAGACATCACCAAGCAGCTCAACTTCCCCAATGCCGCGCGCGACGCCGCCGGCCGCCTGCGCGTGGGCGCGGCGGTGGGCGTGGGCGAGGGCACCGAGGAACGCGTGGAAGCACTGGTGAAAGCCGGCGTGGACGCCATCGTGGTGGACACCGCCCACGGCCACAGCAAAGGCGTGATCGATCGCGTGCGCTGGGTCAAGCAAAACTACCCGCAGGTGGACGTGATCGGCGGCAACATCGCCACCGGCGCGGCCGCGCTGGCGCTGGTGGAAGCCGGCGCTGACGGCGTCAAAGTGGGCATCGGCCCTGGCTCCATCTGCACCACACGCATCGTCGCCGGTGTGGGCGTGCCCCAGATCACCGCCATCGACAACGTGGCGACCGCTTTGCGTGGCACGGGTGTGCCCCTGATCGGCGACGGTGGCATCCGCTACAGCGGCGACATCGCCAAGGCCATCGCGGCCGGCGCCGGCACGGTGATGATGGGCGGCATGTTCGCCGGCACCGAAGAGGCACCGGGTGAGATCGTGCTGTTCCAGGGCCGAAGCTACAAGAGCTACCGAGGCATGGGCAGCATTGGCGCCATGCAGCAGGGCAGCGCCGACCGCTACTTCCAGGAAAGCAGCACCGGCAACCCCAACGCCGACAAGCTGGTGCCCGAAGGCATCGAAGGCCGCGTGCCTTACAAGGGCTCGGTCGTCAGCATCCTGTTCCAGATGGCGGGCGGTCTGCGTGCCAGCATGGGCTACTGCGGCTGCGCCACCATCGAAGAGATGCGCAACCGGGCGGAATTTGTCGAGATCACTTCGGCCGGTATCCGCGAAAGCCACGTGCACGACGTGCAGATCACCAAAGAGGCCCCCAACTACCGGGCGGACTGATCTGAGTTGCCCCAGAGGCCGTCCCGCCGGACGGCCTTTTGCTTTCTGATTCACACAAGCCTTCACCGCCATGCAACACCAGAAAATCCTCATCCTCGATTTCGGCTCTCAGGTCACCCAGTTGATCGCACGCCGTGTGCGCGAAGCCCACGTGTACTGCGAGGTCCACCCCTGCGACGTCAGCAGCGAGTGGGTGCGCGAGTTCGCCGCCGATGGCCAACTCAAGGGCATCATCCTCTCGGGCAGCCACGCCAGCGTCTACGAGGTGGACGATAAGGCGCCCGACGCCGTGTTCGAGCTGGGCCTGCCGGTGCTGGGCATCTGCTACGGCATGCAGACCATGGCGCAGCAACTGGGCGGCAAGGTGGAGGCTGGCAAAACGCGCGAATTCGGCTACGCCGAGGTGCGCGCGCGCGGCCACACCGCGTTGCTGAAAGACATCGCCGACTTCACCACGGCCGAAGGCCACGGCATGCTCAAGGTCTGGATGAGCCACGGCGACAAGGTCACCGAGATGCCGCCCGGCTTCAAGCTCATGGCCAGCACCGACGCTTGCCCGATCGCTGGCATGGCCGATGAATCGCGCGGCTACTACGCGGTGCAGTTCCACCCCGAGGTCACACACACCGTGCAGGGCAGGGCGTTGCTGGAGCGTTTTGTGCTGGGCATTTGTGGCACCCGTCCCGACTGGATCATGCGTGACCACATCGAAGAAGCGGTGGCCAAGATCCGCGAGCAGGTGGGCGATGAAGAGGTCATCCTGGGTCTGTCGGGCGGGGTCGATTCCAGCGTGGCCGCCGCACTCATCCACCGCGCCATCGGCGACCAGCTCACCTGCGTGTTCGTGGACCACGGCCTGCTGCGCTTGAATGAAGGCGACATGGTGATGGACATGTTCGAGGGCAAGCTGCACGCCAAGGTCATCCGCGTGGACGCCAGCGAACTGTTCCTGGGCAAGTTGGCCGGGGTGAGCGAGCCCGAGCAAAAGCGCAAGATCATCGGCGGCCTGTTCGTGGACGTGTTCAAGGCCGAGGCCGCCAAGCTCAAGGCCGGCACGGCGGGACGGGCTGCAGGAGTTGACGGCCGACCGGCCGTCAAGGGCGCGACCTTTCTGGCCCAGGGCACGATCTACCCCGACGTGATCGAGAGTGGCGGCGCCAAGAGCAAGAAAGCCGTCACCATCAAGAGCCACCACAACGTCGGCGGCCTGCCCGAGCAATTGGGCCTCAAGCTGCTGGAGCCGCTGCGCGATCTGTTCAAGGACGAGGTGCGCGAGCTGGGTGTGGCCCTGGGCCTGCCGGCTGAGATGGTCTACCGCCACCCCTTCCCCGGCCCCGGCCTGGGGGTGCGCATCCTGGGTGAAGTGAAAAAGGAATACGCCGACCTACTGCGCCGCGCCGACGCCATCTTCATCGAGGAACTGCGCAACCACGTCGATGCCGCCAGCGGCAAGACCTGGTACGACCTGACCAGCCAGGCCTTCACCGTCTTCCTGCCGGTAAAGAGCGTGGGCGTGATGGGTGATGGCCGCACCTACGACTACGTGGTGGCCCTGCGCGCGGTGCAGACCAGCGATTTCATGAGCGCCGATTGGGCCGAGCTGCCCTATGCGCTGCTCA
>FWPV01011163.1_pt1 | contig 14407 bp, 14 predicted proteins | sample 2228371 | NCBI WGS metagenome assembly FWPV01 (sample SAMEA103939776, study PRJEB20133) | metagenome
ATCTCATTTGATTTTCTTATTAATAAAGTTGGAAAACCAATGATGTTGACTATTACAAATTATTTTTATTCAGCTTTTGAGTTAGAGCATGTTTTTTGCAAAGACGGCATGATTCCTTCGAATAAAAATGATATAGAAAACTGTTTATGTTTAAGCGAAAGAATAATAAATGTTTCACGCTTATGTACTTTACTTAAAACCAATGAACAGAGAAGTTGCCTTGAATGTGTAAATGATGGAAGAGGAATTTGGACAGCTATTGGCTGCGTTCAATCTAATTTAGGTGATTTTATTAGTAAAAAACTTTTAGGATGGGGAATAGGTCTAGCTGGTTTTGTCGCACTTCTATGTATAGTTTATTCTGCAGTTCAGATTCAGATATCCCAAGGCAATCCAGAAAAAATTAAAAAAGCACAAGAACTGCTTACCTCATGTATTATGGGATTAATGTTAATTCTTTTTTCAGTATTTATTTTAAGATTAATCGGGGTGAATATTCTCAAGTTGCCTAGTTTTAATTAGCTAACCCGGTTTTATTTCTCATTAGCTTTTTTCTTCATTAAATCATAATAATATAAGTCGGTGGGAGACATTGGGAATAAACTACCCAAGACACTTTTTCGATGCTCTCGAGCATATTCAATAATTTTAGGTCCAATAAAAGGTACTTGGGCTAAAGAAGTAATGCCTCCTAACCCCCCTTGCAATCCACCCCAAGCAGCACCAACACCACCAAAATAGGTGCCAATTCCAAGACTAATCGGCAAAGTTTTTACGCCTAATAGTTCTTTAAGTATTTTTATTAGATCTGGAATTAGCAAGAAAAGTCCAACGCCAATAAGAAAAGTCATTGCCTCTTGATTGAAAGGATAAAGAAAAGGAGGCGACCAAAATTGGTTTATATTGGCCTCGGCATTAATTTTTATTATAATTTCAGCAGTCTGTACTAATAACGCAACAACCGGAAAAACTAATAAATTAGCAAAAAGAGTTTTAAACCACCAAGAAAAAGGATTTTTTCCCGGTATAGCCTCAAATAATAAAATTACTGGTGAGAAAAAAATTAGCAAAAGAATTTGTAAATAATTTGTAATTAATAGAAAAAACACTCTAAACATTAAAAATATTATTGTGAGGAGTACTAAAAAACCTATAAAGAGCGGTAAGGCAAAAGGTGATAAAAGTAATACCAATAGCCAACCGATAATAGCATTTAATAAACTGGGCAGGTCACCGATTGAGATTCCAACGACCATTATGTCTTTAAGAGCATCGATGATGTTGCTAGCACCAGAACCATGCCATATTAATCTTGCAAAACCAAAAACAACAAGATAGCTGCCAATTCCCCTTAATAATTCTCCAAGATGAGTTGGTAGGATTGAGAGGATATAATTTCCAGCTTTCCATAAGTTATAGCCGTGAGGATAAATATTGCTAAATCCAGCCGCAGCATATTCATTGAAAAGAGAAGCTGTATTAGATGGCACAAATCGACCGACGTTGACCGTTGATAAAATCGAGGTAATTATTAAAATAAAGACATACATAATATCGATAAGGAAACCGGCTATCGGGTAGGAAAAGGTAATTAGAAGCAGAGCAATTACAATTTTTGGCAACGCCGTCTCAACTGAGATCACAGTCTGTGGATTTATTTTCATCCGAAACATAATTAAAAAGCCGATAGAGATCATCACTAATACAAGAATTATAAAAGCTAGGTTCCTAAATACAGTCCAGATTTTAATGAAGGGTTTAATCGTAGCAAATCCAATTCCCTCAGCAGCAAAAGTTTTTGGGATAAAGCCAGCATTTTGCAGTCCAGCGTAAGTCCAGTAAACTCCGGAGGCAGGCGGATTAGTATAAGGTAAGGCAATTAGATTTCCAAGAAAACCCATAAGACTATGATTGAAGTTTTTATCACCATCGGTTGGATTATTGGTACAGGCTTCACCAACAAATCCACAGGTTATAGCACGATAGATTAATACTGCAATTTTTCCTTGTTTAGTTGAGTTTATTTTTTTATCATTGATTACTTGATAAATTTTTTCTCGGGTTTTTTTAATCGGATCGGTCTGAGTTTTAAAAACTAGTTTGTCTTTATTTATTAGATATAGAAAAACTGAGATTACAATAAAATAAACAGTAAAGAGTAACAAAAATTTTTTTCCAACAGAGACTATTTTTTTAATAACGGTGAAAAAAGTTGCCATAAGATGATTGTAAACAAACTCGAAAGGTAAAGTCAACGCGTGAAATATCCAAACCAAATTATTATGAGCTTAATTTTTTATTACCGAAAAACAAACCGGTCAATCGGAATAGCTGGGTAGTTATTTTGTAACCAAAGTTGAAATTTTTCCAGTGCTGTTGCTTGAGGAGGGTTTAAACTGACAATAAATTTATCTTCGCCATAATCAAAAGCAATTGAAAACTCCGGTTGCGTAACCGGTAGCGAGAACTTTAAAGCTTGTTTTTGCTCAGCGATTTTTTTTATTTCTTCTGGCATCTCTTCCTCAAAAACTCCGGTATTAGTAGGAAGAATATCGGTTGGTGTTAAGGGAAACTTAATTTTACTTTCAACAGCAGTTGGAGAAGGAAAGATAATCTCAGATGATTGTTTTTTTGGAACTTTAAGCATTTGGAGTAAAGATATTACTGCAATGATAATTAAAAGTATGCAAATAAGGACAATGATTATTTTCTTGAGTTGGAAATTATTTTTCTCGTCATAATCAATATTTGGTTTTAATTGATTGTTGTCATTAGTTATTTCCATATATAGATTATTATAGCTATGGTTTAACTCCAAAGGCAACTCGGTATTTAGGAAATGGGTAACGGGCTTTCTCATTATAAGGAGGAGATTGTAGTCTGCCATAATATGGGTCATATGCCCAAGTGTCGTTATTAGAACTGACCTCAACAATCCAAAAGAAATGACCACAGCCACCATCGCAAAAATTAGCCAAGACAAAAATTGTCCAACCGGCAGCAATGTAGCGACGAAAATCTGCACCAGCCTGATTAATAGTCGCATAACTATAAATTAAGTAATCAGTAGTTTTTAACCCAAAGGCACCAAGAGCAGATTTTGCATCTGAATATCGTGAGCCAGCACAACCAAGGTAAAAACCGCGGCTTTTATACAGATCAACAACTGTTTTTGGATTAACAGATTTATCTTTATAAGAGGCAATAATCATCGCTACAGTTGTTGGTCCGCAGCCAGCTTGGCAGATTGTACACCCGAGAGGGAGGGGATACTGATCATAACTACCACCGCATTGTTTGTAATAAACATATTTAGTTTGTGTTTTTGGGGTTTTTGTTGATTTATTAGCGGAGGTAGGGGATAAATTAATCGGCTTTGAGAGGATAACCGAGGGAGTAAGGGAAGTTATTTGCCGTAATAGCTCGGTTGGGACTGAAACCGGATTTGTTGAATCCTCTGAAGTATTAGATGTAAGATTTAATAAAATCTTTAATAGATCTATTATTATTCGATTATTCTCAATTGGAGTTATAGCGATGGTTGGGACAGCGGAGTTGATATTATTAATTGGTAGTTCATTTTCGGTTTGATAGTTAATTGAATTTGGTAGGGAGGTTGCGTAAACGATTAGATTAGAGTTATTTTTTTGATCAAACAGTTGATTGTTTATTAACCACCGATCAAGTTGAGTTTCTGCTAAAGGTGTTTTTTTTGTTACAAGGATCTTACCGGTTGTTAATAACTCAATTTTAATATCTTCGTTTTCAAAGGGAAGAGTTTTTCCCAGCTGAGGATATGAGATTAATAAGCTATTCTTATTGACTGACTTGGTTTGAGAGCTTATATTTGAAGATTGGTTGGTCGGAGATTCGAAGTTGGTATAACTTAATTGAGGTTTATTTGCTAAAGACGTCATGGTTTTATCGCTGTCTGCTTTATTGCTTAAATTATTTAGTGGAGAATAACTATTGGAGGAGTTTAATAGATGAGAAAAATAATTTGATAAAAAAACAATAAAAATTAAAGCAGCGCTCAGAACGCTAATGATAACAAAGACTTTTTTTTTATTCATTGACTCATTTGACAAAATCTAATTTCTTTTCCATAATAAATTATGGCCTTCTTTGATTTTATAAAAAAATCAGATAAAGATGCAACTGCGGTCAGTTCAACAGGAGGAACAGTTCCTTCAGCTGTGCCAATGAACTCTAATTCAATAGCCCCAGCGTCACCGACAGCCACTAAGCACGACAACAACCATTAATCAACCTGTTAGCTATAAAACAAGTTACAACGGTATTGGGCAACCCAGAGTTACCACTACTGCATATACGAAGACCGATACAGCGACAGTATCGACTAATCTGCCGATAATTAATCAGCCACCAGCAGTAAGCAATAATAGTTCAACCACGATAAATGTAAAAGCTGCTCCTACTGATAATCATAAAGACATTGATTTGATGACGCATTTAACACAGAGAGCAAACAGGGTGTTTCTTAGTGCCCAGACCAAAGCAAAAGAATTACAGACGGCGTTTGTTGACAGTGAACATTTACTTCATGGGTTGATATCTGATAGTGAGATTTATAACTTATTAGTTGAAATGAAAGTTCAGCCGCAGTTAGTTGAAGATGAGTTAATTAAAGTATATAAACGACAAAACTTTACAGGAACTCCTCAGCTATCTCCACGGGTAAAAAGAATCCTTGATGATTCTTTAGTTACCGCTCGCAAATTGGGTTTTGAATTTATTTCACCAGAACATATTCTTTTAGCACTTTATAACGAAGGAGAAGGCGCTGGTGCCAGAGTACTAGCAAAATTAGGATTGAAGAAAGAAGAACTAAATAAACAGATTGTTGGACGAAAGGAAGGTTTATCAGAGGAACAAAAAACCGCCCAAAAAAAGAAAAATGTATTACAGGACTTTACTATTGATTTAACCGCGAGAGCCACCCAAGGATTGTTAGATCCGGTAGTTGAGCGATCAAATATAATCGAAAGGGTGATTCATATTCTCTCTCGTCGGACAAAGAATAATCCAGCTTTAGTTGGTGAAGCTGGTGTAGGAAAGACAGCAATTGTTGAAGGATTAGCTCAGAAAATTGTTGCGAAACAAGTGCCAGAACCTTTATTAACCAAGCGAATTCTTCAGTTAGATTTAATGAGTTTATTAGCTGGGGCTTCGCATCGTGGAGAGTTTGAGGAGAGGATGAAAGATTTGATTGAAGCGATACAGCAAGCGAAAGGTGAGATTATTTTATTCATTGATGAGATCCATAATATTGTTGGAGCTGGAGCCTCCGGTGAAGGATCCCTTGACGCTTCGAACTTTCTTAAACCAGCTTTGGCTCGTGGAGAACTGCAGTTAATTGGGGCAACGACGTTAACTGAATACCGAAAATATATCGAGAAAGACCCGGCGTTAGAGCGAAGGTTTCAACCAGTAGTCGTTCAGGAACCCACGGTTGAACAGGCGATTAAAATGTTAAAGGCAATTAAAGATAAGTATGAGGCGTTTCATCGGGTAAAAATTCCTGATGAGGTAATAGAGGAGGCTGTTAAATTATCGAAACGGTATGTAGGTGACCGATTTTTACCAGATAAGGCAGTGGATTTAATTGATGAAGCGGCTTCAGCCGTTAGACTACCAATGATTTCTTTGCCGGAAGAGATTAAGTCTATCGAAACACGATTAAGTCAGTTGAATCAAGAGCTATCAGAAGCGGAAAAAAGCTCCGACCGAGTAAAAACAAGGATACTCCGGTCAAAAATAACTGAGATTAAAGATGAATTGAAAGAAAAAAAGGATGAGTATGATCTAAAAAAAAGCCAGACAACAAGCGCAGTGACAGTAGAGATAATTAGAGAGATTGTTTCTCGTTGGACTGGTATTCCTGTTAATAAGATTACTGTGAGTGAGATCGAAAGGCTAGCTAATTTAGAAAAAATTATGCACCAGCGACTGATTAATCAGGATGCGGCAGTGGTCGCGGTGGCTCAGGCAGTTAGACGTGGTCGGGCAGGTTTAAAATCTCAACAACGGCCAATCGGTAGTTTTATATTTTTAGGCCCAACAGGTGTGGGCAAGACTGAGTTAGCAAAGACTTTAGCTGATATTCTGTTTGGTCAAGAAGAGGCAATGATTCGTTTTGATATGACAGAATATATGGAAAAGCATGAGGTAGCAAAACTTCTTGGTGCGCCACCAGGGTATGTTGGTTATGAAGAAGGTGGTAAGTTAACTGAGGCAGTTAGACGGCGACCATACTCTGTTATTCTATTTGATGAAGTAGAGAAAGCACATCCGGATATTTTTAACATATTGTTGCAGATTCTTGATGATGGTCGTTTGACTGATAATAAAGGTCGTGTAATATCATTTAAAAACACTGTGGTTATATGTACTTCTAATTTAGGGACAAAGTTTATTCAAGATGAGTTACTTAAAAGTGGGAGAGGTGAGGTAGAGGAGCCTCCTGTTTTGTCGACTTATGCTTTTTCACCGCGCGGCCGAGAAATTTTAACTATCGGTAATAAATTTTTTGAACGAGGAAGTAAGCCTAACGGTCAAGCAAAAACTTGGAACGAAGGAACGCTTTTAGATTATTTTTCTGGGCAAGAGATTGAAGGAAAATTTAATTTTCCTATTGATGGATTTGACACTCATGCAATTTCTAATCAAGGCGTTGAGGTAATTACTAAAGCCAATCTAGTTTTATATCGGACAGCTACTACAGCTAAAGTTTGGAAGCGAACAAATTTAATTGAGATGTTTAAAGACAGTGTAGTGACAAATGCTCTACCAGATGCCCCTGATGAACAGTTACCAACGGCTAGGTTAAAGACACATGCTTTTACTCCAACCGGCGAAGAGATTGTCAGCTTTAAAGACCGTTATTGGATACGTGAGCAATCAACTAATAATTGGAAAACAGGTTTGTTAAAAGATTATTTTAATAATCAGTCCATTGTATCAACTGATGAAAAAACCACTCCTTGCTCTTTGCCGACTAGTTATTGGGACATTCATACTTTTAGTCCATCAGGAGATGAGTTAATTATTGTCGGTAATCTTTTATACAAAAAACCAGCTCAGTCAAATCAGTGGACAGTAGAGTCGCTTCAACATTACTTTGGTGATCGTTTTCCGCTTGATAAAGAAATTAGGGAAAAACAAAAAATAGAAGAAGAGTTTAACAGCAAACGGTACGAGATTGTTAAAAATCAGGTGATGGAAGAGTTAAGAAAGTTTTTCCGTCCAGAGTTAATTAATCGGTTTGATGACGTTATTATTTTTGAACCATTAAACTTTATTCAGATGATGGCGGTTGTCCATTTACAACTAAAAACTTTAACAAAGACATTAGAAGAACAGAATATAGGATTATCAGTTTTAGAACCAGCGGTAAAAGAGATTGTTCGTGCAGGCTTTGACCCTATTTATGGCGCACGACCATTAAGAAGAGCAATCCAACGATTAATAGAGAATCCAATTTCGACAATGATTATCGAACAAAAACTCAAACCGGGTGACCAGATTACCGTTGATTTTGATGGTCATCAATTTAGTTTTAAACTTGATCGATTAACAAACCAGACAAAAGAAGAACATCAACAGCAATTTATATGCTTAAGCTGTAATCGTGAGTTTGTCAGCGAAGTTGTCAATAATTCAACACCAATATGCAGAAATTGCGGCAGTACTCAGCTACAGTTAAAATTAAAAGAAGGTCGATCCGATCAGTTGATAAAAGATAAATTAACAGCGGAACAGTCAAGCAGTGATTTACAAACATTGCCGATCAATAATATGACTGCTGTTCATACCAGTTAAGATAATTAGAAGACTATGGAATCAATTAACTATACTCCACTTAAAATAAAAGAAAAAAATGGGAGTGATCGAATTAATACCATACTGCTTTTTTTAATTACGTTAACGGCTTTAGTTTTAGCAATTGTTCTGTTTTTATTGATACAAAGAAATCTTAGGCAAAATAGTTTAAATCAGCCGACCCAGTCAGCTGTTCCAACTTTACCAGTAACGTCTCCACAAAAAGACAGCACTGCCTCGTCTTTGGTTGACGAAGAGAGGTTGGTCACTCCCACAGAGATAATTCTATATACTCCGCCGAGCACTAATCCGGGGGAATTAGATCAATGATAAAACTTAATATACAAATATTTTTATTTATTACTCAACTGATTATTATTTTTTTCTTATCCCGGTTGACGATTAATCAGTTATTTTTTAGTTTAAGGTTGTTGTTTAAGAAAGAAAAAACAGTCAATATTATTATTAGTTTGATTTTTTTGCCAGGGACAATTGTCCATGAAATGGGTCATCTAATAGCTGCGACAGTTCTTGGTTTACAAATTCATAGTATCCAGTTTATTCCACAATTTGAAAAAAATCAGATAAAGTTAGGCAGCGTGGTTTTTAGCAAAAAAGATTTTATTCGGGGGATATTAGTGGGCGTCGCCCCACTTTTTATCGCTCTTAGTTTATTCTGGTTGCTGGCCGAACTTAATTATCTAACTTCAACAACGGTTAGTTTGAGATTATCGATTGGCTATTTGATTTTTGTAGTTTCTTCAACGATGTTTTCTTCAAAGCGAGATCTTGTGGATTTTATTTTTGTTCTTCCTTTGTTTATAATTATGATTGCATTTATTTATATTTTCGATATTAAAATAAGTTATTTATTTAATAATTCGTTTATTGAAAGAGCAATTATTAGATATTTAACTAAAGTTAATCAATATTTACTGATAGCGATGACTTGTCATTTTGGGTTGCTTTGTTTATTACAGATTTTAAAATTAATTGCCAATAAAAGATGAGACAGTTAGCTCAAGCGGTTTCTGTCGGTGGGCAAAGAATTTATGGCCCACTCGAAGGAATTAATACGATAGGAGATTTAATTAACCGTCTAATCGCATTTATATTACCTCTGGCTGGAGTTATACTAATATTAATTTTTATTTGGGGTGGTTATGATCTAATTTTATCCCAAGGACAACCAGATAAAATTAAATCAGCAAAAGCAAAGATTACTGCAGGGATTATTGGTTTTTTATTATTAATTTTTTCTTATGTAATTGTCAAATTAATCACTACAATTTTTGGTTTTAACGCAGGTTCGTTATAATTTAAAGGAGATAAACTAAAACTATAAATTGAATTTAATTATTTATAAATGATCTTTTCAAAGAAAGAACCGCCGATAATCATCTCAATTGGCGGTAGTCTTGTAGTACCTAACGGAGGAGTTGATACTAAATTTTTACGCAAACTAAATTTATTTATTCGCGATAAAGTAAAAAGAGGCATCCGTTTTTTCTTAGTTGTAGGAGGAGGAAGGATTGCCCGTCATTATCGTGATGCTGGTAAAATTGTTGTTGGTAGTATAACCGATGAGGATCTTGATTGGATTGCTATACATGCAACTCGTCTTAATGCTCATTTACTCCGAACAATTTTTGAAGATATTGCTCATCCGCGAATTATCGAGAATTATGATAAGAAATTAGTAAACTGGAGAAGACCGGTAGTAATTGGCGCTGGTTGGAAACCAGGATGGTCAACAGATTACGATGCAGTAATTTTAGCGCGTGATTATAAATGTAAAGTGATCATTAATTTATCAAATATTGATTGGATATATGATAAAGACCCAAATAAATATAAAGACGCTCAGCCTATCAAGAAGATGACTTGGGATCAGTTGGAGCAAATAACTAATAAGTTATTAAAAAACAATCGTTGGACTCCGGGTTTGTCAGCTCCTTTTGATCCAATTGCTACCAAGTTAGCCAAGCAGCTTGGTTTAACTGTTGTGATTACTAACGGAAATGATTTAAATAATGTAGGGAAGATTATTGACGGAGATGATTTTAAAGGGACGGTAATTACTCCTTATCATATAAACGCAGGTTTTTATAATCGTGAGTATTATCAGGGAAAAAAAGGAGAGTATCGATTGAGTTACATCGACTCAATTATTGGTGTTTTTATTCATAATATTGTTAATTTTTACAGGGCGTTTCTTATTAAGTTTTTTCTTAATCCAAAAACCTGTCTTGACGTAGGTTGTGGGACTGGTTTCTTGGTTAAATGGCTGCGTTGGTTTGGAATCGAGGCCTACGGGATTGAAATATCTGCAGATGCGATTGAGTTAACTGATAAAAAAATTAAGTCATTTATAAAATTGGGTGATATTGTTAACATTCCTTTTAAAGAAGGAAGATTTGATTTAGTGGTTTCTTTTGATGTATTGGAGCATTTAGAAAGATCTAAATTGAAAAAAGCCGTCAGCGAAACAATCCGTGTTTCTAACAAATATATTTTACATAAAATATTTACAGAAGAGAATTACTGGATTCATCTAACTCATGGCAAGGACTTTTCTCATTTATCAGTCTTTACTAAAAAATATTGGCAGTCATTGTTTAATAACTTTAATAATATATCGGTATTGCGAAGTAATTTTTTTCGCTTACCTTCTTTTTTTGAGACAATTTTTTTATTAAGAAAAAAATAATTTTACCTCTTGTAAAAAATAAATTACCAAACAAAATCTAATAATAGATGGGAAAAGAAAATTAATTGACAATATGGTAATCTATGATCTATCTTTGACAAATTTTCGTAATTTTAAAAACAAACATTTTTCGTTTAGTCCAAGCTTAACTGTAATTTGTGGAGATAATGCTCGGGGTAAAACTAATCTATTAGAAGCAATTTTTTGCATAACAAACGGAACTGGTTTTCGAGAAACTCGTGAAGAAGAGTTGATAAGTTTTAATAACAATAATTGTTCAATCAAACTAGCTTTTCAGTCTAAAAACCAACGAATTAATCTCCAATTAAATTTAGAGAAAAAACAAGATGGAGTGAGTAAAACGTATTATTATAATCAGGTAAAAAAGAGATGGGGGTACATAAAACATGAATTAAATAAAACAATTCTTTTTTCACCCCAGCAACTTTCAATTATAACCGGTCCACCTGAACAAAGAAGAGATTACTTAAACAAGGCAATTAGTTTTTATTGTGATGATTATCGACGGGCGGTAATTAATTATGAAAACGCAATCAAACGCCGAAATCGAATTTTAGAGTCGAAAGATGATGTAAGTAAGATAGAAGACGAACTAATTTTTTGGGATGGTTATTTAGAACAACAAAGTAAACTAATCATCGAAAAAAGACAATCTTATATTGATTTTTTAAACACACACCAACAATTAGATAATAAATGGTTTATAGTACATTACCAGAAGAATGTATTTAGTCGGGAAAGATTAAAATTATATAGAGATTTACAAGCTAGATATCGAAAGACAGTAATTGGACCGCAAAAAGATGATGTTCAAATATTAATTTCTGACAATTTTTCTAAAAAGGAGTTTAAAGAGTTGTCGCGCTACGGTTCACGAAGCGAACAACGAATCGGAATGTTTTGGTTAAAATGGAATGAGATTCTTTACCATCAGGAAATGTTTAAAAAAAAGCCAATATTATTACTTGATGATATATTCTCTGAGCTTGATCAGAGTAATAAACAGCTAATTTTAAAACTAATTGATAATTATCAAACAATCTTAACAACCGCCGAAGCTGATTTGATTAAATTAATTAATAGACCCAAACGAATTATTAAATTATAATTATATTATTATTTTTTATTTTAAATTATAAAATGACTAACCCGCAGGCTGTATATCAGATCCTTAACCGGCCAGAGGTATTTACAACTCTATTAATATGGACGATTGTCTGGAAAGGGGTAGCCCTTTGGAAATCAGCTAATTCTCGACAACTGCCATGGTTTATTCTTATTTTGATTATCAATACTCTTGGTTTATTAGAGATTGCTTATATTTTTTATCTTAATCGTTATAATCTTGACGGTGGGAGACTACTAAATTGGTTAGAATCTAAATTAAAGAGGAATAAATCACAAATTGATAAAAATAACTAGATTGTAAAAATCGCAACAGACTAAAGATAAAGAATGTTGTTTACTCATTTTTTTATTGATTGAAACGATATTTTTTACTTAGCGTTGATCATATCAAGTGATTTGTAAATTACGCTTGCATATTATTAAAATAATGGTATACATTTATTAGACAAACAATCCTATGATTGAACCGATAACAATAGAAAGCAAACAACCACTTAGGACTAATAAAAAACCCCTACTAATCATTATTGCTATTATTTTTCTAGTATTAATTGGTGGGGTTATGGTTATAAAACGGCCACCTCAGTCTTCTAATAAGGAAAAAGAAACAATGGTTGAGTCAAACGTTCCTTCACCAACCGAACAGCCAAAAATCGATAAGGATTCAGTAAAAATCCAGGTATTAAATGGAACTGGTACTCCTGGTCAGGCCGGTCAGGCAGTCGATGCTTTAAAAAAAGCCGGTTATAATGCTGATAATATTAAAGCAGGTAATGCGGATGAGTTTAATAAAAAAGTTACAACAGTTGCTTATAGACAAGGTTTTAAAGACGTGGCTGAAGATATTAAACAGACATTGGCTGATATTTTTGTAGACGTTAAAATTGACTCAACCAGTTTAGCTGAGGATAGTGAATATGATATAGTTGTTACAACCGGTGGTAAGCTATACGAAGCAACATCAGCAGCCGAAACTATTACCCCAACCAAGATAGTCGAGACAGAAACACCGACGCCTACTACAACCGTAACTCCGACACCGTAAGAACAACCAGTTTTAACTTAAATCTTTCGACTATCATAAGCCCAGTGAAGTAGCGCTTGGCGTTGGACTCGGCGGCAGTTAAGATCACCAGGACGGCAGTTTTTTTTAATCTGGGCGATATGGCGTTTCATCATCTGCCAACGTTTAATCTGTCTTCTATCCTCATCTGGGATTCGTCTGCCCATATAATAACGGCAGTACCACTGAAACCATCCGCGAGGATCTTCGTGATAAATCCAGCCTTTTTTTCTCCAGTAAGATAAAGGTAAGCCGGCATCGACACCAAAATAATTAATGGCCGGGTTGCGTTTTTTAGGCGACAATTTTGCGTTTTTAAACCAACTGGAGGGAAACTCTTTTTGACAGTCAGTCATATATTTTCCAGCAAATACTCCCAGCTCAAGCATCTGTTTTGGTGTTAGTTCCGGCTTAAAGTTCGGATCGAAGTTTTTTCCCATCGGTTGAGACAGATAATAGGAATAGTTTTTCTGCATTTTATCATTCACTACAATTCGTTTTTTCATCTGGTGATTAATATTATAAAAAATTAATTCGATAATATTTTAAATCATCTGGATTGAGAACTGACTAGTGGTAATCAAACGACAACCCGGCAGTATGAAAAACAATTTCACTTGAATATTTTATATTATGAATAATGTTTTATTTATAATCCAATATTTTTAATAGCTTACAACCTGATAAAGGGAAGCGTAGTTATTAACTAATCTGGTTTTTATAAAAGAAATTTTTTCAAAATTTTGCGGTTGAAAGTAGTCATCAAAGCCAGTCAATAGAATGTAAGTGATATGATTATCTTGGAGAAACTGTTTTAGCACATCAGCGTTGACTAATCCCCTAAAAATTTTATCAGAAATCTGCTGTCTAGCAGAGAAATTTTGAGTAAAGATTGGTTTGCCTAGGTAAGATCGTGTTTGACAGTAAATAGGGACGATCATTCCCATATCGCTGTAAGGGCCGGTAAGTATCACCTGATTTTTTTGGCGGGTTTTATTAATTTCCTGAAAAACTTCCTTAAATTGGTTTGATAAATATGCAGTGTTGACTAAGGGAATCCTGCCATCGATATTTGCAATTCTTTTGTAGATAAAATAGCCGTTATAAAAAGAGAAATAAACCAGCAGACAGATGAAGATGATTTTAAAAGCAATCATTTGATATTTGGCAAAAGCTTTTGACAATGATTGTAGTCCGTAAAAAGCGGCCAACGAAAAGAAAATATAGTTAACGTTGGTAAATAAACGAAGATTATGGGTGCCAAAATAAGAGGCAAGGTTGGTGAAAAAGAAAAGATAAGAAAAAAATGTGATAAAAAATAGATTGGCAGAAAGCGGATTTAATTCTTTTAAGATTTTTTTTATTCCAAAAAAGATTAAAAAGACGATTGGTCCAATGCTCATCAAAGCATAGACGAGGTCAGGTTTAGTGTTCCAATTAATATCTTGTTGTTGCGCCAATATAAGAATATTGGATTTTAGATAATAGTTTCTAATAAAGAGACCGATAGGTATCAGAAAAATTAAAACTAGATTAAAGATGTCTAATAATAATTGGCATGATATACAATTATATCAAATATCTGTATTACATTTTGAGAAAGGACTTTCCCAAAAACAAATTAGTGAATTATTGGGAATTTC
>FWPV01011166.1_pt1 | contig 14402 bp, 7 predicted proteins | sample 2228371 | NCBI WGS metagenome assembly FWPV01 (sample SAMEA103939776, study PRJEB20133) | metagenome
GGGGTGCCGGCCTTCGAGATCGTGGTCTTCCAGAGCGCGCAGGAGCGTGACGCCGCGTTCGCTTCAGGCGCTATAGACGCGTTCATGGGCGACCTCATCGCATCGGCGAACCTCGAAGCAGCGGGCAGCGGGGTGACGCTTGCCACGGTCATGCTCGGCGCCGACCAGAGCCAGGGCAGGTTCGGCATCGTGGCACCGAAGAGCTGGAAGGGCGCCACAGGCGCGGAGGGACTGAAGGCGCTCGCCGGTGTGCCGGTGGGCACCTCGTCTGCGACCATCCAGGAGTACGTGCTCGACGGGCTCATGCGCGAGGCGGGTGTGGCCTCGGACCAGGTCAAGGTCGAAGAAGTCAAGAAGGTGCCGGTGCGTTTCGAGCTTCTGATGGCGGGCAAGCTCGAAGCCGCCGCGCTGCCCGAGCCGTTCCTCTCGCTCGCTCAGTCCCAGGGGGCCGTGCTCGTGGCAGACGACACCTCGAGCCGGGTGAACCTGTCCCAGACGGTGCTCGGCGTGTCGGATGAGTTCCTGCGCCGGCCCGGCGGGACATCGACGGTCGATGCGCTGATGCGCGCGTGGGACAGGGCGGTGGCCGATATCAACGCAGACCCTGCATCGTTCCGCCCCCTGCTCGTGGAGCGGGCGCGTCTGCCCGAACCGCGCAAGGCGACATACGAGGTCAACACCTATCCGACGCACAGGCTGCCGGCGAAGGCTGAGGTCGACGCGGTGCTCGAGTGGATGACGGCGAAGGGGTACCTGTCTGCCGGGGTCACGTATGAGGACCTCACGCTGGTGCTGCCCGAGGACTGAGTCTGGTGCAAGCGCTCGAGCTGACGGGGGTAGCGCTCACGTACAGGAGCTCGGGCCGGAGCGTGCGAGCTCTCGACTCCCTCGCCTTCTCGGTCGAGGCCGGCGAACCCGTGTCGCTGATCGGTCCGAGCGGGTGCGGCAAGTCGTCGCTGCTGCTCGTTGCAGCGGGGCTGATCACGCCGGACTCGGGCGAGGTGCGCGTCGCCGGGCGCCGGGTCTCAGGGGTCCGTCGTGAGACCGCTTTGATCCTGCAAGAGTACGGGCTGTTGCCGTGGAAGACAGTTCTCGACAATGCGGCGCTGGGCTTGCGAGTGCGCGGGTTGGGCGCCGCTCGCGCCAGGCGCGAGGCACTGAGCTCGCTTGAGCTTGTCGGGCTCGCGGACTTCAGCAGGTCGTACCCGGGCGAGTTGTCGGGCGGCATGCGCCAACGGCTCGCGTTGGCACGGGCTGTTGCGCTCGATGCTGACCTCTTGTTGATGGACGAGCCGCTTTCGGCGCTCGACGCGCTCACTCGGGAGGACCTGCAAGATGCGCTCCTCGACCTGTGGCGTCGCCGCGGGCATGCGCAGGTGCTCGTGACCCACTCGATCGAGGAGGCGGTGTACCTGGGTCGTCGTGTGTTCGTCATGTCTCCTCGGCCCGGGCGTATCGCGGCTGTGGTCGACAACTCCGACATGGGCCGGCCAGGGTATCGCTCGAGCACGACGTTTCACGAGCGCTGTGTGACGTTGCGTGCCCTGCTCGCGGGCGAGGGTGCGCTTCACCCCGGGGCTTCGGTCGCAGTGTCTGCTGAAGCGTCCGTGCCTCGGCAGGACGCGGGGGGCGGTGCGCGGTGAGCGGAGCGTTGCGCCGGACGCTGGGTTACGCGGGCGCCACGTTGGGGCTCATGGCGGGCTGGGCCGCTCTGGCTGCGCTCATCGGATCGCCGGCGTTCCCTTCGCCTGTGGTGGCGCTTCCGGAGTTCGTGAGGCAGGCGCCGCTGTTGCTGCCCCAGGCCGGTGTGTCGCTGTGGCGTGTGCTGGCGGCGATCACGTGGGGGACGGTGCTTGCTGTGCCGCTCGGACTCGCCTTGGGCCGGTCGGCGAAGGCTGACGCGGTCTTCGCACCGATCGTCTTCCTCACGTATCCCGTACCGAAAGTGGTCTTCCTGCCGGTGCTGCTCGTGTTGTTGGGTCTTGGCGACGCACCCAAGATCGCGCTGATCGGCGCAATCGTCTTCTTCCAAGTAATCGTGGCCGCTCGTGATGGTGCGCGCTCAGTGCCCGAGGCGAGTGTGGTGTCGGTGCGTTCGCTCGGTGCTTCTCCGCTCGACGTGGCGCGTCACGTGATCGTTCCAGCCGCGATGCCTGACATCTTCACCGCTTTGAGGATCGGGACAGGCACGGCCATCGCGGTCCTCTTCTTGGCTGAATCGATCGCCGGGACTGACGGTCTGGGCTGGTACATCGTCGACGCGTGGGGCCGTATCGACTACCCTGCGATGTTCGCAGGGATCATCGCGATGGCACTGTTGGGGGTCGTGCTCTACGAGGCGCTCGATGCGGTCGAAGCGCGTCTCACTTACTGGCGGCGCCGCAGCCGCTGAAGGCGGGAAGCTGGTTCACTCCAGCGCTTCGTCGATGTCCATCGGCTCCGGCAGGACCTCGTCGAGCGCAGGCAGGCCGAGGAGTCCCGCCGACTCGGCCTCCGGTAGCGCCTCGACTCCGCGCAGCTTCCTTTCCATCGCGCGACTGCGCCGCTCCGTCTCCGTGATCGTGTTGGCGGCGGTGTTGAGTTGACGCTTCACTTTGACCAGGACGTCTCCGAACTTGCCGAACTCTGTCTTCACGGCGGCGAGGATCTTCCACACCTCGGCGGAGCGTTGCTCGATGGCGAGCGTCTGGAAGCCCATCCGCAGGGCGTTGAGCAGAGCCGCGAGAGTCGTAGGCCCGGCGACCATGACGTGGTACTTGTGTTGCAGCTCCTCGACGAGTGCAGGTTGGCGGAGGACTTCGGCGTAGAGCCCCTCCGTCGGCAGGAACATGATTGCGAATTCCGTGGTGCGGGGAGGGCACAGGTACTTAGAGCTGATCGCCTCGGCTTGGACGCGGATCGACCGCGCGAGCGCGTCGGTCTCGCGCTGCACGGCGTCGGCATCGCACCGGTCGGCGGCATCCTGCAGCCGGAGGTAGTCCTCCTGCGGGAACTTCGAGTCGATCGGCAGCCAGACCACGGCGTCGGGGTCGTCCTTCGGCCCCGGGAGTCTCACGGCGAACTCGACGCTCTCGCGTGAATCCTCCTTCGTCTGCACGTTGCGGTCGAACTGGGCTGGGGTGAGGATCTGCTCGAGAAGCGCGCCGAGTTGCACCTCGGCCCACGTTCCACGGGTCTTGACGTTGGTGAGGACGCGTTTGAGGTCTCCGACGCCGGTCGCGAGGCTCTGCATCTCGCCGAGGCCTCGCTGCACCGCCTCCAGCTGTGTACTGACGAGCTTGAACGACTCGCCAAGGCGCTTCTCCAGCGTGTCGTGGAGCTTCTCGTCGACGGTTCTGCGCATCTGCTCGAGCTTCGCCTCGTTGCCCTGCTGGAGCTGCGACATGCGCTCGTCGAGGGTGGTGCGGATGCGTTCCAGCGACGCGGAGTTCGACTCGGCCACCTCTTTGAGCTGCTTGTTCACCGAGTCGAGCTGCGCTCGCTGCATCTCTCCGAGTGCGGTGAGATTCGCCGACAGGGTGGCGTTGGCCGCGGCGAGCGAAGCTGACAGCTCCTCGCGTGACTCCCGTGCTGAGCGGGCGAGCTCCTCACGGCTGACGCGCAACTCATCGCGCAGCGAGTCCTGCGCCGACCCGCTTGTCGAGGAGCGGACGAGCAGGATCACGAGCAGCGCGAGATTCACGGCGCCCAAGCCGAGCGCCACCCACAGGACGATAGAGCCCATTCTCACCCCTTGCGTCGTCGATCACGGATGGGACGCCGGCCCACGGTGGTGTCGAGCGGGGTCCAGTGTAGAGCACGGGTCCGGCCCACGAACCACGATACCCGACCGGTCTGACACGCGGGCTTACGACGCTGCGGTCGAGTCACCCGGACAGAGCATCTTCGACCTCAGCGAATCGTTGCGATCGCTGCTGAGACGACCACGAACGCTCCCACGACCGTCACGAACACGGTGGACACGGCCAGAGGGCCGGTGGCCACCGGCGTCATGCGATCCGGTGTGCCGGCCGCGGGGATGCGGCGTCGCAGAAGGAGCGCCAAGAGCGTACCGGCCCCGAACGCGAGCCCGAGGGCGGCTCCGATGACCGGTCCGCCGGCCGCGGTGGCCGTTGCGAGGACGGGCATGAGCGGAACGCACGGCATGACGCCCACGAAGAAGCCGAGCAGCCACGACGAATCCTGACTCGCAGCGTAGGAGATCGCGCGGGTGAACAGCGGCTGCTTCACGAGCCAGGAGCCTGGCCCCGGCAGTGGCAGGGCGCCGATGTTGGGCCGCGCGAAGATGGAGATGCCTGCGACCATCATCGCCGTCCCCGAGAGCGCGAGCAGCCACTCAGGAAGCGACGCCATGTTCGATATCGGTGAGACCGGCGACCGCGGAGAGAACAGCGCCCATCCGATGAGACCCGCGCCCACCGCGAGTGTGAGATTGCCCAAGATGCGGCCGACGTGGTAGCTGGCGGTTGAGACCACTCGATCGACATCGGCGCCGGAGAGTCGCGCTTGCACGAACGAGGCGAGCATCAAAGGGCACATCGAGAAGACCGCCGCGAATCCCAGGCTCGCAGCGCCAACGAGGCACGCGGCCACGGCGATGGGGGGAAAGCCCGTTGGAGCGAGCAGGGCCATGAAGCAAGGATCCTCTCCGGAGTCGGGCCGGTCAGTCCCATTTAGGACCAACCTCTGACGTTCGTCCAGACCTGCCGCCGGCCCGGTTGGAGCCGGCCCGGTTGGAAGCCGGCAACCGTTCGCCTCGACTGCACCATCGCGTCGCGGGTGGGTACACACGCCGTGGAGGTGGTCTGTGTGTTCGCGGATCGCGTGGACGCGGGGCGCCGTCTCGCCGAGGTGCTGCGCGGGCGGATCGCGCTGGGCGACCAGGGCCCCGCTGGCGAGACCGGCTGCTCGACGCCGAAGATCGCAGCACAGCCTTCGATCGTACTCGGGATACCTCGTGGCGGGGTCATCGTGGCGGCTGAGGTCGCACGCTCTCTCGACGTGCCGCTGCGTGTGGCCGTCGCGGCGAAGGTCGGGGCTCCTGGCAATCCTGAGTATGCGGTCGGTGCGCTTGCAGCTGACGGCCGGGTCTCCGTGAACGAGGCCGCAGGGTTCTCGCTCACGGAGGTGGAGGCCATGGCCGGAGCGGCGCGCGAGAAGGTTTCGCGCGAGGTGCGGCGCTGGGCGAGCGGTGCGCTCGCGCCGCATGTCTCAGGAGCCATAGCGATACTCGTCGACGACGGCCTCGCGACGGGGCTGACCGCCCGTGCCGCAGTGCACTGGCTGCGCCGAGAGGGTGCGGCGCGCGTGGTAGTAGCCGCGCCCGTGGCGCCTCCGTCGACGGTGGCGCTCCTGAGGCAGGATGCCGACGATGTCGTCACCCTCGAGACGCCGGAGTGGTTCACGGCGGTCGGTCAGTTCTACGTGCGCTTCGGCCAGACCGAGGACGCCGAGGTCGACGCGGTTCTCGGTCTGAGACCGGACGCGGACGCCATCACCTCACCGTGATGGCCTTCCCGTACCTGGACCATGAGGCCGCATGCGCCGCATCGGCGTGATACGCCCGCACACGCCACACACCCCGCGCGAAGGTGGTCGTGGCCACGTAGGTCGAACGACCCCTCACGGTGGAGACGCGTGCAAGGAGGTACCCTTGCGCCTGCTTCCAGCGGCCCCGTCCCAGGGAGAGCTCCCGGTAGACGCGCACCACACGGCTCCCGTTCGCGTGCGCGGGAGCGAGCGTGCCGCGGAGCGTCACGCGGGCACGCGCGACGACTCCGGTGGGTCCCACGGGTGCTCCCAGCTTCGCCCTGACCTGCACGACCACGGGGTTGCTGACCGAGGCGGTCCGCGACTCGTCGCCCTCGAAGCGCGCCCTGTACCACGTCCTGGCCGACGGATGCACCGTGAAATCGAAGTGTCCGTCCGGTCCGCTCACCGCGACAGTGCCGAAGGGCGCGAACGTGATTCCGTTCGTGGAGCGCTCGACCACCACTGCGACGCCGGGCACTCCGGTCGCCTCCGCGGTCACGCGTCCAGTGATCCTCTTGAGCTGGCCGAACGTGATGGTGGTGTTGCCGGTCGTGATGGTCGTCGTGGTGCCGGTCTTCGGCGGGCGCGGCAGCACGTTGGTGGTCACCGTGCACGGCGAGGAGGACGTCGTGCCGTCGCTCACGCGATAGAGGAAGCTGTCAGAGCCGACCCAGTGCACGTTGGGCCGGTACCAGAAGCCGCCGTCGGGAGAAAGGACGGCCGTGCCGTTCGACGGCGGCGAGACGATCTCGGCGGTCATGGTGTCACCGTCCGAGTCGAAGTCGTTCGCAAGAACTCCCGGTGCGGCCACGGTGAGCGTCGTGTCCGCCTCCACCGTGTAGGTGTCGGGGGCGGCGACCGGTGCGTGGTTCGGAGGCGGTGGCGGCGGAGCTTCGGTGACGACGACCGACGCCGTCATCGGAAGGCTCCACGTTCCCGCGAGGTCACGCGCGAAGGCGGTGTAGAAGTACGTGCCGGGCGGCAGCGTCTCGACACGCGAGATGTCGGGACCCTCGTAGACCTGCACGCTGCCCGCGTCCGATGGCCCGGCCGCGAAGCCGCTTGTCGATCGCAGCAGCCGCGTGGCCAGGAAATCGGAATCGGTCGGGTTCGACCACGCGATCGTCACCGTCTCTCCCGCCGATTGGGCCAGCAGACGTTTCGGAGGAAGCGGCGGCGGGTCGGGCACGAGCGGCGGGGGACCCAGGTAGAGCAGGGCGTAGCGCGAGAAGTGTTCTGGAATGAACGAGATCACGTTGCGGGTCGCATCGACGGTGCGCTCCATGATCGGCTGCCACTGAGCAGTGGACGTGTCGTAGACCGCAGGCAGGCAGACCGCGAGCGGGACGCCGGGCAGCGGTTGGAGCTCCATGCGCAGACCGGCCCGGGGCAGTACGGGCAGAGGCGCCGATTCGAGACCGGGCACCGTCGATGTCGTCACCTTGTCGAGGTCCGGTACCTGCTGCACGAGGCTGACCACGACGTCGAAGACCTCCGAGCCGTACTGCATCATGCCGCCCGCGGTGACGGGCGCCGGGCGCGCGGGGGGCGGCAGCTGCCTGACGGCGAAGCGCAACGTGGGCCCCGGGTTCTCGTCGGTACCCGGCATCAGGGGCATGTCGGAGAACAGGCGGATCGCCGGCCCCATACCCGACAGGTCGAAGTCGCTGTCGCCACTCACCCAGTTGAGCAGCCGCGGAGTGCCGCGAGAACCGAACTCCGGGTCACAGCAGATGTCGAAGAAGCTTACGATGCGGGAGCCGGCGTCCTCGCCTTTTTTGGTGTCTCCGTCTACGTCTGAGGCCGTCTGCTCGACACTGCGCAGCTGTGGGGGCACGACGATGTCGGAGCCCGCGTCGACGAGGGCTTCGGTACCGCCGATCACCTCGATGGTGTCCAGATCGTCCTCGTTGCGGCGGCCGTCTCCGTCATCGTCGGCGTTCAAGAACGTCACAGCGCTCGGTCCGGCCCAGTACGCCAGCTCCGCGGTCGTGGTGCGGTCGTCACGGTTGCCGATGTAGTCGGCGAGACTCGTGGTGTGGCCGCGTGTCACGGACGGCGGAAGCGGGGTCAGAGCGTCGAGGATGGCCTGCGTGAGCACGCCGTTCGCGATGGGCTTCTCGGCTGCGGTCTCGTCCCATGCCGCCGCCGCGACGACCTCCATGTGACCCGGGCGAAGCGGCCTGCCCGCGCTGTCTGTCAGGCGCTGCAGGTCGTTCGTGAAGCTGCCCGCGTGACAGCAGTCGAGGATGACGACGATCGTCACCGACTCCGGGAATCCGGACAGCCACTGCGCGAGGGTGTCGTCGCTGATCTGGACGCCGCCCGCCACGACGATCGTGTCATCGATGCCGACGAAGTCGTTCTTGTCGCCGTCGCCGTTCATGTCCACGCCGCCGTCGTTTGAGTCGACGTCGCCGTCGCCGTCCGCGTCGACGCCCGCCGTGCGCCACTCTGGCGGGGGCGTGGCGTTGCGGCGGCGCACGAACACCTGACCGGTCTCGTCTTTGATGACCTGGGTGTCTGTGGCGCCGTCGCCGTCAAGGTCGAGACTGCGGACCCTCCACCTGCCGGGGGAGGCGGTCGGGATCCTGCTCCCGTCGAAGCGCCCGAAGCCGGACTCGGGCACGCGGTTGGCGGTCTCGTCACCGTCCCGGTCGACGAAGCCTCCCCCCATCTTGCCCTTCTCGCGATTCCAACCGCCGCCATGGCCTGAGAAGTAGAAGATGAACTCATCTCCTGGCTTCGATGACGCCTTGGCGGCGTTGATGGCCGCCTCGATGGCGGCGGGTGTGGCGGAGGCGCCTTTGAGCTTGTTCTGGTCCGCCGTGCTCCACGATGGCGTGTGGCCGGCGAGCACCTCGCAGATGTCGTCGACGTCCTTCTCGGCGTACTCGAGGGGCGGGTTGTCGACGCCGACGAATACGCCTCGGAAGCGCGTGGCTTTCGTGTTGTCGACGACCTTGGACTCCGTTTCGTACGTGTCGGTGTCCTCGAAGCGGCCGTCACCGTTGAAGTCCCACCACGACTCGTCGTAGCGGCCGTCGCTGTTCCAGTCCATGGCGAGCATGCGTCCGCCGTTCGCCAGCGGCACCGGCTTGACCCGCATGCCCGGCTTGCCGCGCGCGGACCGGAAGGTGTTGCCTCCGGTGTTCTCGACCTCGACGCGGTCGATGACGCCGTCCTCGTTATCATCGTGCCACCACTCGTCGATCAGGCCGTCGCCGTCCCAGTCGACGCCGTAGAGCTCCGGTCTGCCGTCGTTGTCGCGGTCCGACCACAGCGCGATGGTCTCGCCCTCGCGCGCGGCGAGGGCTGGCGTGAGCGGCAGTAGTGCGGTGGTCAGGATGAGCGCGAGCGAGAGTCTGCACAGTCGCGGACCGGCGCTTGCGATCCGTAGGGTGCTCGAGAAGAGCATGGTCATTCACCCCCAAGACGCTGCCTCGGCCGTTCGAACGCGGCGCTGCGGCGATTCCCGGCGTCCGTTGCGCGTCTTGGTTCGATGGTGGCTTCGCCGCTCCACATGCGGGGCGCTTCTTGGCGGCCCGCACGGGTTCAGTATTCCCCGCCTGGCGCGGAGACGCTGCCTGTTCGCGGATCCAGGGGAGCACAGGCACGGTCAAGGCGAGCGAGTATGGATGGCTGTGTCGCCGGTGATTGCATCAGGCGGACAGGCGAACGATAGCGGCCGGTCTGCTTTGCGGCCACGCACGAAGCAAGGTCACAGGAACTCGAAGGGGTGCTGTGCACGATCGCGGGAGGGCCCTCAGGGGCGCTGCGTTGCGATTCGAACTCGAACTCACGCGTTGTTCCCATCCCTCGACGCCCGAGACGGAGCGGCTTGCCCGAGGCGTCGTCGAAGCAGGTAGGCTCCGAGGTTCATCGCGTATGTCGTCGCAGCGAGGACTACGGTCCACAGGAGAGTCCAGTACTCGAAGGGCCCCCACGACGGCAACAGCGCAGCGATCGCATACAACGGGGCCGCTAGGACGAAACCAAGAAGGAGAAGTAGCCCGCCACCCTGGCTGACGGTCAGCCTCAAGCCCACGACCAGAGACCCGAACACCAGTGGGATGCCAACAACCACCGCGGTCGCGTCCCGCCATGTGGTGTAAGTAGCGCCTCTGCTTGAGAAGCAGATGGCCACCATGTGATTCTTCGAAGCGACGAAGCATCCGGAGAAAGGACACACGGTGACCGACACCAGCATGGACGTACACGATTTCCTGCGCAAGGCGGCCGACGGGGCCGATCTTAACTTCCTGCGTGAGGGCGTGCGTGTGCTCGCGCAGGCGCTCATGGAGCTCGAGGTGACCGAGCGGACCGGAGCGGCCAAGCACGAACGATCCGCCGAGCGTCTCACGCATCGCAACGGGTACCGCGATCGCACCTGGGACACCGCTGCCGGCGCGATCGAACTCAGGATCCCGAAGGTGCGCGAGGGCAGCTACATGCCCTCGCTGATCGAGCCGAGGCGCCGCATCGACCGCGCGATGCTCTCGGTGATCCAGGAGGCCTACGTGCACGGTGTCTCGACGCGCAAGGTCGACGACATCATCACCGCGCTCGGCATGACGGGCGTCTCCAAGTCGAGCGTCAGCCGCATCTGCGCCGAGCTCGACGAGGTGGTGGCCGACTTCCTCACCCGCCCGCTCCTGAGCGCCTACCCCTACGTGTGGCTCGACGCGACCTACCTGAAGTGCCGCGAGGGCTCACGGGTGACGTCGGTGGCGGCCGTGGTCGCGATCGGTGTGACGGCGGCGGGAGAACGTGAGGTCCTGGGCCTGGACATCGGTTCGAGCGAGGATGCGGCGTTCTGGACCGAGTTCCTGCGGGGTCTCGTGACCCGGGGCCTTTCCGGGGTGAAGCTCGTGGTATCGGATGCCCATGTGGGACTGAAGGAGGCGATCCACTCGGTGCTTGTCGGCGCGAGCTGGCAGCGCTGCCGTGTGCACTTCATGCGAAACGCGCTCTCGCGCGTGCCCAAGGGCGCCCAGCACATGGTCACCGCGGCGATACGCACGATCTTCGCGGCGCAAAACATCGAGGAGGCCAGAAGCCAGCTCCGGTTCGTAGCCGATGGACTTGCCCGCAAGCACCCGGAGGCCTCGACCCTGCTGCTCGAGGCGGAAGACGATGTGATCGCCCACATGGCGTTCCCGCGTGAGCACTGGTCCAAGATCGCATCGACCAATCCGCTTGAGCGCGTCAACAAGGAGATCAAGCGACGCACCGATGTGGTCGGCATCTTCCCGAACCGCGCGAGCGCGCTTCGTCTGACCGGCGCGGTGCTTCTCGAACAACACGACGAATGGGCGGTGGGCAGGCGCTACATCGGGACCGAGTCGATGACCAGGATCGGCAGGCCCGTGAGCGAGAGGGAGGTGGTCGCTGCGCTCTTGGCGCCGGTGAAGTAGACTTCAGCAGGAACGAGGACTCACGCGGAAGTTACACCACTCCGCGGGACGCGACCTTCTACGGACCGCGTAATCCCAAGCGATCTGCATACGCGGACCCGCATACGCATGATACCGCGCACCAGTCGCGCCATACGGCTGTGCTTATGCGGTCCGCATAAGCACAGGCTGGTACCCGCACGCACCGCGCACGACTCCGCCTTCCATGCGAGCACGCGGACCGCTGGGCGCTACGGTCAGCCAGGGAGTACGCAGCCTCTCCGCCAGGCCTTCGCCGAAGGCTCGACAGGCGAGGAGTTGAAGCTCTGCGTGAGCCGCGGTGGCCCGAGCGTGGCACGCGCTCCCCGGCGAGCCTCCAGGTGCGGGGGCGCTGGTGGCGACTGGCCGCCGCTGGTCCGCCCTTGGCGGCACGGCGACGGGTCTCGGGCTGCATGAAACAGGTCAGCGTGGCTCGATCGCCATGCTGACCTGAAAGGGCCCGTGGTGCCCCCGGCACGATTCGAACGTGCGACACCAGGTTTAGGAAACCTGTGCTCTATCCCCTGAGCTACGAGGGCGGGCGGCGGGTCGCGGGGCTTTGCGGCGCGCCGACCATCGAATGGTACCAAATCCGGGGTGCCGTACGTCTACGCCTCCGCCAGCCCTCCCAAGTTCGTCTCGCGGCCGAAGATGCGCTCCTTGGCGCCCTCGAGCAGGTCATAGGCCACCGGAACCACGAGCAGCGTGAGCAGCGTCGATGTGGTGAGTCCTCCGATGACGATGACGGCGAGGGATTGGCTGATGAGCGCGCCTTCGGCAAGGCCTGAGGCGAGCGGCGCGAGCGCCATGACGGTCGTCGCGGCGGTCATCAGGATCGGCCGCATGCGCGTCTTGCCGGCTTCGATCAGGGCGTCTCTTCTCGTCAGGCCGGCGTTGCGCTTCTGCTGGACACGGTCGACGAGCACGATCGCGTTGGTGACGACGATCCCGATGAGCATGAGCGCGCCGATCATGGCGGGGATGTCGAGAGGGAGCCCTGCGATCAACAGGCCCACGAGACCTCCTACCACGGCGAGCGGCAACGAGAACATGATCGCAAGGGGCGCCACCGCCTCCCCGAATGCGATGATCATCACGAGGTAGACAGCGCCCACGGCTACGACCATCGCGACTCCGAGCTGCGAGAACGACTCGTTCATGCGCTCTGCGGCGCCGCCGACCTCGAGCTCGACCCCCTCGGGCAGCTCTAGCGTCTTGAGGTCTTCGCGGACTGCGGCGATCACGCCGCCCGATTCGCGCTCTGTGATGCGGCTCGAGACGGCCGCGTACTGCTGGCCATCGCGGGTCAGCACAGCGACTGGCGACGCGGTCTCTTCGACGAGGGCGATCTTCGAAAGCCTGACCGTATCTCCGAGCGGGGTCGCCAGTTCGAGCGAGCGGACCTGCGTCGCCTTCTCCAATGGATCCAGCGCAAGGGCGTACATGACGTCGGTCGGTTTGCCGTCGAGCTTGACCGTCCCGGCCTTCTGTTCGGCGACGTAGCCGCGCACCGCACCGGCCACCATCGCCGCGTTCAACCCGTACTTCGCCGCTTTGGCTTGGTCGACGTCGACGACGAGCTGGTCGACGCTCTCGCCGAGGTTCGACGTCACGCTTTCGAGGTCCGGGCGCTTCGCGAGCAGTTCGCGGACCTGCTCGGACGCCTGCCTGATAGACGCCACATCCTTGCCGGTCACGATGATGTCGAGCGAGCTGTTGGTCCCGCTCGCGTCCACGCGCTGGAAGACGATCTCGGCGTCGCCCTTCTCGAGAGGGGCGGTGGCCTTCTTGAGGCGAGCGAGCACATCTTCCATCGACGCGCCTTTCGCGAGACGCACGTAGAGCGTGGCCTTGTTCGTGCCCCCGATGTCTCCGGACATCGAGAAAGCGTTGCTGCCGCCCACCGTGGCCTCATAGAGCTCGACTCCGTCGTCGCCGGCAAGGACCTCCTCGATTCGCCGGACGGTCCCATCGACGGTCGATGCCTTCGTACCCTGCGGGTACGTGACCTCGACCTGGAGGTACTTCTCCTTCGCCTCGGGCACGAAGCCGGTGCCGATGACCGGGATGAGTGCGAGCGATCCCACGAACAGCACGAGCGCTCCTGCGACCACGGCGAGCCGGTGGTCGAGCGACCACTCCAAAGCTCTGCGGTACCACGCCATCGCTGTGGTGTCCCCGGCCGGTTCCGCAGGAATCTTCGCCTGAAGCAGGAACCACTTGGCGGTGAGCGGGACGATCGTGACCGCGACGAAGAGGGAGGCGATGAGCGAGATCGCGACGGTGATGGCGAACGGCATGAAGATCTTGCCGATGACGCCCGTCACAAGGCCGAGCGGCAAGAAGACCGCAACGGTCGTCAGGGTCGATGAGGTGATCGCGGACGAGACCTCGTGCGTCGCTCTTCTGACGAGCTCGGCGTTGGGCTCGGTGCCATGCTGGAGGTGCCGGAAGATGTTCTCCAGGACGACGATGGAGTCATCGACGACGCGGCCGATGGCCACGGTCAGACCTCCGAGGGTCATCACGTTGAGTGTGACGTCTGCGAAGCGAAGCATGACCATGGCGATCATCGCAGAGAGGGGGATCGAGATGGCGGCGATGATCGTTGCGCGCCAGCTGCGCAAGAACAGCATGATCACCACGACGGCGAAGACCGCGCCGAGCAGCCCTTCTCGCAGCATGCCCTCGACCGAGGCGTTGATACCGGTGCTCGCGTCGTAGACGGTGAGAACCTGGGCGCCGTCAGGCAGATCAGGGGCGAGCCGTTCCAGCTCCTCGGCGACCCGCTCGCTCACCGTCACGGTGTTGGCGTCTTGCGTCTTGACGATGTCGATGAGGGCGGCAGGGCGGCCGTTCGCCCGGGTGCCGACGGTGCCGTCAGCGGGACCGTACGAGACATCGGCGACGTCGGAGAGCTTGATGCGGCCGATCTCCATCTTGAGGCGAGGCGCCTTCGCGGAGCCGCCGGACGCGCTGCCGGGAGGCATCGACATCCCCGCGGGCATGGACATGCCGCCACCCGAGGGGGCCGGCAGGCCGTCCGCGGGGCCGGCCTGCTGCATCGACTTGAGCCTGTTCTGCGACGCGGTCACTCTGGCCTGCATAGCTTCGATGGTCTGCTGCATCTTCGGCAAGGCGACCTGCTCGATGCCGTAGATCCGGCCTTGGAGCGTGGCGTGATCGGGGGAGTCAGTCGGCAGGAGGGAGGCGGCCGCCTTGAGCTGGGGTAGCGTGTCGTACTTGAGGGTGTACATCTGCGACTGGATCTGCTGGATGCCGTTGATGAGTCCGGCCTGCATCGCTATCTCGCCGGTCGCCGAACCGAGCTGACCCATCCCGGCCCCGAGCTGACCCATCCCGGCCCCGATGCGGCCGGTTGCTTGGCCCAGCGCACCGAGGCCTTTCGCGAGCCCTCCGACCGCCTGCCCGAGA
>FWPV01011169.1_pt1 | contig 14400 bp, 14 predicted proteins | sample 2228371 | NCBI WGS metagenome assembly FWPV01 (sample SAMEA103939776, study PRJEB20133) | metagenome
CCTTTTTCCTGGCTGCGGGGTTCTTCTTGCCGCACGTGCCGTGCTATGCCACGCAGAAATGGTTCGATCTCTATCCGGATGACGACAGCGTGTTGCCGATCATCAAGGAGGACGACCGCGACGACACGCCGCGGTTCTCGTGGTATCTGCACTGGAGCTTGCCCGAGCCGCGGCTGAAGTGGCTCCGCGAAAACAACCAATGGCGCAATCTCGTCCGAAGCTATCTGGCTTGCACGAGTTTCGTCGACGCGCAGATCGGCCGCATCCTCGACGCGCTGGAACAGTCGGGATTGGCGGACAACACCATCGTCGTGGTCTGGGGCGACCACGGATGGCACCTCGGCGAAAAGGGGATCACCGGCAAGAACACGCTATGGGACCGGAGCACGCGAGTGCCTCTGGTTTTTGCCGGGCCGGGCGTCAAGGCCGGACAGCGCTGTACCAGGCCCGCCGAATTGCTGGACATCTACCCCACGCTCATTGAGCTGTGCGGCTTGCCGCCGCGGACCGATCTGGAGGGCATCAGTCTCGTGCCGCAACTCAAGAACGCCGCCGCGCCCCGCGACCGTCCAGCCGTCACCAGCCACAACCAGGGTAACCACGGCATCCGCAGCGAGCGCTGGCGGTACATCCGCTATGCCGACGGGAGCGAAGAGCTATACGACATGGAGGCCGATCCGCGCGAGTGGACCAACCTAGCGAAGCGCCCCGAGTGCGCTCAGGTGATCGCCGAACACCGCCGGTGGCTGCCGACGATCGACGAGCCTCCCGCCCCCGGCAGCGCGCACCGCGTGCTCACCTATGACAGGGCCACGGATGAGGCCGTTTGGGAAGGCCAGACGGTGCGGCGCGGCGACCCGATCCCCGAATAGCGACTGCTTCGGCTCGGGAGCGAGCCAAACGCCCATCGATTCGCGATTCCCGGTCTGGTGGCGATCCGATTGTGCTCTATAGTATGGGGTCTGTTTGAAGCCGACTTCTGCTTGCCCATGCTGCGTCTTGCGAACCTCTCGCCGCAACCACCGCTGCCGCTTTTGATCACCGGAATCACGGGGGTGGCGGGCTACCACGCGCTGCGGTATTTCCAGGAACGCTACCCGGGGCAAGTGATCGGCATCCGTCAGCAAGACGACCCGCGTCTGTCGGGCCCCGGCGTGGTGGCTTGCAATGCCGAGGATCGCGACGCCTTGGCGAGGCTTTTCGACCGGTACGGCTTTGGGTCGGTGCTGGATTGCGCCGGCAACTGCGCACTGAAGGCGTGCGAACTGGATCCCGCCCTGGCTCGCCGGCTCAACGTCGAGGGGGTTGAGAACTTGCTGGCGCAATCGGTCCGCATCGGCGCGCGCATGGTGCATCTTTCGTGCGACCTGGTTTTCTCCGGCAGGAAAGGTGGGGACTACCTGGAGACCGACCCGACCGATCCCGTGACCGTTTACGGGAAAACCATGGTGGCCGGCGAACGCGCTGTGCTCGAGGCCGATCCCAAGGCGTGCATCTTGAGGATTTCGCTTCCCATGGGCCGGAGCCTCAACGGACACGCCGGGGCCATCGATTGGATTGCCTCGCGGTTCTATAAGTCGCGACCCGCCACCCTCTACACGGATGAAATTCGCACGCCAACCTACGTGGATTGCCTCAATCGCGTGTATGAGGCCGTACTCGCCGGCCCTTGGGCCGGGATTTATCATGCGGGGGGACCTCGCCGCTTGAGCCTGTTCCAGATCGCTCAAGTCATCAATCGCGTTGGGGGCTACGATCCGGCGTGTTTGTTCGGGATTCCGCGGACCCACGCCGGTCCCATTCCGCCGCGGGCGGGGAACGTGTGTATGAACTCGGACAAGTTAGCGCAGGCCTTGGGGTATCAACCGTTTGCGCCTTGGCCCGCCGAGGATCGCTGGGTTCCCACCCACCGCAAGTGGCACTACGAGCGGCCCGGCGACGAACCCCGGTCTCCCGAATTCCTCGAGCAAGTTCTTGCCCAACTCCCCCGGAACGCGAGCTATGCTTAAGATGGAGCGCGGAATTCCCTTCTGGGATCGGAGACGCTGCGGTGAAGCGACTGCTGCAATTCGCTGCCAACGATCAAGGGGTCACAGCGGTCGAATACGCAGTGATTCTCGCCCTGATCGTGTTGGTCTTGCTCGGCTCCGCCGCCCTGGTCGGACAGAAGACCCAAGGCATGTGGACGAGCATTCATACGAACCTGATCGAGGGCGGCGCCCTCAGGTAGGCGGAAACATCTCGACGAAGAACAGGCCGATCAAGGTTTTCGCGTCCTCGATTTGCCGATCGCGGGCGAGGGCCAGGGCTTCGTTCCAGGGCAGGACCACCGGCTCGATCCGTTCGTCGGGCTGAAGGTCGGTTGGGCCCGGTTCCAGGCCCGTCGCCAGATACAGGTGCATCTTCTCGTCGAGGATACCCGGCGAAGCGAAGAACGACGTGAGCCAGTGCATGAATCGGGCCCGGTAGCCCGTTTCTTCGGCCAACTCGCGATGCGCGGCGCTGACCGGGTCCTCGCCCGACTCCAGCGTGCCCGCCGGCAATTCGAGGAGCCGGCGTCCCACGGCCGCGCGGTGGTTGCGGATGAGCACCACGCGGCCGTCGTCCAAGCGCGGCAGCACGACGACGGCCCCGGGATGGCGAATGATCTGTCGCACGTGCGGGCGTCCGTCCGACCCCTCGGTCCATTTGCGGACCACGTTGAAAATCTGGCACTCCAGCAGCAGTTCCTCATCTTCGTGGGGATGCATCACTCGACCTCCAAAAGGGCATTGACTTCACCGTCGCGTCCGAAGCGAGCCACCAACATTTCCGACGACAAATTGTGGCCCAACAGCGTGCGGTTGGCCCTCGGCGCGAGCGAACGATAGACAAGCCATTGCCGGTCTCCGATCTGCACGCGAAATCCCACCGCCGCGTCCTCCGCCACCGCCCGTAGACGCTCGGCCACCGTCAGCCGCCTCCAGGTGAACGCTTGCCGGAATCGGGAGGGCGACAGATCAAGAAACAGTGGGGCGAATAGCGTCCGCCCGCGGGCCGTTTGGCTAAGCTGGAGTCCGCCGTTGACTTCCGCCAACGAACCCGTACTCGCCTCGGCCCGCCATTCCGGCAAGGCTAGCGGCAAGACCAAGGCGCGGCGGCGACGACGCGCGACCAGAAATCCCTCGCAACTTTCCCTGGCGCCGCGGAAGACGATGCCCGGACCCAACCGCCAATGCGAACGATATTCGAGTTGGGTCGGGCGAGGAGTGATGACCGCGTCGGCCATCAGCAGGATCCGGTCCCTCGGCGCGAGCAACAGATGGCGTTCAACGTTGATTCCCTGGGTCCATTGGCTTGAAAGCTCGAGGTAATCGGCTTCCTCGTCTCGGACGCGAAGCACCTGCTCCCAACGGCCCAGTCGCCTTGCCAAGACGCCGTTTTCCCGGATTTGGCAGGTCCAGCTCCCGCCCCCAACCACTGTTCTCCCGATTCTCCATTCGACCCGGCCCCTCCGGCCCCCACAATCCACCTCCAGCGACGGCTCCCAGGCCGATTGCCCGCCCCCAAGCACGACCACACGGTTTTTTTCGGCAGGGGTCGGGCTTTTTGCCATTCCTTGATCCGCTTGATCGGTTACATCCCGCCGCGCCTGGCAGGCCTGACTCCGTCTCGCCGCGACGCGCGTCCCCCCAACGGTGCAATCGTCCAAGGGGACTGTTGCCGCGGCGCGATGCGCTCTATACTGCTTCCCAACGGCGGTGAAGCTTTCTTCCAGCAAAACCGCGTCGCGCTTTCCCAGGCGAGTCTGGAGGGAATCCGCCGGGAGCCTGGGCAACCGCGTCGCATTCTTTGGAAAACGGTCCCTCATTCTATGCGAGGCGAGTTGGCGATGGAACTGTTCTTTCGCACCGGAGGATCGGGTTCGCGACAGGTGCCGCCGGGATGGGCGCGGTGGGCCTGGATTCTGGGCGTGGCGGCGATCGGGTTCGCGAGCGAGGTTGACGCCGCGGAAACGCGATCCCCCGCCACGTCCGAACCGCGATTGGAACTGACGATCACCGGCCCACAAAAGGCCGCCGTGGGAACCCAGGCGACCTTCGATCTCGAGGTTCGCAACGTGGGGAACCTCCCGGCGGCAAACCTCTTGGTGATCGATCATTTTGGTCCCGGGCTGATTCACGAGGCGGCCGAGAGTCCCATCGAACATGACCTGAAACCGCTTCGGCCGGGTGAATCGCAGCGGCTGCGGCTCACCTTTCGCGTGACCCGACCTGGAAGGCTGACCCATCAAGTCACCATTGCCCAGCAGGGCAAGGTCCTCACGGCCGCGACCGCCTCGGTGCTTGGCGAGGGTAGCGGGGAACCAGACGCGGGCAAGGCCGATGTGGAAGGACGGGCCAAGGCAGCTTCCGAAGCGCCCGCGGTGGCCAGGCCACCCAAGCCAAAACCCTCGGCAAGGGACGAGGATTTCGAGTTTCCCGAAATCCTGCCCCGCGCGGATTCCCCGCAGGAAGACAAGCTGCCCGACCTCGGCCCCCCCTTGGTCGATCGGCCGGAGGCACTCAAGCGGCTCCACGACAAATTTCCCGTTTGGATCGATCGGGAGAAGCGGAGCGTGGTGCTGGTTGGGGTTGTCTGCCAGCGCCAGTCGCCGTTGGAGTTGTTTGCCTGTTTGAGGAATTCGAAGGAGCACGAGGCCGTGCTTTCGGTCCCGACCAAGGCGGCTTTTGTCCACGCCGCCCTCTTGGCGGTGGGGGCCGAGCCTGGCTCGCCCGTGCAGTTCCGCCCCAAATATGTCCCCGCCAGCGGCACCGAAATCGAAATCACCTGCGTTTGGAAGGACGACAAGGGCCAGCGTCACACCGCCCGGGCCCAAGACTGGGTTCGCAACGCCAAGACCGGCAAGGCCCTCGAGTATCCTTGGGTTTTCGCGGGCAGCCGCTTCCAAAAGAATTCGGTCACTGGAGAAACCTACTATCAAGCGGACGCCGACGGGGATTTGATCTGTGTGTCGAACTTCCCGGGAGCCATGCTCGACCTGCCGATCCAGAGCACGGCGTCGGACAGCGAGCTGCTTTTCGAGGGATTCACGGAACACATCCCGCCCCGAGGCACCCCCGTCACCCTGATCCTCACGCCAAAACCCAAGGCCGAGAAACCCGTTCCGGTTACAAAATAATTCTCGTTCATCCGACTAAAGCGTACTTGGTTCGATGGATTCCTAGAGTCTTACGGTGTAGGTAACAAGTCAGCCGTCTGAAGTTGGTATTGGCTGATTCTGGGGTTGTGTGTTATGTCTGTTGGGTATGGGAACATGCGCGTCGGCTTTGCTCACGAGTCTGCTGGATGTTCTTCGGCAGGGGGCGTTGACCGAAGAGCAGGCGCGGATGATCTACGAACACGGGCCGGAGGCGGTGGTCTTTGCCCTGTTGGAATTGACGTAGCGGGACGTTTCAGACATCACTCATTTTCGTTCTAGAACGTTCCAAATCAGTGATGGCCCCTTTCTTCCCCCGTACCAATTGAGTGTGTGTCCCCACAATTTGCTCGTCGGCCCGTCGCCTCCGTCATGGCACTCAAGTTCCGCCGACCATCCAAGACCGCCAAAAGCACGACGATCCGCCAGAAATGGGCAAAGTGCTCGGCCATGAGAGAGCGACGTATCGAGTTGAAGAATCGCTTGCAACAGCACGGCTGGGAACTTATCTTTGGCAACATTGGGTCTTTCCTCCATGGCTCGGCGGCGTGCCGGGTGTTGCCGATTACAACATTCATGGAAGGGAAGACCCTTTTGCATTGCAAGCCCCTAACCCGTTAGTGTGACAGCACTTATAGTGCTAGCAATGCTAGCTTTGCAGTTTGAGTTAGTACGACAGCGCTAGGTTGACGCGAGTGATAAGACGGGCAAAAGCATCAGCCTCCTTCGTTGCCCATCTTGAATACCCAGCTTACCTGGCTTGACTTTCGCGTCAGCTTGGCGCTGTAGTATTAGCTGAGTCCGTAATGACCAATTGAGCGGCTTTGCCATACTCACCGTTGTTCAGATACTCCCGCCCCTGCTGGATCTCAGGATCGTTCCGGCTACGGCCAGTGAACATGCGCGCGAACACATCCGTGAAGAATCCCAGATCTTCCTTGTATTTCTTCCATACAGGGCTCCAATCCCAATTCCAAAACGCCCATCCCCCACTCGTCGAAGACGCTCCAAGCTGCGATGCCGGCGCACCGCCGCCTTCGGTGGTCGAGCAGGTTTGCACGATCGGCGTGCCTGGGTTTTGCGGGTCGTCCATCGCGTTGAGTTCGGCGAACGCGGCGTCGGTGGCGGCGGCGAGTTGTCCGGGATCGTCGTGGGCGGTTTTGGCGCGGTCCGCGAGCGAGGCCAGGGCGTCGAGCCAGGACTCGGGCATGGCGCTGTCGGGGTGGCGCGCGGGCAGGTCGGTGGACGGCTCGGAAGCCGCGGCCCCGCCCTGGACGGCGAACCGACCGGCAGACTTGCTGGCGGACTGGCACGTGGGTTGCGCGGCGCTTTGACTGAAATACTCCGCGAGATTCAAGTCCTTCGCCGCCACCACGCCAGCGGCGGCGCTTCCAACCTCCCCCGGGTTGGCCGTTGTGTTCCACGCCCCGGAGCCTCCGCCGGAAGCGGATTCGCCCACGCTCTGGTTGGCAAGCGCGTTCATGGCCGCGATCACCGCCGCGTCGCTCGGCGGTGTGCCCGTGGTCGCCGACGTGTGGCTCGTCGTCGTCCAACTGCCGAAGCTTTGCTCGAACAGATGCCCCGCAGGGCCCGTGTACGAAGACCTCGAAACGCCCGTGTGCGTCTCCGTCCGGGCCTCCCCCTCTTCCCCGAAATCCGTGCTCTCCGTCGGGCTGTAGCGAACCCAGGTTATCCACCCCGCGTCGAACCTCGCCTCGCTTTCCACCGTCCCATGGTGCTCGTTCCAACTGCTCCAGCCGGGCATCGTGTACGTGTACGTCATCGACCCCATCGGGTACGAAAACGTCCGCGTCGGCACCGTCGTCGACGTGTGGAACGTCGTCTCCTCGCCGTAGGTCGTCGTGAACGTCGCCGCAACGCCCGAGTACGCCAGGCCGGTCTCCCCCTCCGGCCGCAACACGCCCGACTCCCCGCTCGCCGCGTGGAACTCGCCCACCCCGGTGTAGCGGAACTCGTTGTCGTAGGTCCAACTCAGCGCCGTGCCGTCGGCCAGCTCGCTTTCCGTGTGCGAACGGCGCCAGCTCGTGCCCACGTAGTCGATCGCGTCGTTGGCCCGGGACCACGACTGGTAGCTGCCCGCCACGCGCGGGCCGTCGAACACGCCCGACTCCTCGGCCAAATACCGCCGGTCGCCGCGGTCCACCTCGGCAAACCCCACGTGCGACTCGCCCGACGACGAGCCCGAACGGGAAAACAAGCCATCACTCATTTTCGTTCCGGGTCGTTCCAAATCAATGACGGCCCGTCTCTTCCCCCGTGCGAATTAAGTGTGTGTCCCCAAAATATAAAATATGCCGATATGTCGAGCCAGAGACGGTTAATACCACCGTGGTCGCTGTTCCCAACGGAGGGTGACGCGACAGTAAGGGCATTGTCGGGCAAGCCCGCCCAGGCGGCTGAAGCAGTTCGGACACTGGGTGCGCTTATCCACGGCGAAGGCGACCAGCACGCCCATCGGACCAAAGAATAGGCCCAGGAGCATTCCGGTGTAGAAGGCCATTCGGGCGGCCCCGACCGCGCGGCCCAGCACGGAACAGACGACCATCGAGACCGTGTAGGCCGCGGCGATCAAAAACGCGATGCGTCCTTGTGCCGCCTCGCTAACGCCGGCGCTGGCGGCGAGGGAATCGGCCCCGAAGTAAACGAGCACGGGGGTGGCCAGAAGAAAGATCGCGGCCAGCAGGGCGAAAAAGGCCAGCACGGCGATCGGGTGTTCGCCGCGGTAAGGAACGTCGATCGTGGTCACCGTGAGGGATCGCCCGCACCTTGGGCACGCCGCGGCATGTTGCGAGACATATTCTCCGCAGTCCGGGCAGGGGCGCAAGGGCAAGGGGCCGCGGCGCGACGCGGTTTCCTGCTCGCGCGACGTCTTTGAGATCGCTTGTACCGGCTCCGGCCAGGTAGGCGCCGTCAGCGCCGGAAGACGCGATACCGCGGTCCATTGGCCGGTCGGGCCGTCGCGGGCAAGGCTTTCCGGCGGGATTTGATGGGCCGCCACCCGGCGACGCAGTTCGTCCAACGACATCGGGCCGAAGATTTTGTCGGCGAACTGGACATACCATTGGTTCATTTCGATCTCCCCGCCGAAACTGGGTTGCCGCGTCGTCTGCCGTTCATGTCGCGATCCAAAGAAATCCCAAGCTCATTGGCCAAGCAGGAGGTAATAGAACGCACGTTCGCTACCACCGCGCACCGACCAGATGGGTTTCTCGTTGGGTCGGGCCAGATTGCCCGACTTGTCCATCGTGAGTGAATACCGAGGCGAGTACCCTCCGTTGTCCCCTGGCGTTTTCACGACGGATCGCAGCGTGCTCGTCTTGGTTTCGCCGTAGTATCGGTGCCAGATACAGTAACCCTGTCCAAGATAACTGAACTCGATCTGGGCATCCGTCCGGGCGTGAAACACCAGCGATGGAACTTGCTCGGCCAACGGCACGATCGCATCCAAGAACTCGCCGAAGAGCTGCCGGTGGATCAAATAGTCGTAACCGATCGTGGTCAGGTGCATCCGGAACGAGGCAGCCTGCGCCAAAGGGTCGGATTCGGCGGGCGGCATGGAAGCGTCTCCTCGGGCCTGCGAAGGGGCGTGCTCTGAACTCGACGGCCAAGATCTTTTTGCCCCGATTTTGCAGTTTGCCTATTTCCGGCAACGCCCGCAGTATGAATCCCGCGATATGCGAATGTCAATCAATCCACCCGAAATGGTGGATTTAGTGCTGTTCCCAAATTTCCTCGTTTCCCGTAACTAAGTCCATCACGGCGCATCGAAACCCTGGGGAAATTGTTCTGAAGCCTCGAAGTGCGCCGGCACGAGTTGGAGGAACGGCGATGCGAAAGGGGTTTTTGGCGATTGCAGCGCTGGTTTTGCCGGCAATCGTTGGGGGCATTTGGTCGATTGCCGGACGGGCGGCGGATGGGAGGGACACCCCGCGCCAGCACGTGCCTCGGCCTGTAGCGCATGTGGACCACGCCCCGTTGCTCTCCGGCCCCTTTCCCGACGGCCCGGCGGTGACCCGGGCGTGCCTGAATTGCCATCCGAACAGTGCCGAGCAAGTGATGCGGACAGGGCATTGGACCTGGGCGGGTCAAAAAGCCCACCTCCCTGGCGCCGAGCAAACGATCGCGGTGGGTAAGCGGAATCTGCTCAACAACTTTTGCATCCACGCCGGCCCCAATATCGAGAAGTGTGCCTCTTGCCACGCCGGTTACGGCTGGAAAGACAACACTTTCGATTTTGGCAATCCCGAGAATGTCGATTGCCTGGTGTGCCATGAGCAGACGGGGACATACCAGAAAGGGCTTGCCGGTTATCCGGAACAGGGGGTCGATTTGCTGACGGTGGCGAAGAGCGTGGGCCGTCCGATGCGAAAGAACTGCGGCGAGTGTCACTTCAAGGGGGGTGGTGGCGACGCGGTCAAGCACGGCGACATGGACAGCTCGATGTTCTTTCCATCAAAGCGCATCGACGTGCACATGGGCCGCGAGAACCTTCAGTGCGTCGACTGCCATCGCACGCGGGACCACGACATCCCCGGCACGCGGATGGCGTTGCTCGAAGACAAAGTTGCCCGGGTGCAGTGTACCGACTGCCATCACGGGCAGCCGCATCGCGACGCCCGACTCGACTTCCATACCCGCGCCGTGGCCTGTCAAACATGCCACATCCCGCGCATGGCCATCGATGCGCCTACCAAAATGTATTGGGATTGGTCGGAGGCCGGAAAGGACGGTCGCCCGGAAGACCCCCATGTTTACTTGAAGGGCAAAGGCAGCTTCCAGTACGCGCAGGGTGTCCGGCCGGAGTATTACTGGTACAACGGGACAGGGGAACGATACCTCACCGGCCAGCGGATAGATCCCTCGGCGGTCGTGCCGATCAATCGGCCGCTGGGAGGCCCAAGGGATCCCGGGGCCAAGATCTGGCCTTTCAAGGTCCATCGCGGCAAGCAGATCTACGACGTGAAGTACAAGCACCTTTTAACGCCCCAGACTTGGGGCAAAGGTGGCTACTGGACGGAGTTCAATTGGGACAAGGCGTGCCGGCTGGGGTCGCAAGCGACGGGCCTGCCGTATAGCGGGGAGTATGGTTTCGTCGAGACGGTCATGTACTGGCCGCTTTCGCACATGGTGCAATCGGCCGACAAGGCCTTGCAGTGCGTCGAGTGCCATTCGCCCAATGGGGTGTTGGACTGGCAGAGCCTCGGCTACCCGCGCGATCCCGCGTTCCGGCCCGACAACTGGATCGGCGCTGATCGCTTCCGAGTGGTTCGGCAGGAACGACCGGGCAAAGCGGCTGAACCCGAGCCGTTGAAACTCAACCTTTCGCCGGGGTCTTGGCGCGGGGCGGCGACGGGGATGGTTTTCTCGCCGCAGCGGATCGCGGATTCGGCGATGAACGTGGCGGGAAAATCGAACTTGACGCGACCTTGGGACGTCCACGCCCAACGCCTGCTGGAATGCGCGAGCTGCCACCCGTCGATGGATCGCCCCGCCAAGACCCTGACCACGCTGCGCGTGCCGCTGGAAGGAGTGGGCCGTCGCGCGGGAGGCGGTCCCACGTCGGGCGAGAGGACGTGGCGCTGCGAGGATTGCCACCGCGCCGAGGCCGCCCACGACTGGCTGCCCTATCAACGGGCCCATTTCGCGAGACTCTCGTGCGAGACCTGCCACATCGCCGAGGTCCATGCCCCGGCGCTGCGGACGTTGGACTGGACCATGCTCGACGCTCGGGGCGAGCCCCGGGCCCAATGGAACGGATTGGATGGCGATCCCCGCGATCCTCTTGTTCGCATCACGGGTTTCCGGCCCACGATGGCGACCAGGCCCGATGCCGATGGACGTCCGCGCTACACTCCCGTCAACGTGGTGACCACGGTGTTCTGGAAGGAAGAGGTGGGCGAAGGCGGCGGACCGCGCCGCTTTCAAGCCGTGCCGCACGAAGTGCTTCGCAAGGCGTTCCTGGCCGATTCCACCCACCATCCCGAGATCCTCAAGGCGTTGGACCGCGACGGCGACGGAACGCTTGGCGATGCCGAGCTGGTTCTGGACTCGCCGGAAAAGATCGAGGCGGCGCGACGGCGTTTGGCGGCCGTAGGCGTCGTCAATCCGGAGATTGCGGCGACGCTGGAACAGCGGGCGCTGCACCACGGCGTCGGTCCGAAACGGACCGCCGTGCGAACCTGCGAGAGCTGTCATGGGCCGGATTCGATCCTCTCGGATCCAGCCGGAGCGGGCATCTATGTTTTTGGACACAGTCGCTGGCGGTGGATCGACGTGTTCGGCGTGGTCCTCGTGGGAGGCGTGGTGCTTTCGGCGGGCGTTCACGCGGGGTTGCGCGTTTGGACCGTCCGCCGCCGCGGTTCGGCGGAACGGCCCGGCGACGAGGTCGCCCTCGATGAGCCGTTGCCGGAAAAACGTGTCGTGGACCAGGCGGAAGAAAACGGGAGGGAGTGAGGGGTCACGATCATGCAGCCGAACCATCGGCAAATCTATTGCATCCACGAACGCATTTGGCACTGGCTCCAGGCGGCGGGGATTGGGGCCCTGCTGCTTTCCGGCGCGGCGATCCACTGGCCGGCCTTGAGCGCGGGCATGCCCTTCGCGTGGATAATCGTGGCGCATAATGCGTTGGGGATCTTGTTGTCGATCCACGCGTTCTTGGGGCTGTTCTATTTCGCGACCACGGGAGCGATCCGGCAGTTCTTTCCCGATCCGGACCACTTCTTCGCCCGCGCTGCCCGCGTCGCTGACTATTACCTTCGCGGCATTTTTCGCGCGGAGCCTCATCCCGAGCACGCAGACTCCGATCGGCGATTGAACCCGCTGCAACAGGCCACGTACCTGGCGATCCTCAACGTCCTGCTGCCGCTGCAAATCGGCACGGGCCTGCTGATGTTCAGCGGCCAGGCTTGGGCGGGGGCGGTGGATTGGCTGGGCGGACTGCCCGTCCTCGCGGCCATCCACACCCTCGGGGCCTGGCTGTTCGCCGCATTTCTGGTGATGCACGTCTATTTGACGACCACCGGCCCGACGCCGCTGGCGTATCTGAAGGCCATGATTCTAGGCTATTGGGAAGACGCCTCGTCGGCCGGCGGCCAGCAAACCGAACCGCCACGCGCGGCAACCCAGGACCCGCGCGCACAGTGCGCCCCGTAGAGATTCCGGAGGTCTGCAATGGATCACACCGCAAAGGCTCGTGGTTACTGGAATCCTTACGCGGCGGGAGTGGTGCTCGGTCTCGTTCTGTTCGGATCCTTTTTCGCGACCGGCAACGGCCTCGGCGCCTCGGGTGGCCTGGCCCGCCTGGTCGCCTTGGGCGAGCAAAAAGCCGCCCCCGATCGCGTCAACCGCAACCCCTATCTCGCTCCCATGGCTGCCGGCGAGAACCTTCCCTTGAAGCATCGCATGGTTTGGATGATTCTGGGCGTGGTGATCGGCGGGGCCGCGTCCGGGTGGTTGGCCGGCCGCATGAAACTGGAGACCTTCGGCGGACCGGCTGTTTCCCGAAGCGCGCGCTGGGGTCTGGCCGTTCTCGGGGGCGCTTTGATGGGCTATGGCGCGGGCATGGCCCGAGGTTGCACGTCGGGACAGGCCCTTTCCGGCGGGGCGGTCCTCGCCGTGGGCAGTTGGGCCTTCATGATGATGGTCTTTGCCGGCGGCTACGCCCTGGCTTATCCGCTGCGAAGGCTCTGGAACTGAAGGAGGAGTTGCGATGGCCCCGTGGAGCTTCTCGCCCGCCGTCGAAGCCGCGATCACCGTGTTGATTGGCTTCTGTTTCGGCTTCGTGTTGGAACGGGCCGGTTTTGGCAACGCGCGCAACCTCGCTGCCCAATTCTACCTGCACAACATGCGCGTGCTCAAAGTGATGTTCACGGCGATCGTGACCGCCATGCTCTTGGTGTTTTTCGCGTCGGCGTTGGGCTGGCTCGATTTCGATCGGGTGGGCGTGCCGGCCACCTACCTCGGGCCGGCCGTTCTCGGCGGCCTGTTGTTGGGCGTGGGATTCATCCTGGGCGGGTATTGCCCTGGCACCTCCTTGGTGGCCGCGGCCACGCTGAAACTCGACGGCATGGCGTTCGTCGCCGGCGTTGTGGCGGGACTGCTCGCGTTCGCCGAAACGTCTCCCGGGTTTTGGGCTTTTTTCAATACGGCGGGGTACCTGGGGCGGGTGACGTGGGCCGACCTGCTGGGCGTGGACGCGGGCGTGGTAGTCCTGGGGGTGGTCGTCATGGCCTTGGGGGCCTTCGCCTTCGCCGAATTCCTGGAACGAAAGTTCGCCCGCCCTGAACCGACCGACGACGTTGGCCAGATCGAAAACGGCCGACGCGCCGCCGAGCGCCACTGGCGTTGGGCCGCCGTGGGAGCCGCGCTGGCCCTCGCCGCGGTGACGTGGGGCGTCGGCCAGCCCTCGCTGGAACGGAAGATGTCGCGGGCCGAAAGCGCGCTGGCAGCCTCGCTGCGGAGTCGGGCGGTCCACATCGACCCCGCCGAACTACTGGCCTTGATGCACGGCAATCAGATGCCCCTCGTTCTGGTCGACGTCCGTCCCGAAAGCGATTTCAACGTCTTCCATCTTCTCGACGCCCGCCGCGTTGACGTGGCTGATCTCACGCCGCGGTGGGCTGCCCGGTTGCCGCCCAGCGCCGTGGTCGTGGTCATGTCGAACGACGAGGCGGGCGCCCACGAGGCATGGAAACGATTGGCAGTCCTCCTCCATCCCAATCCCTACGTGCCCGTGACGGACCGCAGCCGGGTCTACGTGCTGGCGGGCGGCGTCAACCGGTGGTTGGACCTTTTCCAGGCGAATCGCGGCGACGTGCCTGGACCGGAAATCCCCTCCTCGGGCAACGACCGTCTCGCCCACCGTTTTACGGCGGCGGTTGGGGCCCAGCACAGGGTCTCTCGACCGCCCGCGACGCTGGCCTCGGGGCGATCGTTTTCGCCCAAGGTCAAGGCTCCCGTCGCCCGGCGCGTGGTTGGCGGCGGCTGCGGCTAGCCAAAGGTTCGGACCGATGAAAACACGGCCGGCAGGCTTCTCTCGCCACCCGCCCTCTCCCGCGAGGGAACCAAGAGAGGGTTGGACGGCTGGAATCGCAATTCCGCCGGAATGAGGGACGGAAGACCGGCCGGCCGCGCGGCCCGCTACTTGACCGACACCGCCGCCAACAAACGGACAGAAAGGGGAGGTCCCTCACGATTCC
>FWPV01011170.1_pt1 | contig 14398 bp, 8 predicted proteins | sample 2228371 | NCBI WGS metagenome assembly FWPV01 (sample SAMEA103939776, study PRJEB20133) | metagenome
CAGCCGCCGCGTAGACCGCCACAACCTGCTCCGCCTCCGCCAGCGCCAGCACGGCTCTGCCCTGGTTCGCCCGGACCGTGGCCGGCAGGTCGGCCGCGCGCAGGACCTTGACCGCCCCGCTGCTGAGCTGGCAGGCCAGCAGATCGCCCGGCGCGAGGAGCGCCGCCCCGACCACATCGCCCGTGCGCGGCGTGGGCCGGACCGCGATCACCCCCAGACCGTTGCGACCCTGCAGGGGGAACTCGGCCAGCGGCACGCACTTGCCGAAGCCGCCGGTCGTGATCAGCGCCACGCCGCCCTGGCTGCCGCCGGCCGGTAGGCCGCAGCCGGCCACCACCCGGTCCTTGCCCTGGATCTTGATGCCTCCGATGCCGCCCGCCGGCAGTCCCATGGGCCGCACTTCCTCCTCGGAGAAGCGAATGGCCTGCCCGCTCGCCGTGACCAGCAGCAGTTCCCCGCGGCCCGCGCTGACGTCGGCCCACGCCACTTCGTCGCCGGCCTCGAGCCCGATCACCAGGGGGTTCGTGTGCGCCTGGGCGGCCAGTTCGGCAAACGCCACCCGCTTGACTTTGCCCTGGGCCGTGCCCAGCAGCAAATAGCCCGCCGCCGGCCCGTCGCCGGCAGAAGGAGGCGAAGCACAGACGGCCACGACCCGGTCGCGGCGGGTCAGGCCGGAGATGTCGGCGTAGTGGACGCCGACGCTATCCGGCACCTGGTACACCGGAAGGCGCACCGCCTGGCCCTTGTTGCTGATCAGGTACAGGTCCTGGCGGGTGTTGACCGGCAGGCACCAGAGCGGCGCAGCCTCGCGCGCCGCCAGGAGGGGGTGCCTGGCCGCGGCGCGTGCCACCCGCGAGACCATGCCGTCGGCCGACAGCGTCAGCCAGACATCCTGGTCGGGCAGCATGTCCCTCGCCGTCAGCGCGCCTTTGGTGCGCTCGGCGATCTGGGTGCGGCGCGCATCGCCGTAGCGCGCCTTCAATTCGGTCAGGTTGCGGCGGATCAGCGCCAGCACCCTGGCCGGCGAGGCCAGCAGGTCCTCCAGTTCCTTGATCAACGCCAGCGTCTGGCGGAACTCCTCCTCCAGCCTGCGCCGCTCCAGCGCCGCCAGGCGCCGCAACTGCATATCCAGGATGGCCTGGGCCTGCATCTCCGTGAACTTGAACTGCTCGATCAGATTCTGCCTGGCGGTATCAGCGGTGCGCGAACGCCGGATGAGGGCGATGACCTCGTCCAGGATATCCAGCGCCCGCAGCAAGCCCTCCAGGATGTGGGCCCGCTGCCGCGCCCGGGCCAGGTCGTGCCTGCTGCGGCGGATGATCACGTCCTGGCGGTGCTCGATGAAATGCTGCAGCATGCGCTTGAGGCTGAGGTGCCGCGGCTCGCCGTCCACCAGGGCCAGCAGCGAGATGCCGAAGGTGGTCTGCAGCGGGGTCAGCCGGAACAGTTCGGCCAGCACGTCGCGCGGCTCGACGGTGCGCGTCATCTCGATGCAGATGCGCATCCCCGTCCGATCGGACTCGTCGCGCAGGTCGGTGATCCCCTCCAGCCGGCCATCGCGCACGAGCTCGGCGATGCGCTCCAACAGGTTGGACTTGTCGGTCTGGTAGGGCAGTTCGGTGACGACGATCCGGCTCCGGTTGCGGGTCATCTCCTCGATGTGCGCCTTGGCCTGCACCACGACCCGGCCCTTGCCGCTGGCATAGGCCCTGGCGATGACATCCACCTGCTCGGTCTCGCCGCCGTTCGTCTCCTCCGCGAAACGATAGATCACGCCGCCGGTGGGGAAGTCGGGGCCCGGGATGAAGCGCATCAGGTCCTCGACGGTGACATCCTCGATATGGCGGTAGTTGTCAATCAGGTAGCAGATGGCGTCACAGACCTCGCCCAGGTTATGCGGCGGGATATTCGTGGACATGCCGACGGCAATGCCGCTGGAGCCGTTGACGATCAGGTTGGGCAGCGCGGCGGGCAGGACAGCCGGTTCCTTCAGCGTGCCGTCGAAGTTATCGGTCCAGTCTACGGTGTCCTTCTCGATGTCCGCCAGCATCTCCGACGCGATGGGGGCCAGCCGGGCTTCGGTGTAGCGCATGGCAGCCGCGTTGTCACCGTCAATGGAGCCGAAGTTGCCCTGCCCGTCCACCAGCGGGTAGCGCAGCGAGAAGTCCTGCGCCATACGCACCATCGCCTCGTAGACGGCGGCATCCCCGTGCGGGTGGTACTTGCCGAGCACCTCGCCGACGATGCGGGCCGACTTCTTGTACGGCTTGTCGTGCTGCAGCCCCAGGTCGTGCATGGCGTAGAGGATCCGCCGGTGCACCGGCTTCAGCCCGTCGCGCACGTCCGGCAGCGCCCGCGCCACGATCACGCTCATGGCGTAATCCAGGTATGACGCCTGCATCTCGGCGTCAATGTTGATCTGGCGGATCGTTCCTACTTCCATGTCACAACCCCTTCAACTGCCGATGGCTCTGATCTGTTCCCAAATCGGCCGCGGGTCCTGCTCCTGCAGCATACGCCGGATCTCGATGATCTGGTCGCGCAGCAAGGCAGCCTTCTCGAACTCGAGTTCCTGCGCCGCCGCCTTCATCTGCTTCTCCAGGTCCTTGATCAGGCGCATGGCTTCATCGCGCGGCATGGCGGCCGGTGAGAGCCGATACTCGGGGCCGGCCTCCGCCATCGCCCACCCGCGCCGCAGTTCCGCCGTCCGTCCCGTGGCCACGCGTTGGGTCAGATCGTACACCGACTTGACGATGGAGGCGGGCACGATGTTGTGGGCGGCGTTGTAGGCCTGCTGCTTGAGGCGCCTCCGGTTCGTCTCATCAATCGCCTGCCGCATGGCCTCCGTGACCCTGTCGGCGTACATAATAGCCGTCCCATGCACGTGCCGCGCCGCCCGCCCGATGGTCTGGATCAGCGCCGGCCCCGAACGCAGGAAACCCTCTTTGTCGGCGTCGAGGATGGCCACCAGGCTGACCTCCGGCAGATCGAGCCCCTCGCGCAGCAGGTTAATCCCTACCACGACGTCGTAGACGCCCAGGCGCAGGTCGCGCAGGATCTCCACGCGCTCCAGCGTCTGCACCTCGGAGTGCAGGTAGTGGACCTTGATGCCGATCTCCTGCAGGTAGTCGGCCAGATCTTCGGCCATGCGCTTGGTCAGGGTCGTCACCAGGACGCGCTCGCCGACGGCGACGCGCCGCCGGATCTCGGCCACCAGGTCGTCCACCTGGCCCCTGGTCGGGCGCACCTCGACCTGCGGGTCCACGAGCCCGGTGGGACGGATGATCTGCTCGACGACCTGAGCCGAGCGCTCGAGTTCGTACGGGCCAGGGGTGGCGCTCGTGTAGATCACCTGATTCAGCGACTCCTCGAACTCGTCAAACCGCAGGGGCCGGTTATCCAGCGCGCTGGGCAGCCGGAAGCCGTACTCCACCAGCACCTCCTTGCGCGACCGGTCCCCGTTGTACATGCCGCGCACCTGCGGGATCGTCATGTGGGACTCGTCCACGATCAGCAGCCAGTCCGACGGGAAGTAGTCCAGCAGGGTCCAGGGCCGCGAGCCCGGCGGGCGCAGCGCCAGCGGGCGGCTGTAGTTCTCGATCCCCGTGCAATAGCCGACCTCGCGCAGCATCTCCAGGTCATAGCGGGTGCGCTGCTCCAGCCGCTGCGCCTCCAACAACTTGCCCTGCTCCCGCAGCCTGGCGAGCTGTTCGTTCAGTTCCTCTTCGATCAGGCGCAGGGCCTCGGTGAGTTTGTCCTGCGGCGTGATGAAGTGCTTGGCAGGGAAAATCTCCAGGTCTGGGAGGCGGCGCAGCATCTCGCCGGTGAGCGGGTCAATCTCCGTGATGCGGTCCACCTCATCGCCGAAGAACTCGATCCGGTAGGCCAGGTCCGAGTAGGCGGGCATTACCTCCAGCGTGTCGCCGCGCAGCCGGAACTTCCCGCGCCGCAATTCGAAGTCGTTGCGCTCATAGAAGGTGTCCACCAGTGCGCGCAACACCAGTTCCCGCCGCACGCGCTCCCCCTGGCGGAGCTTGACGGTCACGCGGCCGTATTCGGCGGGATCGCCCAGGCCGTAGATGCACGAGACCGAGGCGACGATCAGCACGTCGCGCCGGCTGAGCAGCGCCGACGTGGCGGCCAGACGCAGCCGGTCAATCTCCTCGTTGATGTCGGCATCCTTCTCGATATAGGTATCGGTGCGCGGGAGATACGCCTCGGGCTGGTAGTAGTCGTAGTAACTGACGAAGTACTCCACGGCGTTGTGCGGGAAGAACTCCTTGAACTCGCTGTAGAGTTGCGCGGCCAGCGTCTTGTTGTGCGCCATCACCAGCGTCGGCCGGTTCACTGCCTCGATGACCGAGGCCATGACGTACGTCTTGCCGGTGGCGGTGGCGCCCAGCAGCGTCTGATGCTTGTAGCCCTTCCGGAGCCCCTCCACAAGCCGCTCGATCGCCTGCGGCTGGTCGCCGGTGGGCCTGAAATCCGACACAAGCCTGAAGTCCGCCATCCTCTTTCTCAGAACAGGAGTTCGATTCCTTTTCATTATACCCGGCTTTGCGGCGTTTGTCTATATGTCAAGGCACGTTTGCGGTGCTGGCAATCTCTCCCGACGGGTCGTGACAAACACCCCCCGTGGTGGTATAATCGTTTATGAGGCATGGGATCGGCCTGCAGCGACGGCCGCTTGTGAAGCAGTGGGGTGGCTCACTTCAGAGGAGGACCCATGGATAGCATCTGGCTTGCCTTGTTCTGGACCGGACCGATCGGCGTTGGGGCGTTCCTGGCGGGATTGGGCGTGCTCTTCTGGGGCATCGCACGGCTGCGAGCGCAGGAGAAGACGGACAAATAGCCATAGCACCGGTGACCGCCGGGGCCCCCCATGCCTTCTAACCCGGCCGGCAAGCAGACCGCCCACCAGGCCGGCGCATGTACTGAGGACGATGAGACGTCTGTGCGATAGCCTTGTGATCGTGATCTGGCTGCTGGCAGCCTGGCTGCCGTTGGCGCGGCCACCTGCCGCTGAGGCGGCACGTCCGGCCGCGGCCCACCTCCAGCAAGCCACCCCGGAGGCTGAAGATCTCAAGCCAGGCGCGGGCAGGCCGACGGCGGCCCCGACCGGGACGGCTCCCGCCCCGCTGGATATCGAGGCCGTCTTCGCCAAGATGTCCCCCGCCGACCGGATCGGCCAGCTCTTCCTGGTCACCTTCGTGGGCGACGATGTCTCGGAGAACTCCGACATCGCGACCCTGGTGCGCGACTACCGGGTGGGCGGGGTTGTGCTGTTGGCGGCCAACGGCAACTTCCATAGCGTACCGCTGGAGGTCTCGAGCCGCGCGGCCACCCCAGCCGGCGCGCCGGCGCCGGCCGCGGCCCCGAGCACGCCGCAGCAGATCATCCGCCTCACGAACGCGCTGCAAGGGCTGGCCATGAGCCCGCCGCGGCCGATCACCGCGCCAGCCGCGCCCCCGACCGTCACGATCACCGCCAGCGCGCTGATCACGGGCACGGCCGTCCTCTCGGCTACCGTCCCGCTGACCGCAACTCCGACCGCCGCGCCCGCTGCCGCCGTGACAGCCAGTCTGGCGGTCACGGTGCCGCTCCTGATCGGCATTGACTGGCCTGGGGATGACAGTTCGCTCTTCTCCGGCAACGGCGGCTTCTCGCCGCTGCCGAGCGAGATGGCGATCGGCGCCACCTGGTCCCCCGCCCTCGCCGAGAAGGCCGGACAGGTGCTGGGCCAGGAACTGGCAGCGGTGGGGGTCAACTTGCTGCTCGGCCCCACGTTGGACGTCCTGGATGTGCCGCGGCCGGGCAACAAGGGTGATCTGAACACGCGCACCTTCGGCGGAGACCCCTTCTGGGTCGGCCAGATGGGGCAGGCCTTCATCCGAGGCGTTCAGGTGGGCAGCGACGGCAAGGTCCTCACGGCCGCCAAGCACTTCCCGGGGCAGGGCGGCAGCGACCGCCGGCCGGAGGACGAAGTCGCCACGGTGCAGAAGTCGGTGCAGCAGTTGCGCCAGATCGAACTGGCGCCCTTCGCGACGGTGACATCCTCAGGCGACCCGCGGGCGCCGGGCACCACCCCGGCGCTGATGACCTCCCATATCCGCTACCGCGGCTTCCAGGGCAATATCCGGCAGCTCACCCCGCCGATCAGCCTGGCGCCGCAGTTGCAGGACCTGATGGGCATCAAGGAGTTCGCCGACTGGCGCGCGGCGGGCGGCGTCCTGATCAGCGACGCCCTCGGCGTGCCGGCGCTGCGGCGCTACTATGACCCGGGGCTGCAGAAGTTCCCGCATCGGCAGGTGGCCCAGGATGCGTTCCTGGCCGGCAACGACCTGCTCTACCTGTACCGCTTCGCGCTGACGGACGACTGGGGTCAGCAACTGGCGGCGATGAAGGAGACGATCCAGTTCTTCCAGGACAAATACCGCAGCGACAGCGAGTTCCAGGCGCGCGTTGATGCCGCCGTGATGCGCATCCTCAAACTGAAGTCCGACCTCTACGGCGGCCGCTGGCAGCCGGAGCGCCTGCAGCGCGATCCCGCCGAGGCGCTCCGCCAGGTAGGGCTCGGCAGCGCCGTCACGCAGTCGGTCGCGCGCGCGGCGGTAACCCTGATCTACCCGGGCCGCGACGAACTGGCAGACCGCATGCCCTCTGCGCCGTTGGCCGACGAGGACATCCTGATCATCACGGATGCCAGGGCGGTGCGAGAATGTCCCGCGTGCGAGCCGCGGCCGCTCCTGGCCCCGGATGCCCTGCAGGAGATCATCCTGCGCCTCTACGGCCCGTCGGCGACCGGGCAGGTCAACCCACGGAACATCCAAAGCCTCACCTTCCAGGACCTCAACCGCTTGCTCAACGAGCCGGCTACTGCCAACGCCCAGGCCATCGAGCAGGCCATCGGCAGGGCCAAGTGGCTCGTCTTCGCGCAGTTGGACTACAACCCCGACGAGTATCCCGATTCGGCGGCCCTGCGGACCTTCCTCGCCGAGCGATCCGATAGCCTGCGGGACAAGCGCCTGGTGGTGCTGGCATTCAGCGCGCCGTACTACCTGGACACCACCGAGATCAGCAAACTGACGGCCTATTTCGGCATCTACGGCAAGAGCGCACCCTTCCTGGAGGCCGCCGTGCGGGCGCTGTTCCGCGAGTTCAGCCCGGTCGGCGCGCCGCCGGTCTCGGTCAGCGGCATCAACTACGAACTGATCCGGCAGCTCGAGCCGGCGCCGGGCCAGATCATCCCGCTGGCGCCGATCGTGCCATCGGACGTCATCAGCAGCAGCATCCAGGTGGGCAGCCAGATCGTCCTGGAGACCGGCGTGATCCTCGACCGCAAGGGCCACCCCGTGCCCGACGGGACGCCGGTCGAATTCCATATGCGCTACCCTGCCGAGGGGCTGGCGCTGGCGCCCCGGCTGGAGACGACGACCGCCGGCAAGGCCCGCACCACCGTCGTGCTCGACCGGGTCGGCGACCTCTGGATCACCGTGCAGGCGGGCGAGGCCAAAGACTCCACGCGGGTGGAGTTGAGGGTCGGCGGCGACACCCCAGGCAGCATCGCCACGGTAGTGCCGACGCCCACCCCCCTGCCGACGCCCACCTGGACTCCGACGCCGCTGCCCAGTCCGACGCCGACTCTGACGCCCGCGCCCACGCCCGTCCCATCGGCCACACCGGAGCCGGCACCGCCGCCACCCAGGCCGCGGGTAAGACTGCCCGCCTTCCTTTTCGCGCTGATCGGCACGCTGTTGTCAAGCGGGGGGGCTTTCGCCGTGCGCCGGGAACGGACCGAGGCGCTGCGGCGGTTGGGGCACCCGGTGAAGGCGGCGCAGGCTCAGCCCGTTGTGGCCGCGTTGTGGGCGGGGCTCACCGCCTGGGTCGCCTACGTGCTCTATGCCGTAGGCTGGCTGCCGGGGGCCACGCAGGCCCAGGCCGCCGGCCACGCCTGGGTCGCAGGCCTCGTGACGCTGCTCGCCGGCCTGCTCTCACTGCTCTGGAGCGGCCGGGAACTCGGCCGTCAGGCGTTCGAATCGGAGAAGAAATAGAAGGCGCCCGCCGCCGATCGCTGCGACACGCGCACAACCCGTGGCCCGCAACGACTCAGGGAGGCAGCGGGGGCGCCCAGATCGTGACAAGGAGGGCTACAACCGTCACAAGGAGCACAGCCGCCACCAGAACCCGGTGGGCCTGGAGGATGGAGCGCCACTCATCGGCCAATATGCGGCGGTGCAGTCGGTCGGGAGCCACGATCGGGGGCTCCTGGGGGGCCAGCAGCAACCTGCGCAGTTCTTCCGCGGTGGCCGGGCGGTCATCGGGGTGCTGCGCCATGGCCGCCAGGATGGCGCGCTCGGTCTGAGGCGACAGGCGTGGGTTCACATCGCGCGGCGGTTTCAGGCTCCCCGGCTTCAGGAAGCGCTGCTTGGCATCGGCCGGTGGCTGGCCGGTCAGAAGATGGTAGAGCGTCGCACCCAGCGAGTAGATGTCACTGCGGACATCGGTATGGCCTGTGTCGCCCCCGTACTGCTCCAACGGGGTGTAGGCCACCGTGCCGCGTCCCTGCACCACCGTCACGGTGCGGCTCTCGTCGGGCTGCAGCAGCTTGACCAGCCCGAAGTCCACCAGTTTGAGCACGCCGCGGGGGGTCAGCTTGATGTTCGAAGGCTTGATGTCCCGATGCAGCACCGGAGGATCCTGCGTGTGGAGGTAGGTCAGCGCGTCGCACAACTGCGCCGCCCAGCCCAGGACAACCTCCTCCTCCAGGAAAGTGTCGTGCCGGCGGGCCTCCTCCACGAGTTGGCGCAGGTCTTCGCCCGGCACGAAGTCCATGACCAGATACTCGCGGCCGTCCTGGGCAAAGAAGTCGGAGACCTTGGGGAGATTGGGATGGTCCAGGCGCGCCAGGATGCTCGCCTCCCGGTAGAACTGCTCGTGGGTCTGCTCCTCCATGCCGGGCACCCCGATCAGTTCCGGCAGGACTTCCTTGACCGCGCACAGACGGCCGCGCAGGCGGAGGTCGTCGGCCTTGTAGACCGCGCCCATGCCGCCCTGCCCGACCAGATCCACGATCTCGTAGCGATCGCGCAGGATCGTACCGATGGGCAGCGTCTGAGACATATCGGGACAGGTTGTATCAGCCACTCTGATTATGGCGCACCTTGCCGCGCCTGTCAAGGAGAACCAGGGCCAGGGAGGCCTTAGGAGCCATGCTCGGAGCACCCAACACACGCGAATCGGCCATGCTTGTGCTGCAGCGAGGCGGCGAAGCGGGGCAGACTTGGACCCTCGACCGCCAGACCCTCACCATCGGGCGCAGCCCGGATTGCACGATCGTCCTGGAAGACCGCCAGGTTTCGCGCGTCCATGCCCGCATCCTCTGGCGCGGCGACCACTACGAGATCGAAGACCTGGGCAGCAAGAACGGCACCCACCTCAACGGGCAGGATGTGGTCGGCCCGCAGCCCCTGCGGGACGGCGACGAAATCCAGATCGCGCTGCGCTACAAACTGGCCTTTGTGGATGCCGGCGCGACCGCCCCGCTGGTGTTCGAGGGCCCGCCGGAAGACATCGGCTTGCGGCTCGATGCCGCGACGCACCAGGTCTGGGTGAACGGCCGGCTGATCGAACCGCCGCTGTCGGCCCAGCAGTACCGGCTCCTGGAACTGGCCGTCAACAGCCCCGGCATCATCGGCCGAGACGATATCGCCCGCTCGGTCTGGTCCGATGCCGTCGAGGGGGCCGTCTCCGACCAGTCCATTGATGCGCTGGTGCGCCGGCTGCGCGAGCGCCTGGCCGAGTTCGATCCGGATCACCAATATCTGGTGACGATGCGCGGGCATGGATTCCGATTCGAGAATCGAACCCGGCGTGGACCGTGAGGACCTGGCGGCTGCGCTGGCCCTCTACATCCACGTTCCCTTCTGCGCGGCCCGCTGCCCCTACTGTGACTTCAACACGTACGCGGGGATGGACGACTTCTTCGCGCCCTACGTCTCCGCGCTGGCGCAGGAGATCCGGCAGGCCGGCGAAAGAAGAGGACGCCCGGCCGCGCGCACGATCTTCATCGGAGGCGGCACGCCCACTGTGCTGCCCCCGGTGCTCCTGGAACAGATACTGGCGGCCTGCCGCGCGGCCTTCGCGGTCAGCGGGGACGTCGAGATCACGGTCGAGGGGAATCCGGGCTCGGCAGATCAGGCGCGCTTCGCGGCGCTGCGCCGGGCGGGCGTCAACCGCCTGAGCCTCGGCGTGCAGAGTCTCGACGACGCCGAACTGCGCTGGCTGGGCCGGATTCACACCGCGGCGGAGGCCGAACAGGCCTTCGCTGCGGCCCGTGCCGCGGGCTTCGCGAACATCAACCTGGACTTCATCTTCGGCCTGCCGGGCCAGCAGCCGGCAGTCTGGCGACACACGCTCCGGCGCGCCCTCGCCCTCGGGCCGGAGCACCTCTCGCTCTACAGCCTCACCGTCGAGCCGGACACCCCGCTGGGCGAACGGGTTCGGTTGGGCCTGGAAGCGGCGCCCGACGAAGACCTGGCCGCCGACCTGTACCTGGCCGCGTGCGACCTTCTGGGGCAACACGGCTACGTGCATTACGAGATCTCCAACTGGGCCCGCGCGGCGTCCTGGTCGCCGCAGCCGGCCCACCACCCGCAAACCGCTGTAGGCCGCAGGCCGTCCGCTTCCGGGGCCCAGGCTCCGCTATCCGGTATGGAGTGCCAGCACAACCTGGTCTACTGGCGCAACGAGCCGTACCTCGGGTTCGGCGCCGGCGCGCATTCCTGCGAGGGCCGGCGGCGCTGGTGGAACGTGCGCTCCGTGAGGGAGTACATCCTCCGCCTGTCGGCCGGGCGCTCGCCCGAGGCCGGCGGCGAAACGATCGGGGAGCGCCTGGCCATGGGCGAGACGATGATGCTCGGGCTGCGGCTGCTGGAGGAAGGGGTCAGCGAGGAGCGTTTCCGGGCGCGGTTCGGGGTCGGGCTCGAAGAGACCTTCGGCGCGGAGATCGCCGGGCTGTGTGGCCGGGGATTGCTGGAGCGCCTTCCGGATCGCGTCCGGCTGACGCGCAGGGGAATGCTGCTGGGCAACCAGGCCTTCGCAGCCTTCCTGCCGTAGCGGGGGCGGTCGCCCGGCCAGGACGGACAGCAACCCTTGCGGCTGCGGTTGCGATCCGCGCGTGAACGGCCGCGCCGCCGCGGGCACAGGCGTTTGACAGACCGCGGCGAACGCCCTACAATGGCGCCCATGACCAAGCCCATCGTTCGCCACGCCATCTGGGACCTGGATGGCACGCTGTTCGACACCTATCCGCCCCTCAACCGGGCATTCCAGCGCGCCCTGGCCGACTTCGGCGCGTTCGTGCCCCTGGAGGAGATCGAAAGCCTGTCTCGGGTAGAGGTGCTCCACTGCGCGGCCACGCTTGCCAACCGCTTCGCCCTGGATCAGGAGACCTTTCTCCGCACGTTTGGCAAGCACTACATGGCCGTGCCGTTCGCCGAGCAGCCCCCCTTCCCGCATGCCCGGGAGGTGTGCGAGAAGATCGTCGCCGGCGGCGGTGTGAACGCGATCGTCACCCACCGCAATGCGCACTCCACGGCGGGGCTGCTGGCCGAGCACGGCATGACGGCGCTGTTCGCCGAGACGATCACCCGAGACGACGGCTATCCGGCGAAGCCCGACCCGGCGGCCTTCCTCGCCATCCTGCAGCATCAAGGTCTCGATCCTCGCGAGACCCTCGCGATCGGCGACCGGGAGATTGACATCCTGGCGGGACAGGCTGCCGGCACGTGGACCTGTCTGTTCCGCGGCGGCCCGTCGGGCGTTGCCCCAGATCTGGCCATCACCGACTATGCCGAGTTGCTGGCGTGGCTCGACGGCGCCGGCAGGTCAACTCCAGGCACATAGGGGGCGGCTGACCCGGCCCGAGGCCGGGCGGCAACGGCGCGATCGCTATCCCTTACGCCAGGGCTCGAACCGCTCCAGGTTGCTGCCGCCGATGAACTCGCGCAGGATCGAGTTGTCCGGGATCGGGTCGGGCGGGATGGGATCGAACCACGTCAGGAAGGCCAGCAGGCGCTTGGCCTCGATGCGGCCCGGCTTGCCGGGTTCGATCTGCAGGAGCAGCGGTTCGGCCAGCGGCTTCAGCGCGCCCAGTTCGTAGACCAGCGCCGAGTTGAACATGACGTCGGCGTTTTCCTGGTAGGGGAAGATGTGCTCGCGCTCGCCGCGATGGACGCTCTCCCACCGCTCGATGGTCTGCGCCGCCGAGTAGCCGCGCGTCCGGGCATCGCGCACGATGCGGCGCAGCAGCCGCGTGTCGGTGGTGGGCACCCGGTTGTAGCGGTCAATGTTGAGCTGCGTCAGCGCCGAGGCGTAGATGCGGAAGATGCGCTCCGGCGGGATGTTCGGCACCAGGCGGGGGTTCAGACCATGAATCCCTTCGACGATCAGCACCTGGTCCGGCCCGAGCTGAATGGTCGGCCCGGGGCGGCTCTTGCCGGCGACGAAGTCAAACTTCGGGATGGTGACCTCTTCCCCTGCCATCAGCCGGAGCAGGTGCTCGTTGAACAGCCGCAGGTCCAGCGCCTCGAGCACCTCGAAGTTGAAATTGCCCTGCTCGTCGCGCGGGGTCAGCTCGCGGTCCACGAAGTAACTGTCCAACTCGACTGCGATGGGCCGAATGCCGTGGGCCAGCAGTTGCACAGCCAGCCGCTTGGAGAAAGTCGTCTTGCCGGAAGCCGAGGGCCCGGCGATCAGCACCAGGCGGACCCGGTCGGCGGGCGCCGCGTCACCATGGGCACGCTCGGCGATCTGCGTGGCGATCTGGGCGATCCGCAGCTCGTGAAGGGCCTCCGCGACCAGGATGATCTCGTTGGTGCGCCCGGCCTCGATGGCCTCGTCAAGCGCGCCCACGTTCTCGATCCCCAGCAGCCGCAGCGTCTGCCCGTACTCCCGGAAGACGTGAATCAACTTGGGGTAGTCCACCACCGGCTCCAGTTCCAGGCCGGCGCGCGGCGGAAAGCGCAGGATGAAGCCGGGCGGGTAGTGGTATAGTCCGAAGTAGCGCAGATAGCCGGCCGAAGGCACCATGTAGCCGTGGAAGTGCTCGCGCCAGCCGCGCAGGTCGTAGAGCACCAGGTAGTCCTTATGGCGCCGGTGTGAGAGCAAGCGCACCTCGTCGTCGTCGCCGCGCTCGCGATAGAGCGCGATGGCCGCCTCGAGCGGCACGCGTTCCTTGAGGATCGGCGAGTCGGCGGCGACAATCTCCCGCATGCGAGCCTCGATGGCCGAGAGTTCCTCAGGGGTGAACGGCGGCCGGCCTTCCACATCGCAGTAGTAGCCGCCGAAGGTCACCGAGTGGTCAACGTGCAGCCGCGCCTCGGGGAACAGTTCGCGCACGGCCACCACCAGCAGGAAAGTCAGCGACCGCCGGTAGATACGGCTTCCATCGCGGTCGTCCATGCCGAGGGCGGTCACATCCACGTCCCGCTCGATGTGGCAGGTCAGTTCGCGCAACTCGTCGTCAATCAGCGCCGCGACGATCGGCACGGGCCAGGGTCGCTCCGCGCCCGCAGCCCGAACATAGGCCTCCAGCGGCGTTCCCACCGGCGCCTCATAGATGCGGCCATCGGCAAACCTCACCTGCGCCGTCGTGCGCGGCGCACCAGGCCTGACGGGGCTGACCGCCGTGTGATTCTCGCTGTCTCGCATGGTACGCATCCCAAGGGGCGTCAGGCCCCCGCATCCGCCGGCACACACCGGATCACGTCGTCGTCGAACGACATGGCGACCTGCTGGCCAGGTTGCAGGATCACGAAGTCATCGTCCCACTCGCCGGTCAGCAGGCGACGGATCAGCACCATATCGCCGGCCACCCGTTCGAAGGCCCAGCCGCGCCGGGTCGCGTCATCCCGGGCGCGGGCCTCCACGGCGCTGATGTCGCCCACGCCCATGTCAATGAGCGCCGCCCGCTGGTAGTGCTGCTGCCAGGCCCCGAGCACCTCCATCAGATAGTCGGCGTTGTCCTTGCCGTACTTGCGGACATACTCCTCATACGTGGCGTTGAGGCCGGACTCATCCGCCGAGCCCAGCGCAAGCGTCCCGCCGGAGCCATCATCCCGCTCGATGTAGTCCAGCGCGTACCAGTAGGTGCCGGGATAGTTCTCGAACTGCTCCTGGTAGCGCTCACGGCTGCCCAGGAAGAGCGTGATGCAGTCGTGGGCGCGCGGGATCACCACCGGAATGCTGCGGGCGGTCAGGCCCGCGGTGGAGTTGCCGCACAGCCCATAGGCCATGACGATGGCATCGTAGCGCCCGACGGGGGCAGCGTCAAGCTCCGTCTGCAAGCGGGCATAAAGGTCGGCGGGGTCGTTGTGCAGCCCGCGTTGCAGCAGTCGGA
>FWPV01011179.1_pt1 | contig 14393 bp, 14 predicted proteins | sample 2228371 | NCBI WGS metagenome assembly FWPV01 (sample SAMEA103939776, study PRJEB20133) | metagenome
GTTGTTTTATAATTTGTGTCTTTTCTTTTTTACCGCCAAAAAATTTAAGGATAAATTTTTTCATCTGCAAAAATATAATTTATACGCTTTGCGCAATATCTCTTTCGCGCCATAAAGCCTCTTTGGCAAAAATAAATATTGCGCAAAAAAGTATTGAGAATAGCCCGATAACTCGGATATCCACAATTAGCGACTCACATATTTATGTTTGCCGCTCCTTTAAAATTCTTATTTATTGCCCCAGCGCTAGAAAATAAAATTTGCTAGCGCTGCGCCTAAAAATATAATAGAGAGAATAATAGTCAAAACAAAAAGTTTCTTTTCAACACCCCTTTTTGTCTGGTAAACCGCACCCTCTCCACCAAAAACTCCGCCCACTCCCGCTCCCCGGCTTTGAAGCAAAATAGCAATTATTAAAAGGATTGCTGAAACTGCTTGGACAATATTTAAAATCTTCATATATTTTTAATGTTTCACCAATAACCAAAGTATACCACACTCTTCCCAACCTGTCAACTCAATGTACATAATTGTCAATGGGAAATTAAAAAACTACGCTTCATGTGGATTTCAAAAACTGCTTGCTAAAATTCACCATGGTGAAAAATAGCAAGCACTTCTTTTTTAACAGAAGAATTAATTTAAAAGCCAGCCTCTTGGTTGAGTTCCGAATTCAGCGTTTTTGCGTTTTAAGCCGCGTTATTCTACTTTTATGTTATGGCTCTGGATTAAGATATTTTTTAAAGTAAGAATAAATAAACATTGTGTTACTTATGTATTTCACCTTCTACACTGAAGCAAAAAAAATTAACTTGCCTTTTTTTCTAACAATCTTCTTATCTTCAAAACATTTTTCCCGCTTACTTTGAACTTTATTTTTTTCTTTTTCTCCCGTCTTTTATACTTTTTTTCAACTTCTCTTTCTAAGTCCAAATGATTCCGCATATTATTATTTTGTGCTATAATTATTTAACAAACCGTCCTATAAAATTTTAACATATTTACTCTTAAATTACATCTTATTTTATGCAAGAAATTTTTAAAGTAGCAACTAACCCGCGAATTAAACTTTCAAAAAGCAACAAAGAAAAAGAAAAATGGTATAAAAAATGGTGGGGAGTTTTACTTCTTTCTTTTGGCGCCGCCCTTCTTGTTTTCTTTCTTATTTTCTTGGGTCTGACTTTCTATTATTATCGCCAAATTAAAAGCGGGAAAATGCCGCTGCCTGCCTCAGCTAAATTTTTGCGTGCTAGCGCGCCAACCGCGGAGTCAAAACAAGTTGATCCAAAAAAAGTTTTGCCAGATGGTGAACCAAATTCTTCACCAAATGCTCTACTTACTGTTGTCGGCTTTTTTGACTTCCAGTGTCCATTTTCAAAAGAGGCCAGCGCAACGGTTAGAGAATTACAATCAATTTATGGCGACAAGGTAAATTTTGTTTTTCGCAATTTTCCTTTAACTGATATACATCCGCAAGCCATGCTCGCGGCTCAAGCCGGCGAATGTGCCCATGAGCAAAATAAATTTTGGCCAATGCATGATAAAATTTTTCTTAATAGCGCCGCCACTGAAGAAGATTTGAAATCATACGCCAAACAAATTGGTCTTGATGAAAAAAAATTTTCTGATTGTTTAGCGTCAAGCAAAAGCAGAGGCCAAGTTTTAAAAGATTACTTAGACGGCCAACTTTTGGGTATCAGAGGAACGCCAACCTGGTTTATTAATAATGAAAAAATTGAAGGTACCATTTCAACAGATATTTTTAAGAAATTGATTGATTATTTATTAACGGAACAAAAATAATAATCAATTGGCGTCTTCCGGCGTAGCCCGTGGCGTTTTTTGGCTTCTATCCCTAGAAGCCAATTTAGGCCATTACAACGCCTTTACGCCAAACATCTTTGAATTTTCATTGTATGATTGAAATTCGCCTCCACGGACGCGGCGGGCAAGGTACAGTCACAGCTGCTGAATTAATTGCTGAAGCCGCTTTTCTAGACGGAAAATGTGCTCAAGCTTTTCCGTCTTTTGGCATTGAACGCCGAGGCGCTCCAGTTGAAGCTTTTGTCCGAATTTCAGACCAACCGATTCTATTGCGTTCGCAAATTTATGAACCCGATTATTTGATTATTCAGGATCCTAGCCTGATTGGTGCGGTTAATATTTTCCGCGGCGTGAAAAAAAACACCTTTGTAGTTATCAATACTGAAAAACAATCGCGAGAAATACGCGGCTTGCCCAAAAATCTTAAAATCCAAACCGTGCCAGCAACCCAAATTGCCTTAACAATTTTAGGAAAACCAATTATTAATACAATTTTACTCGGCGCTTTTGCCGGGGCTTGCGGCTTGATAAATCCTCTCTCACTTCGAAAAGCGATTACCGAGAGGTTCAAAGGAGAAATCGCTCAAAAAAATCTCAGGGCAATGAACACGGCCTACTGCCATTGCAATCCGCGCGATGAATACTGTTTCACAGCGGAAAAATGCAAAATCGCCATTGATAATGGACAAAAATTCGCCGTAGAATGTTAATCCCTACGAAATTACGAAAAATTTACGAAAGTACGAAAAATGAAAATGAAAAACGTTAAAAAATTTGAACTAACAGCAAAACCCGCCACAACAGTAGCCAACAAGACCGGGACTTGGCGCACTTTTTATCCTGTGGTTGATTATGAAAAATGCATTGGCTGCGGTACCTGCGATCAAGTTTGTCCCGAAGGCGTCTGCTTTTCTACTGGCCAAAAAAATTCCAAAGGTTTAATTTTCTATGACCGCGATTTGGATTATTGCAAGGGATGCGGCTTGTGCGCTCACGAGTGCCCGGTTAAGGCAATCACCATGCATTTTGAGGAGAAGTAAAATACATTATAACAAACAATAATTTTCGCGAAGCCCGATCTATCGGACCGAGCAAGTTTCTATAAGTTTCCACAAGTTTCTGAAACTTATAGAAACTGATAGAAATTCATAGAAACTTATCGTATGCTAAAATTTATTGAGGGTTCAAAGGCAATAGCCGAAGCAATCAAACTTTGCCGGCCAGAAGTTGTGGCGGTTTATCCAATTACCCCGCAAACCCATATTATTGAGCACTTGGCAAAACTTAAAACTGAAGGACGAGTTGACTGTGAATATATAAAAGCAGAAAGTGAAATGGCAGCTGCCTCGGCAGTGCTCGGCGCCTCAGCCGCCGGAACAAGAGTTTACACAGCCAGCGCCTCCCAAGGTCTGCTTCTCATGACCGAGGTTTTATTCAATATTGCTGGACTGCGCCTGCCAGTTGTCATGACTTGCGCTAACCGGGCAGTTTCCGCGCCAATCAACATTTGGAACGACGAGCAAGACGCCCTGACAATAAGAGACGCCGGTTGGATTATGCTTTTTGCCGAAAATAATCAAGAAGCAGTTGATCTTCACATCCAGGCTTACAAAATCGCTGAACAAACTAATTTGCCAGTCATGATTTGCGTTGATGGATTTAGTTTGACTCACACTTTTGAACCAGTTGAAATCTATGATCAAAAATTAGTGGACAAATTTTTACCAAGATACAAACCTGCCGCTGGGCAATTCTTAAATCCAAAAAATCCGGCCACCTTGGGCGGTCTCTCTACTCCAGAAAGTTATATGCCGCAAAGAGAAAAACTCCACCAAGATTTGCTAGCTAGTAAGAAAATCATTCAAAAAACCGCAGCAGAATTCAAAAAGATATTTCGTCCTATTAGTCCTATTAGTCCTATTGGTCCTATCCAATACACTGGCCCCGCCCACCCTAAACTCCTTTTAGTTGCCATGGGCTCGATATTAGGAACAATTCGCCACACGATCGAATTAAAAAAAATAACCAATGTCGGTACTTTAAAAATAAAGTGTTTTCGGCCATTTCCAGCTGAAGAAATTTCCAAAATTATTTCAAAAACCCGGCCGCAAAAAATCGCAATCATCGACCGGGCCATCTCACTTGGCAGCGGCGGAATTTTAGCTAATGAAATTAAAAATCTTTGTCCGACCAAACAAATTTCAAGTTTTATTTTTGGTTTGGGAGGCAAAGATGTTACACCAAAAAATATTGAACAAATTGCAAAATTGAGTCTGGCATCAAAGATTTGCACAACTAAATTTATTATCTAATATCTATTATCTATGGACCTAATCAAAATTTCCAAAATTATTCCCAAAATCTTTTTGACTATCTTCGTTATTCTTTTCATTCTCCAGGTTGTTGGTTTTTTTATTATTTATTTTATGGGCAGTCAAATATCTGAATAATCACAAATATATGAAATTTAAAAGAAGACAAAAACGCCTCAGCAAAATTTTTGCTATTGTAATTTTGGTTCTCTTGCTGACTGCGCCCTTATCCTCTTTTGCCCAGCCGGCTGCACTAGCCGCACCCCAGGCCCACAGCGATTGCTGGTCAAAATCTGACTGCATGCAGCAGGAAGCAGTCAAGGGTTGTCCGGTTGAAGCCTGCTTTGAAGAAGACAAAATTGTCTGCGGTGAAGGGCGCGGCTACTGCTACGCAAGACCTGTGCCACTTGCTCTTACAATTACACTCGGCGGTTTGACCCAAGTTCATGATCCAGCCCAATACATTTCTAAACTTTATGAGTGGGGCGTTTCCATAACTGGCATTTTAGCCGGCATCATGATTATGATTGGCGGTCTCTTATATCTTACAGCCGGCGGCTCGGCTGAGCGAGTTTCTAACGCCAAAAGTTATATTAGCAATGCCTTGATCGGGTTGGTTTTGGCCATGACTTCTTATTTGCTTTTGCAAACAGTGAATCCGGCCCTCTTGGGATTGAAGTTCCCAAAAGTCAGACTCATCCGGCCAGCCACTCCGCCAGAACATTTTTGTGAAGATTTATTAACTGCTTCTGAGGATATTGAGGTAACGCCAGTTGAACCCGGCAAAACCGCTTGCGGCGACTTAGGCGTGCCAAAAAGCAAGTCAGGCCAAACAGCTAATCTTCCAACCACTTGCATGTACGGCATCTGTCAAGATCCTGAAAAAGCCTGTTTGCCGCGCATTGATCCTGGTGTCACAGAAAAACCAGCTGGCTGCTTCACTTGCGCTGGATTGAGGTTAGATGCATCTCTGGCCGGAATTAGTACTGGCCCTGGCTCGACTGATATTCAAACTCCCCGTCGAGCTTTTGGCCAAACTACCTGCGATAGTCTAACCCCGCTTCCAAAAGATTCTACAATTTATACTTGTGAATTTCTCGATACTCCCGCAGCTCTAGGTCAAGGACCAATGGATACTTTTATGAAATTTTGCTCAGATTTTGGTACTGGAGTAATGGTCGCTGATTTGGGCCGCGGTTTGGCTTTGCGCACGGCTCGCAAATTAGCGCCCTCTATCGCTCGAGGTAGATTAGGAACATTGGGAGAAGCCTTTACTCAAAGTAGAGCCGCGGTTAGGACAGGAAATATAGCTATGGGAACCGCTGGAGTTGCTGAATTGGTTGAAGCGGCGGGTGAATTCATAAATATTGAAACAGCCACAGATATTGGAGAAACAGTCAGCACCCTTGCCGAATGTTCTTACGGAGCTATTACTGCTTTTGCCAATCCCATAACTGGCATTGTTGGCGGAACATACGCTGCCTTAAAAGAATTTTTTACAGTAGTTTTACCCGCTTCAACCAACCCTGGAGCATTTTTTGGTGAAGAGGGTGTCTGCGCTGTGGCCGCGCTTGATTGCAGCAAGATTAAAAGCTGCCGAGACTATGAAGATATTGTTTTAAAGGGAAATGGGACAACTACTTTAAAAGAAGTCGTCGGCCAGACTTTTGGAACCAGCGGCTTCTTGACTGATGAGGTGGATCTTACAAGAACTTTCTGCATTAATGACCCATGCCAATTACCTTTATTTTGCGCCCCGGCGCAGCAGCTTGATTATAACTGGGATCCCGATAGAGGCAGACCCTCTCCAATTGTCTTGGATCGAGTGGGCGGCCCAAGCGATTTTAAATGCCTGCCCATTGAAATGATTGGCACTTACGGGGAACATGATAAATATTCCAACCTTTATAGTCCCGCAAGTATTGAAACGGGCAAAAAATTAAGTCAAAGAGAAGGCATAACTCTTGACAAAATTTATCCTGTTGTCCGTCCATTTACGGCCAGAGCGCAGCAAAAAGGACAACTTTGCCGAACAGACGCTGACTGCGCCCCAGGATTAAGCTGCAGAGGAGAATCAGTATTATATAAAGACGTAAAAGAAATAACTGAAGCGGGCAACATTTGGGAAGTTATACGCGATCAAGACCCTAAAGAGATCACATTTCAACGCTGCTGGTAAAAAAACAATTTATGCCTCAAAAATACAAAAATCCTTTTAACCATCTTCTTTCCCCCGGACACCGGGGGTGTGCGGGTTGTGGCGAACTTTTAGCCGCCCGGCATGTGATTGACGCGCTTGGGCCAAACACAATTGTTGTTTGCGCGACTGGCTGTTTGGAAGTGACAACCACTCCTTCTCCAGAATCAGCTTGGAAAATTCCTTTTATCCACTCTCTTTTTGAAAACGCTCCGTCGGTCGCCTCTGGAGTTTTGGCCGCTCTTCGCGTCAAAAAAAATCCCACGACAAAGGTGGCTATTTTTGGCGGCGACGGGGCAACTTTTGATATTGGTTTTGGCGCTCTCTCCGGACTTTGGACCCGTAAAGAAAATATTCTCTATGTTTGTTTTGATAACGAAGCTTACATGAACACTGGTAATCAATATTCTGGCGCTACTCCCTACGGCGCAGCCACTATGACTTCGCCGCCAGACACAATTGCTTTTGGCAACGAATTTCAAAAAAAAGATTTGCCAACCATTGCCGCCGCCCACGGCGTTCCTTACATTGCTACTTCAACCATTGGCTATCCACAAGACATTGTTGCCAAAATCAAAAAAGCCTTAACTTTTTCCGGACCAAAATACATTCAAATTTTAGTTGGCTGCGTGCCCGGTTGGGGGTATGAGCCAGAATTAACCCTAGAACTCGGCCGGCTGGCTCACCGCTCTGGTCATTATCCTGTTTTTGAAATGGAAAACGGAAAAATTACGAACGCGATGAAAGTTCCGCAAAAACCACCAGCGATCGAGGAATATTTAAAACCGCAAAAAAGATTTGCCCACCTTTTTAAAACTGAGGAAGGCAAACGACGCATTGCTGCACTGCAAAAGATGGCAGAGGAAAATATTGCGAAATATAAGTTATTGGGATAACGCAAATGGGCTGCGCCCACGAATAGTGGGGCGAGTGAAACGAGCCCATTAGCGAAAGTCCTGCCAGGCCAAATGGCCCGTTTTTTTATCCCCAACCCTGCCCCCTTGCCAAGTTATTAATTTTATTGTATACTAACCATTAATAAATTAATAAATCAATAAATAAAATATCTATGCCAAATAAAATTGTTATTCGCGGCGCTTCTGTTCATAACTTAAAAAATATTGACGTTGAAATTCCAAAAAATAAATTTATTGTCATTACCGGACTTTCTGGTTCAGGAAAATCGTCTCTTGCCTTTGACACGATTTAAGCCGAAGGCCAGCGCCGCTACGCTGCGCGTCTTTCTTCTTACGCCCGACAGTTTTTAGGCGTGATGGAAAAACCTAATGTCCGAGAAATTACTGGCCTTTCACCGACTATTGCCATTGACCAGCGAACCGTTTCCCACAATCCCCGCTCAACTGTCGGAACGATTACGGAAATTTACGATTATCTCCGCCTGCTTTTCACAAACGCTGGCAGGCCGCACTGCCCGAAATGCGGCGTGGAGCTTATCCGCCAAACTTCAAAACAAATCTCAGAAAAAATTATTAATCTTTTTGCCGGCAAAGAAATTTTGATTCTTGCGCCGTTCAAAAATATTCAAAAAAATCTAAAAAATACTTTGGAAAAAATTGAAAAAGCCGGCTATTCTCGCGCCCGAGTTGATGGCACCCTTTACGATTTAGCCGCCCTTAAACACAAGAATTTTAATGACAAAAAGATAAACTTAGAAGTAGTGATTGATCGAATTGTTGTTGACTCAAATCAAAAGCAACTTATGGCAACCATTAACACCGCCCTTGATCTTGGGGACGGCGTAGTCGTTGTTTTTTTACCGGCCACGGAACGCGACTTAGTTTTCAGCCAAATTTTTATTTGTCCCAAATGCGGCTATGAATTAAAAGAATTGGAACTCAGAAGTTTTTCTTTTAACAGTCCTTACGGCGCCTGCCCGACCTGCTCCGGCCTTGGCACTACTTCAAAAATTGACCCTGCTCTCGTTATCCCTAACCCACGACTTACCATAGCTCAAGGGGCAATCAAGCCATGGGTAAAAATTTCCGGTGGCGCACAAAGCCAATTAAAAATTTTAGAAATTATTGCCCCACAACACGGCTTTTCAATCAATACCCCAGTCAAAGATTTAACTAAAAAGCAATTAGACCTGGTCCTTTACGGTGAACTCGCAAAATCGGAAACAATGAACGCCAGCTCAAATCTCAAATCTGAAATCTTAAATCTTAAATTCGAGGGCGTCATTCCTAGTTTGGAAAAAAAGTACAAAGAAACCGATTCTGACTACGTGAGAAAAGAAATTGAAAACTACATGCGCACCCAAATTTGTCCGACCTGTCATGGCAGCCGGCTTAAACCCGAGGTTTTGGCGGTCAAATTCGGTGGCAAATCAATCGCTGAAATTTCAAACATGTCTATCGAACAAGTCGACAAATTTTTAACCAGCATCGCCAAAAACAAAACTCTTCTGCCGCGCGATCTTGCCGTCGCTATCCCAATTGTCAAGGAAATTGCCGGGCGAATCAAAAATATTAATAACGTCGGCTTGGGATATCTAACGCTTGACCGGGCAGTCGCCACTTTATCCGGCGGCGAAGCGCAGCGCTTGCGGCTCGCAAGCCAAATCGGCTCTTCTCTTTCCGGCCTTATTTATATTTTGGATGAACCGTCAATCGGCCTGCATGCCAAAGATAATTCAAAATTAATCGAAACGCTGAAAAAACTCAAAACTTTGGACAATACAGTAATTGTAGTAGAGCATGATGAAGCAACCATCTTAGCAGCTGATTATGTTATTGATATTGGCCCGGGTGCTGGTGAATACGGCGGAGAAATTGTTGCAGTTGGTCCGCCGGCAGCCATCAAGAAAAATAAAAAATCCCTAACCGGTCTTTATCTTTCCGGCAAGTTAAAAATTGAATCGCCAAAAACTTACCGCAAGGGCAATGGCAAGGTACTCAAAATTCTGGGCGCGGCCGAACATAATTTAAAAAACATTGACGTTACTATTCCACTTGGTAAATTTGTTTGCGTAACCGGAGTTTCTGGTTCCGGCAAATCAACTTTGATTGATGAAATTTTAAGCAGAGCTCTGGCTGCCAAATTTTACCATGCTAAAGATTCGCCCGGTAAACACAAGGAAATAAAAGGTATGGAGTTTTTAGACAAAGTCATTACTATTGATCAATCACCTATTGGCCGAACTCCGCGCTCAAACCCCGCTACTTACACCGGAGTTTTTACTTATATCAGAGATTTATTCACTCAAAACCAGGAAGCGAAAATGAAAGGGTATGACGCCGGAAAATTCAGTTTTAATGTCAAGGGCGGCGGGCGCTGCGAGACCTGCGGCGGCGAAGGCATGGTAAAAATTGAAATGCAGTTTATGCCCGACGTTTACGTTGAATGTGAGGAATGCCATGGCAAACGTTATAATTCCGAAGCCCTAGAAATTCACTATAAAGGAAAAAATATTGCCGATATTTTAGATTTGACTGTTCTTGAAGCAAAAGAATTTTTTCAAGACATTCCGCCAATTTATGAAAAACTTCAAACCTTGGCGAGCGTTGGCCTGGATTACATGCGCTTAGGCCAACCGGCGACCACTCTCTCCGGCGGCGAGGCGCAGAGAATAAAATTGGCGGCTGAACTTTCCCGCCGGGCTACTGGCAAAACTCTTTATATTTTAGACGAACCAACCACTGGATTGCATTTTGACGACATTAAAAAACTCTTAACTGTTTTAAATCAATTAGTCGATAAAGGAAATTCAGTTTTGATTATTGAGCATAACTTGGACGTGATTAAGTGCGCCGACTGGATTTTGGACTTAGGTCCCGAAGGCGGCGAGGCTGGTGGATATTTGGTGGCTGCCGGAACGCCAAAAGACATTACTAAAATAAAAAAATCTTTTACTGGACAGTACTTAAAAAAATTACTGAAAATGTAATTTATTCTTTGAGCGAATGGAGTGAGCCGGAAAGCGATTCTCAACGCGGCCTCTTACAATAAGGAGGACGTCACCTAAAATGCACAAAAAATTAAACAGAAAATTTTTTACACAAAATACTTTGAAAGTTTGCCGAGAAATTTTGGGCAAACATATTGTGCGAAAATTCCGAAATAAAAAAATCGTCGGAAAAATTGTTGAAGTTGAAGCGTATGTTGGACCAGAGGATAAAGCTTCTCACGCCTTCGGTGGTAAAATAACCAAACGCAATATTGCTGAATTCATGGTTGGCGGACACGTCTATATTTATCTTGTTTATGGCATGTACTGGCAATTTAATATCTCGACAGGAAAAGCCGGACAGCCTGAGTGTATATTAATTAGGGCTGTTGAACCGATTTTAAATATAAAAGACAAAGAAGGAAGCGGTCCTGGCCGTTTTTGCCGCGCCTTCCGCTTAGACAAAAGTTTTTACGGCGAGGATGTAACAAAATCAAAACGTCTTTGGCTCGAAGATTCTGGCGAACGGTTGCCAAAAAATAAAATCGCTACTTCGCCGCGCATTGGCATTGATTACGCCGGGCCGGTTTGGGCCAAAAAACCATGGCGATTTTATTTGAGAGGAAATAAATACGTCTCAGGACAAAACTAAAACACCGCATATGCGGTGTTTTTTGAAATCTCAAACTCGATATCTATAATCTGAAATCTACACTGCCACTTCTTTCAACCTCTTGCCATAATTTCGCAGATAATAAAGTTTTGCCCTTGATACCTTTGCCTGTTTTATTGGTTCAATTTTAACAATCGTCGGCAAATTAAGCGGAAAAATCTTTTCCACGCCAACACCATTTGAAACTTTCCTCACAGTAATAGTTGCGCCCCTGCTCCTGCCGCCTCTTTTAGCAATAATAATTCCTTCGAAAACTTGAATCCTTTTCCTTTCCTTTGTTTTTTCTTTGCCTTTTTCTTCTGTCACGTCAATTTCTTTAATTTGCTGATGAACGCGGACAGTTTGGCCGGGACGCAATTCTGGTAACTCTATTTTTGGAGACTCTTCTTTTTTGACTTCTTGCGTTTCGTTTTGTTTTTGCTCTTCCATATTTTTAACTCAGAGATAATTTTATTTACCACCTGATTTATAGTTAAATTAGTAGTATCAATAATTAAATCATAACATTTAGTGTCAAAACAGTCAACTTGGTAATACTTTTTGTAACGTTTTTGGCTTTCTGTCATTCTTTTTTTTATCATTCTCAAGACTCCAAGTACGGTCTTTTGCTTTGGTTCATCTGGCCGCTGATTTTTAAAAATTCTTTTTGCTCCGACGCGCGGGTCAACCTCCAAAAAAACCTTAAAAGAGTTGGGGATAAAATAAAAAGAAAGCCAACCTTCGATAACAAAATTATTCTCCGTTTTGCCAATTTTTGCTTGGAATTCGTCAACCTCCTTATCAGTCCAAATTTCCTTTTTTCCTAATTCATTCAATTCGTCAATGGTCAAGCCTCTTTCTAGAGCCATTTTGCCCCGCAGGTCTCCCATTGAATAAAATTTATAACCAAGTTTTTTTGCCAAAGCGCGGCCGGCAGAAGTTTTTCCTGCCCCAGACCGACCGCCGATAGTGACAATCATAATGTTTTGAGAAAATCTTTTAGCTCAACAGGCAGGTCAATTTCAAATTCCATCCACTTTTCATCTAAATTAAAAAAACCTAATTTTGACGCGTGCAAAAAAAGACGCCCTATCAATATTTTTTTAATCTTTTTTTGTTTATAAAGTTTATCACCAACCACTGAATGACCCAAAGCGAATAAATGTACTCTGATCTGATGTGTCCGGCCAGTTTTAATCCTAACTTTTAACAAAGTAAAATTTCTAAAACGTCTTATCACTTCGTATTCAGTACTTGCTGCTCTGCCACTTTCGCTGCCCAACGGCAGGGCGGCAAAACGACCTGATTTTGCCCGAGCAATGGGAAATTCTATCGTTCCCACATCTTTTGCCACTTGACCATGCACCAAAACTGTATACTCTTTCTTGACTTTTCGCTCTTCAAATTGTTTCATCAAATGCTCCAAGGCAACTTGCGTTTTAGCAACAATCAAAAGTCCTGAAGCAGCTTTGTCCAGTCGGTGAACAATGCCGGGTCTGGCTGGGTCTCCGCCAACTTTGGCAATGTTCGGATATTTTTCTAAAAGCCAATCAACTAAAGTCGGCTCCTCTTTTTTAATTTCCGCAGCAACTTCAAGTCCAGCTGGTTTATCAACCACTAAAAAATCTCTATCTTCAAAAATAATTTTCGGTTGCTTTATGTCCATCTTGCTTAATGAAACAAATGGGAGAAAGATAAGCGAGGAAGGACGGTTGGAGGCAGAGGGAGACAGCGGAGTGAGACAGCGGAGTGAGACAGCGGAGGTCTGACCTCCGCCAATTTTAATCTGGCGGAGGTCAGTCCTCCGCTTCTAAATATTTTTCTAGGATTTTAAATCCTTTCTTTTTTCTCTCTGCAATCGGCTCGTCTGCTGTTCCCACTTCTCCAGAAAGCTGTGCCTCGCGTAAAACGGCAATTAACTCTCCCACTTTTGGGCCTGGCTTTAGACCAAAATGCTCCATAATCTCGTCCCCGTTCAAAACTGGCGGAGGTAAACGATCGCGCTCTTTTACTAACTTTTTTAAATCATTAATTCTCTTTACCATAGCATAAAAATTCTCCAAATCTGGTTTACCTCCTTCTGGGATAGTAGCCAAAGCATCAACAAAAGTCAGCTGCAGCAAACTCTGGCCGGGAAAATTCGGATTAAAAAAATATTTTTCAATAGTGCTGGGTCGCATTTCCTCAATCTTGCCCTGAATTAAAAGCATATGCTTTGAAATCATTTGATTTACTCTTTTTGGTTCAACTCTAAGCGGCGAATTTTCAGGCAAACTATCTAATTTTAGCCTTCGACATATTTTTTCCGCTAATTCACCACCAACTACATCATGTTCGTCAAAACGAATTCGATTAGTACCATTTTTTTCTGGAACTTTAATGGTTAGCGGCTTGCCAAGATCGTGAAACATCACAGCTATCACCACTTCTGCTTTTGGTTTTTCTTCCCCAAATTGTTTTTTAAATTCTTCTGACTGCAACTTTTCCAAAGCCAGCCGAGTATGAATCCAAACATCTCCCTCAGAATGCCAATTTGGTGGCTGAGGACAATTTTTCATCTGAAGCAACTCTGGCAACAATTCACGCGTTGCTCCACTTTCATCATATAAATCAAAAGCTCGCGCTGGATTGTGCCAAAAGGTCTTTAAGAATTCCTTAGCAATTGTTTCATAAGGCACAATCCTTTCTTTCTTGTGACCTTTTTGCCGCTCGTCGTTAATGCGCTTCATCCTTTCTTTCATCACCTTGAAAGTTTTTTCTTCAATTTCAAAATCAAACTGAGCGGCAAAGCGGAGAGCGCGAAGCATTCTTGAATAATCCTCGCGAAATCTTTCTTTTGGCTCGCCAACTGCTCGAATTACTTTGGCTTCTAAATCAGCCAGACCGCAGAAAGGATCAATTAATTTTTCTTTTCCTATATTCCACGCCATGGCATTTATTGTAAAATCGCGCCGGCTAAGATCTTCTTCAATTGACATTTTTGGATCTGATCGAACTTTAAAATCGCGATAGCCGCCGCCTTGGCCAAATGAATGTTCAGTCCTTGGCAGGGCAATATCAAAAGGCTCTTCCATCTTAAATCCACGCGGCACAAATTTATAAACACCAAAATTTTTTCCAACTAAAACAACATCACCCCTCTCTTCTAAAAATTTTTCTAAATTTTCTACTGCCACATTTCGTACAACAAAATCATAATCTTTTTGCTTCATCTGGCCGAGCGCCGCATCGCGTACTGCTCCACCAACCAAATAAATTTCGCCTTCCGGAAAAGTTGCCAGCAATTCTTTTATAAAACCCAAACTCGGCTCGTGCTCCATTTTTTGATGAAACTCTTTGAGTCGCATCTCATACATTAAATATTTTTTTCTTTCCATATTTTCCGGCATATTAATAACTTAGGCTAAAGCCTAACATCCAGGCCGGACGCCAGGCTTTAGCCTGGGAATCAAATATTAAAATGCAAAAATCAAAATAACAAATCAAAATTTAAAAATTTTT
>FWPV01011183.1_pt1 | contig 14391 bp, 17 predicted proteins | sample 2228371 | NCBI WGS metagenome assembly FWPV01 (sample SAMEA103939776, study PRJEB20133) | metagenome
ACCCGTGGCGAGTCCGTCCAGCAATGGCGGCACTGCGACAAAGGGGGTCTTTGTCGTAGTCGGGAAAGTCACGCCTGTCAGAAACGATTCCATACTGGGATCGGGGCAGGAAGAAGAACATGCGCATGTTTGCGCACGTTTGGAATAGCAGGAACGGTCATGTCGCACCAACCGAGGTGACCTTGTACGGGCTTGCGCTACAAATTGGCGGGATGGTCTTTCAAACCATCGCCCAGTCATACCGCACCACCAGCGGCGCGTGATCGGAAAAGCGCTGTTCTTTGTACACCCACGCCTTGCGGGCGCTTGCGGCAACCTCCGGGGTGGCGAGTTGGTAGTCGATGCGCCAGCCCACATTCTTTGCCCACGCCTGGCCGCGGTTCGACCACCAGGTGTAGCCTTCTGCTTCGGCGTCGGGGTAGAGCGCGCGATACACATCCACCCAGCCGCTGGCGAGCACTTCGCCCAGCCACGCCCGTTCCTCGGGCAAGAAGCCAGAGTTCTTCTGGTTGCTGCGCCAATTCTTCAGGTCTTTGGGCGTGTGAGCGATGTTAAAGTCCCCAGCGATCACCACCGGTTTGCCCGCACGCGCCAGCGCGCGCAGATGCGGTAAGAACCGCGTCATGAACCGGAACTTCGCTGCCTGCCGCTCTGGTCCCGAAGAGCCGGACGGCAGATACAACGACACGAATGTCAGTTGGGGAAATTCCAGCGCCAGGTAACGCCCTTCGGCGTCGAACTCGGTATCGCCCAACCCCACGGTCACCGCGTTCGGCTCGAAGCGGCTGTAGATGCCCACACCGGCATACCCTTTGCGTTCGGCGCAATGGAACCAGCCGCGCAGGGCGCCGACTTGCCGCATCGCGGGGGCGAGCTCCGCTTCTTGCGCGCGCAGCTCTTGCACCGCGACCAGATCGAACGGCTGCGTGGCCAGCCAAGCGAAAAACCCCTTTTTCGCCGCCGAGCGAATACCGTTGAGGTTGCAGGTCATTATGTGGATCATCGTTTCTACCGAATGGAAAACGCAATGAGCGATTATGCCCACAAACCTGGCTGGTGGCGTCCTCGGAACAGACTCTCGCCCAGGTCTTGGGCGCACGGGCTATAATTGATACTTCGACGCTTTTTCCTTTTCCGTCCATGCACTTTCCCGATCGTTTCGACGTCATCGTCGTAGGCGGCGGTCACGCCGGTACCGAAGCGGCGCTCGCCGCGGCCCGCCGCGGCGCCAAGACGCTGCTTCTCACGCACAACCTCGACACGCTCGGGCAGATGAGCTGCAACCCCTCGATCGGTGGCATCGGCAAAGGCCATCTGGTCAAAGAAGTGGATGCGCTGGGCGGCGCGATGGCACTTGCCACCGACGAGGCGGGAATTCAATTCCGCATCCTCAACGCCAGTAAGGGCCCGGCGGTGCGCGCCACGCGCGCGCAGGCCGATCGAGTGCTCTATAAGCGCGCCATCCGCAGGCGCCTAGAGAATCAACCCAACCTGTGGCTGTTCCAGCAGGCAGTCGATGACGTGATCGTCGTGGGCGATCGTGCGCTCGGGGTAGTGACGCAGCTGGGGATTCGCTTCGACGCTTCGGCGGTGGTGCTCACCACCGGTACGTTTCTCAATGGCCTCATTCACGTGGGTTTGCAGCATTACCCAGCCGGTCGTGCCGGTGATCCCCCGTCGATACGCTTGGCGGAACGGCTCAAGGAGCTGGGCTTGCCGCGCGGGCGGCTCAAGACCGGCACGCCGGCGCGGCTGGATGCGCGCACCATCGACTTTTCCAAGTGCACCGTCCAGCCCGGGGATGACCCGGAACCGGTGTTCAGCTTCCTCGGTTCGCGGGCGATGCACCCGCGGCAGCTGCCTTGCTGGATCACGCGCACCAACGCCAGAACGCACGAGATCATTCGCCGCAACCTCGACCGTTCGCCGATGTACACTGGCGTCATCGAAGGCATCGGCCCGCGCTACTGCCCGTCGATCGAGGACAAGATCCACCGTTTTGCCGACAAGGACGGGCACAACGTCTTTCTCGAACCCGAGGGGTTGGACACCCACGAAATTTACCCCAACGGCGTGTCCACGTCGCTGCCCTTTGACGTGCAGTACGAGTTTTTGCGCACCATTCCGGGGTTGGAGCACGTCCATATCCTGCGCCCCGGTTACGCGATCGAATACGACTTTTACCAGCCGACGCACCTCAAAGCGACGCTAGAGAGTAAGCACATCGCCGGGCTGTTTTTTGCCGGCCAGATCAACGGCACCACCGGCTACGAGGAAGCGGCGGCACAGGGGCTGTGGGCGGGGGCGAACGCCGCAGCGCTGGCGCTGGAGGCGGAGCCCCTTTTGCTCACCCGCGATCAGGCGTATATGGCGGTGCTGGTCGATGACCTCATCACCCGCGGGGTGACGGAGCCGTACCGGATGTTTACTTCGCGCGCCGAGTACCGACTGCAATTGCGCGAAGACAACGCCGACTTGCGTTTGACCGAGCTGGGGCGTCGGTTGGGCCTGGTCGATGACCTTCGCTGGCAAGCATTTTGCCGCAAACGCGAAGCGATCGAGCGCGAAATCACCCGCCTCAAAGCCGGATGGGTGGTGCCGGCGCGCGACACGGAAACGGTGGCGGCGGTATTGCGCGAGCCGCTCACCAAAGAAGTGACGTGGTTCGATCTGCTGCGCCGCCCCGGCGTGCGGTATGACGATCTCATCCGTTTGCCCGGGGTGGCGCCGGCCGAAGCCCTGCCCGAGGAAGTGATCGAGCAGGTCGAGATCGCCGCCAAGTACAGCGGCTACCTCGATCGCCAGGCCGAGGAAGTGGCGCGGCTCAGGGCTGCCGAGGCGGTGCGCATTCCGCTGGACTTTAATTACTCTGCGGTGCCGGGGTTGTCCAAAGAGATTCAACAAAAACTGAGTGAACATCGCCCCGAGACGCTGGGGCAGGCGAGCCGCATTCCCGGGGTGACGCCAGCGGCGATCTCGATTTTGCTGGTGTGGCTCAAACGCAAAGGGTTTGCCGCGTGACAGCAAAGCGTGCGGCCAAAAAAGCGCTGCGGCGGGGAAAAGCTCCATTTCTTGAGGCAGAGGGATCGCGTCGTGCTGGCACTTCTGCCGCGGTTTTCCCCCACGCGCCTGCCGCTGCCGACTCGGTGGCGGCGGCTCAGTGCCGCCTTGCCTCGCCCGCCGACGACGCGGCGACGGCGCGGTGCTGGCTCGAGCGCGGGGTCAAAGCGCTGCTGCCCGAAGCGCCGTCTTCCCTCATCGATCAGTTGTGGCATTATGGCGAGTTGTTGCGCCGCTGGAACCGCGTCTATAACCTCACCGCGATTGCCGATTGGCCGCGGCTGGTGACGCACCACCTGCTCGATAGCCTGGCGATCTGGCCTTTCGTTGTCCCGGCAAAGCGGTTGTTGGACGTCGGCACGGGCGCGGGCTTGCCGGCGGTGCCGTTGGCGCTCGCGGCGCAGGCGCTCGAAGTGCCGTTGTTGGTCACCGCGGTGGACGCAGTGGCCAAAAAAGCCGCGTTCGTGCAGCAGGCCAAAGCGGAGCTCGCGCTGACGAACCTGACGGTCGCGCAGGTGCGGGTGGAGGCCTGGCAGCCCGGGCAGCGGTTCGACGCCATTGTCTCGAGGGCGTTTGCGTCCATCCCTGAGTTCGTCGCGCTGACACGGCACCTCATCGCGCCGCAAGGGCGCTGGCTGGCAATGAAGGGGCAAGGCGCCTTCGCCGAATGCGCGGGATTGACCGGCGCGCGCGTGGTGGCCAGCGAGCCGCTGGCGGTGCCGTTTCTCCCCGCGGCGCGAACGCTGGTCATTTTGGAGCCAAAGGCATGGGATACCTCTTCTGTGTGACCAACCAAAAGGGCGGGGTGGGCAAAACCACCACCGCGGTCAACCTGGCGGCGGCCCTGGCGCAGCAGGGGCAGCGGGTACTGCTCGTCGACCTGGATCCGCAGGGCAACGCGACGATGGGTAGCGGCATCGACAAGCACGACTTGGACGCGTCGGTGTATCACCTGCTCGTCGGGCTCAAGGACTTTGCGGCGGTGCGTACTGCAACGGCGTTCGGTTACGAGCTCATCGGCGCTAACCGCGAGTTGGCAGGCGCCGAAGTCGAGCTCGTGGACGTGCCGCGGCGCGAGTTCCGTTTGGCCGATGCGCTTGCGCCGTACCGCAGCGCTTATGACCTCATTCTCGTCGATTGTCCGCCGGCGCTGTCGCTGCTGACGCTCAACGCGCTGTGCGCGGCGCAGGGGGTGATCATTCCGATGCAGTGCGAGTATTTCGCGCTGGAAGGGTTGAGTGACCTTGCCAATACAATCAAACGGGTGCGTCAGTCCCTCAATCCGGGGCTGGAGATCATAGGACTTTTGCGCGTGATGTTCGATCCCCGCGTCACACTGCAGCAGCAAGTGGCCGAGGAGCTGGCGCGGCATTTCGGCGATAAGGTCTTTAGCACCGTCGTGCCGCGCAACGTGCGCTTGGCCGAAGCGCCCAGCCATGGCATGCCCGGGGTGTGCTATGACTCCCGCTCGGCCGGTGCCAAGGCCTATGTGGCGCTGGCCGAGGAACTGGCGCAGCGCCTGGGGTTGCCGGTGCCGACCGTGGGGGCGACGGCATGAGCCTGGCACGCAAAACCAAAGGTTTGGGGCGCGGACTGGATGCGCTGCTGGGCGCGTCACTGGCGGCAGAAAAGGAAAACGCCGTCAGCGAAGCCGTGCAGCACCTGCCAGTGACCGCGTTGCGGCCCGGGCGGTTTCAGCCGCGCACGCGCATGGACCCGGGGGCGCTGGAGGAGCTGGCCGCGTCGATCCGTGCGCAAGGGGTGATGCAGCCCATCCTGGTGCGGGAGGTGAGTCACGAGCAGTATGAGATCATCGCCGGCGAGCGGCGCTGGCGTGCGGCGCAAATGGCTGGGATGGTGACGGTTCCCTGCCTGGTTCGGGTGGTCGAGGATGAGGCGGCGCTGGCGCTTGCGCTCATCGAAAACATTCAGCGCGAAGACCTCAACCCGATCGAAGAAGCACAAGCGTTGCAACGCTTGATCGACGAATTCGGGCTGACCCACCAACAGGCCGCCGACGCGGTGGGGCGCAGCCGCAGCGCAGTCACGAACCTGTTGCGACTGCTGGAACTGCCCGAACCGGTGCGCGAGCTGGTTTTGGCCGGCGACCTCGACATGGGGCACGCGCGGGCGCTGCTGCCGCTGGCGCTGGAGCAGCAGCTGGCGCTGGCGCAGCAAGCGGTGGCGCGCGGCTGGTCAGTGCGCGAAACCGAGCGCGCGGTCAAGCGTCTGTTGGAAGCGCCGCAACGTCCTACCAAGCCCGCCAAAGATCCCGACTGGCAGCGCCTGGAAACCCGCTTGTCAGAACGGCTGGGTGCGCCGGTGCGCATCGAGCGGCGTGCCAACGGTCAGGGACGGCTCGAAATCGGGTTTGCCGCGTGGGACGAACTGGATCGCTTGCTACAGCGCTTGGGGCTAATGGAAGATTCAGAAGATTCGATTTGACGCATTGGCGTCGGTGAAATATAATCTCGCCGTTTGGCCCGGAGCGGCAAGCGGTGTGGCGTAACCTGCGGCTAAGGCATTTCGTTTCGTGGTACTGGCTGATGGCGTTGCTGACGGCAGGGGCCACTGCAGTGCTGTGGGGCGAGCGCGCTGCCTGGTCGGCGCTGGCGGGGGGGTTAGCCGTGGCCGTGCCCAGTACGGCGTTTGCATTGGCGCTTGCCGCGCACCGTCGCTGGATGCCGTCGGCGACGTCCTTTTTTCTTGGCGAGCTGATCAAGGTGCTGGCCATCTTGGCTGGCTTGCTGCTCGCGGTGCGCTGGTTGGGGCAGCCAGATTGGGCAGCGCTGCTCGTCGGTGTCATGGTGACGGCCAAGTCGGGACTGTTGGGGATATTTCTGATATCGAGGGGTAAACATGGCAGCATCGGCACAAGGGCCTACGGCCTCTGAGTACGTGATTCACCATTTGACCAACTGGAATACATTAGGGCATCCACAAAAAGAGCTGGTCAATTTCTCCGTACTCAATATCGATACGCTGATTTTTTCCGTAGGGCTGGGGATGTTGGCCGTCTGGTTGCTTTACCGCGCTGCCGCTCAGGCCACCAGCGGTGTCCCTGGGCGTTTTCAGGCGTTTGTCGAGATGCTCGTTGAGACAGTCAATGACCAGGCCAAAGCGATCGTGCACCATCCCGAGTCACGCAAGTTCGTCGCGCCGTTGGCTCTGACGCTGTTCGTGTGGATTTTCTGCCGCGCCTTTGGCAAGGCCTCTATGCGGCGATGGGCGGGGATCCGCATCATGCCTATCTCAAGGTGGTGCCAACGACCGATCTCAATGCCACGCTTGGGATGTCCACTGCGGTGCTGCTGATGTGTCTGTATTACAACGTCAAGATCAAAGGCGTGGGTGGCTGGGTGCATGAACTGTTTACGGCTCCCTTTGGGGCGCATCCCTTGCTGTGGCCGGTCAATTTCGCGATGCAGATCATCGAGTTCATTGCCAAGACCGTCTCGCATGGCATGCGTTTGTTCGGTAACCTCTATGCAGGCGAACTCATTTTCATCCTCATTGCCATGCTGGGGGGGACGGCGACGGTGCTGGGCTTTTTCGGTCACATCGTCGCTGGGACGATTTGGTCGATTTTCAAGCTCCTCATCATCACGCTGCAGGCGTTTATTTTCATGATGCTGACGCTGGTGTATGTGGGGCAAGCGCACGACGCGCACTGAGTTTGGTGTATCATCGGGTTTTTGTTTTGTCATCAACTTAAGGAGTAATCATGGACGTTGTTGGCTTTGTTGCAATCGCTGCTGGTTTGATCATCGGCCTGGGGGCTGCGGGCGCGTGTATCGGCATCGGCATCATGGGCAGCCGTTTCCTGGAAGCTTCCGCCCGCCAGCCGGAACTAATGAACACCCTGCAAACCAAAATGTTCCTGCTCGTCGGTCTGATCGACGCGGCGTTCATTATCGGTACCGGTATTGCGTTGTGGTACACGACTGCTAACCCGTTCGTCGGCTAATCACGACGTACTGAGGGCGGGCATCGCCTAAACAAGGGAGCAGAAACGTGAATCTCAATGCAACCCTGATCGCGCAAATCATCGTTTTCTTCATCTTGGGATGGTTTACCATGCGATTCGTGTGGCCGCCCTTGATGAAAGCAATCGATGAGCGGACCGCTAAGATTGCCGAAGGGCTCGCCGCAGCGGATCGGGCCAAGGCCGATCTGGCTTTGGCCGAAAAGAAAGCCGTCGAGGAATTGCGCAAAGCTCGGGAAGAAGCCACTGCGATGCGTGCTGCCGCCGAGCAGCAAGCGGCGCGCATTCTGGAAGAGGCGCGCATCGAAGCCAATCAGATCGTGGCTCGTGCCGTCAAGGCGGCGGAAGAAGAGGCGCGGGCGGCCGTCAAGCGCATCCAAGAAGATTTGCGCGAAGAAGTGGCGCGGCTGGCGGTGGCTGGTGCGGAACAGATCTTGCGTCGCGAGATCGACGCCAAGGCGCATGCTGAGCTCTTGCAGCGCCTCAAAGAGGAACTCGTCTAACCATGGCCGAAACCCTGACCATTGCGCGGCCTTATGCCGAAGCGGCTTTCGCGCTCGCGCTCGAAGCCAATGCGGTCGAGGCGTGGTCGGGCGATCTCGAGCGCCTGAATGCTCTGTTGGAAGTTGCGGAGATCCGGGCGTTGATCGTCGATCCCCGTCTCGGTGACGAAGAGAAAGTGCAAGCACTGCTGGAGGCGATGACGGCCATCGCTCCCGTTGGCGAGGCGTTTGCGAATTTCGTCCGCTTGTTGGTGGCCAACGATCGCCTGTCCTTGATCGGCGACATCGTTCGTTTGTTCGAGCAAAAACGTCTGGAGCACGAGCAGCGTCTGGCTGCGGTGGTGACCAGCGCCTTCCCATTGGATGAACGACAAACCGCGGAAGTTGCACGTCTGCTCGAACAGCGCTTTGGGCGGCCCGTGCAAATCGAGGTGCGGGTCGATCCCGAACTGATCGGCGGCGTCAAGATCGCCGTGGGCGACGATGTCATCGATGCTTCGGTGCGTGCCAAGCTGGCGAAGATGGCCGCAGCGCTCAAAATTTAGGAGTCTTACATGCAACTGAATCCGTCTGAAATCAGCGATCTGATCAAAAGCCGGATCAAAAACCTCGAGCTGACGGCCTCATTGCACAATGAAGGCGTGATCGTCTCGGTGGCCGACGGTATTTGCCGCATTCATGGTCTGACCGGCGTGATGCAGGGCGAGATGCTCGAGTTTCCCGGCAACACTTACGGTCTGGCGCTCAACCTCGAGCGCGATTCCGTCGGTGCGGTGGTGCTTGGCGACTACGAACACATTTCCGAAGGTGACACCGTCAAGGCCACGGGGCGCATCCTCGAGGTGCCGGTGGGCCCCGAGTTGCTGGGCCGCGTCGTCAATGCGCTGGGCCAGCCGATCGATGGCAAGGGGCCGATCAACGCCAAGCTCACCGACAAGGTCGAGAAAGTCGCGCCGGGGGTGATTTGGCGTCGTTCGGTGTCGCAGCCGGTGCAAACGGGTCTAAAGGCGATCGATACGATGATCCCGATCGGTCGCGGACAGCGGGAGTTGATCATCGGTGACCGCCAAACCGGTAAGACGGCGGTGGCGGTCGACACGATCATCAACCAAAAAGGACAGAACATGTTCTGTATCTACGTGGCGGTCGGGCAGAAAGCTTCGACAATCGCCAACGTGGTGCGTAAGCTCGAAGAGCATGGTGCGATGGAATACACCATCGTCGTCGCCGCCTCGGCGTCCGACTCTGCGGCGATGCAGTTCCTGGCCCCGTATGCCGGTTGCACGATGGGCGAGTACTTCCGCGACCGCGGCATGGACGCGCTCATCATTTATGACGACCTCACCAAACAAGCGTGGGCGTATCGGCAAATCTCGCTGCTGTTGCGTCGTCCGCCGGGGCGTGAAGCTTATCCGGGTGACATTTTCTACTTGCATTCGCGCTTACTTGAGCGGGCGGCGCGCGTCAACGAGGATTACGTCGAGCGTTTTACCAACGGGGAAGTCAAAGGCAAGACCGGTTCGCTTACCGCATTGCCGATCATCGAAACGCAAGCGGGGGACGTGTCGGCCTTCGTTCCGACCAACGTGATTTCGATTACCGACGGGCAGATCTTCCTGGAGACCGACCTTTTCAACGCCGGTATCCGTCCGGCGGTGAACCCGGGTATTTCGGTGTCGCGCGTCGGTGGTGCCGCGCAAACCAAGGTGATCAAGCGTTTGTCGGGCGGTATTCGTACCGACCTGGCGCAGTACCGGGAATTGGCGGCTTTTGCCCAGTTTGCCTCAGACCTCGACGACGCGACACGCAAACAGCTGGAACGTGGCCGCCGGGTCACCGAGTTGCTCAAGCAGCCGCAATACTCGCCGATGAACATCGCGCAAATGACGATTTCGTTGTTGGCGGTGAACAAAGGCTTTTTGGACGCGATTCCGGTCGAGAGGGTGCTGGCGTGCGAGCATGCGTTGCATCAACATTTCGAGCAGAAGATGCCCGAATTGATGCGCTCGATCGTCGAGACGGGCAATTTGTCCGCGGAAGACGAAGCCAAGATCGTGGATGAAATCGCTGCCTTCATGAAGTCGTGGGCGTGATGTCGGCGTTGCCAAGGAGCTGACATGGCCGGAAGTAAAGAGATCCGCGGCAAGATCAAGAGCGTACAGAATACGCGCAAGATCACCAAAGCCATGGAGATGGTCGCTGCCTCCAAGATGCGCAAGGCGCAGGAGCGGATGCGCAAAGCTCGTCCTTATGCCGAGCGTATCCGCCGACTGGCGGCGCACATCTCGCACGCCACGGCATCAGAGTATCGGCACCCGTTCTTGTTGTCTAAGGACACCGTCGAGCGCGTGGGTCTGATCCTGGTGACCACCGACAAGGGTTTGTGCGGCGCGCTCAACACCAACATCCTGCGTACCACGGTCAACACAATGCGCCAGTGGGAAAAGGATGGGGTGAAAGAGATCCGTGTGGTGGCGATTGGCAACAAAGGCTTGGGTTTCATGCAACGTATTGGCGCCCAGGTCGTTGCCGAACTCACCCATCTGGGCGACACCCCGCACCTGGACAGCCTGATCGGGCCAACCAAGGTGCTGCTCGATGCTTTTGAGGCCGGTGCGCTCGACCGAGTCTATGTGGCGTACACCCGCTTCATCAATACGATGAAGCAAGAGCCGGTGGTGGAGCAGTTGCTGCCGCTGGCGGGTGAGCGGCTCGATGTGCCGCAGCACTCCTGGGATTACCTCTACGAACCTGAAGCGGAAGCGGTGGTTGGGGAATTGCTGCGTCGCTACATCGAAGCGCTGGTGTACCAGGCGGTGGCGGAAAACATGGCCTCTGAGCAAAGCGCACGCATGGTCGCGATGAAGGCGGCATCTGACAACGCAAGCAACGTGATCAAGGAACTGCAGTTGGTCTACAACAAGTCGCGGCAGGCGGCGATCACTAAGGAGCTCGCGGAAATCGTCGGGGGTGCCGCCGCGGTCAGTTAAGCGGGTGGTTCACCTTGCCGCCTTGCGGGGTAAGGAACGAAGAAACGAGAAGGGACGTAACCATGACCACAGGTACGATCGTACAGTGCATCGGCGCAGTGGTGGACATTCAGTTTCCACGCACCGAAATGCCGAAGATCTATGAAGCGTTGAAGCTCATCGACGAGTCTGAATTCGTTGAAAAGGGGCTGACCTTTGAAGTGCAGCAACAGTTGGGCGATGGAGTAGTACGCACCATCGCGCTGGGTTCCTCCGACGGTTTGCGTCGCGGCATGAAAGTTCAGGCCACGGGGGCGCCGATTACCGTGCCCGTGGGGCATGGGACGCTCGGGCGGATCATGGATGTGCTCGGTCGTCCGATCGACGAAGCCGGTCCGATCCAAACCGACGAATCCCGTTCGATCCATCAAAAGGCCCCGGCGTTCTCCGATCTTTCCCCTTCGGTTGAGCTGCTCGAGACCGGTATCAAGGTGATCGACCTCATCTGTCCGTTCGCCAAGGGCGGCAAAGTGGGTCTGTTCGGCGGTGCTGGCGTGGGCAAGACCGTCAACATGATGGAATTGATCAACAACATCGCCAAGCAGCACTCTGGTTTGTCGGTGTTCGCTGGGGTCGGCGAGCGCACGCGTGAAGGGAATGACTTCTATCATGAGATGAAGGAGTCGAACGTTCTCGACAAAGTGGCGATGGTGTTCGGACAGATGAACGAGCCGCCCGGGAACCGCCTGCGCGTCGCGCTCACTGGCCTGACGATGGCCGAGCGCTTCCGCGACGAAGGTCGTGACGTGCTGCTGTTCATTGACAACATCTACCGTTTTACGCTCGCGGGTACGGAAGTGTCGGCGCTGTTGGGTCGGATGCCTTCGGCGGTGGGTTACCAGCCCACCCTCGCGGAAGAAATGGGTAAGTTGCAAGAGCGCATCACGTCGACCAAAGTCGGTTCCATCACCTCGATCCAGGCGGTGTACGTGCCGGCAGACGACCTGACCGACCCATCGCCGGCCACCACCTTCTTGCACCTCGACTCGACGGTGGTGTTGTCGCGCGACATCGCGGCGCTGGGGATTTACCCGGCGGTCGACCCGCTCGATTCCACTTCCCGCCAGCTTGATCCGCTGATCGTCGGTGAAGAGCACTATTCGGTGGCACGGCGCGTGCAAGCCACGCTGCAGCGATACAAGGAGCTTCGCGACATCATCGCGATTTTGGGGATGGACGAACTGTCTCCGGAAGACAAGCTCACCGTGGCGCGTGCCCGGAAGATCCAGCGCTTCTTGTCGCAGCCGTTCCACGTCGCGGAGGTCTTTACGGGTTCTCCCGGCAAGTACGTGCCGCTCAAGGAAACCATCCGCGGCTTCAAGATGATCGTCGAAGGCGAGTGCGACCACCTGCCCGAACAGGCGTTCTACATGGTTGGCACGATCGACGAAGCGTTCGAAAAAGCCAGCAAGCTGCAGTGATCGCTCGCGCCCTGTCGCAGGTACAAGCGTCAGGGCCGGGCCATGAATGAGGAACGAGCGTCATGGCGATGACCGTACATGTAGATGTGGTCAGTGCGGAAGAAGAGCTTTTCTCTGGCCTTGCCGAGATGGTGGTGTTGCCAGGGGAAGCAGGCGAGCTCGGTGTTCTGCCTGGGCACGCGCCGCTACTGACGCGCATTCGCCCGGGCTCAGTGCGAATCAAAAAGCCGGATCAGACGGAAGAACTGATCTTTGTCTCGGGCGGCATTCTCGAAGTGCAGCCCAATTTGGTCACGGTGCTTGCGGATACGGCGGTGCGCGGACACGATCTCGATGAAGCGCGCGCTTTGGAAGCCAAGCAGCGCGCCGAAGAGGCGCTGCGCAACAAGCAAGCGGCGATCGACTACGCCAAGGCGCAGGCGGAGCTGATGGAAGCGGTGGCGCAACTGCAAGCCATCGAAAAGCTCAAAAAGCTCAAACACCGCACGGGCGCCAACTGAGCCAAGCGATTGGATTGCCTACTACCACAACCCACGGTTTGTCCGTGGGTTTTTTCATTGCGGCAAATCCCTGTCGGTCTTAAGCTTGCGTAGAAGGCTTATGGACTTCCTCACCTACGCAGGCCAAAACAAGTGACTCATCACCGTCGTTTCTGAGCTTGCGTTGGAAGATGTTTCGACTGACGCCCAGCTTTAGTGCTGCTTCGCGGCGGCGCCCACCGGTATGGATCAAAGCGGCGGTCAGAACAGCGCGATCGAAGCGCGCGCGCAGCGTTTCATAGACGTGTGTTTTCCCTTCCTTGAGCATCGCCAATATCTCTCGTTGTAGCAAAGTTTCCCATTGTTGCAGGGCAGGAGATGGCGTGTGTAGGTCAGGGCTACCCGACACCGCAGCTTCCACTGCCGACGGTTGGACGCCTGGTTCTTCTGCAGTGGGTTTGGGGGTTTCATGGCTCGGCGTCGGCAAGGAAAGCGCATGGGCGCTGACGGACGGCATCGCATTCTCGGCGGTGCATGCCCGATATTCTTCCGGCAGGTCTTCGGGGGCAACGACGGGGCTGGGGGCCATCACCGTGAGCCAGTGGCAGAGGTTTTCCAGCTCGCGCACGTTGCCAGGAAAAGGCGCGTGCAGCAGGCACGCAAGCGCCGCCTCGCTCAAGCGTTTCGGTTCGACTTTGAGACGCGCTGCGGCTTGTTGCAGGAAATGCTGCGCCAGCAACGGGATGTCCTCGCGTCGCTCCCGTAGGGGCGGTAGCTGCAAGCGAATGACGTTAAGGCGATGATAGAGGTCCTCGCGAAACCGCCCTTGACGCACCAATGAGGCAAGGTCCTGGTGGGTCGCGGCGATGATGCGCACATCTACCCGTTTGAGCGTGCGGCCGCCGAGGCGATAGAATTCCCCGAGCGACAATACGCGCAATAAGCGCGTTTGCAGCTCGGCGGGCATGTCGCCGATCTCGTCGAGAAAGAGTGTCCCGCCGTCGGCTTGTTCGAAGCGGCCGGGCATCGCGGTGGTGGCGCCCGTAAAGGCGCCTTTTTCGTAGCCGAACAACTCGGCTTCGAGCAAATCGCGCGGGATTGCCGCGGTGTTGATCGCAACGAACGGTCCGCTGGCGCGCGGGCTGTGGCGATGCAGCGCCCGAGCAATCAACTCCTTGCCAGTTCCCGTCTCGCCGATGATGAGCACGGTGGCGCTGCTGCCCACGAGCTTGCCGATGCTGCGAAACACCGTTTGCATCGCAGGCGACTGGCCGATCAAGGCTTGGGGATCTGTGGTGGTGCCTCCCGAGTTTGTCGCTGTTGCCGGCTGCTCGACGGCGGCCAGCGCACGGCGCACCAAGGCCACGGCTTCGTTGACATCGAACGGTTTGGGTAGGTATTCGAACGCGCCGGCGGAAAACGCTTTGACGGCGGCGTCCAGATCCGAATACGCGGTCATCACGATCGCCGCCATTGTAGGAACACGGGCACGCAGCTGTTCGACGAGCGCTAACCCGTCCATGCCGTTCATGCGCACGTCGGTAAGGAGCACCGCCGGTGGCGGTTCCGAGGACAGAGCCGCCAGTGCCGCTTCAGCGCTGGGAAACGACCGCGACTCGATTAGCGCGCGCGCCAGCGCCCGCTCCAGCACCCAGCGGATCGCTTCGTCGTCATCGATGATCCACACCCGCGCGCTCATGGGTGAGTCTCCGCGGCCGGCAACGGTTCAGGCAACGTCTCAGGAATGGGCAATAGCACGGCAAAAACGGTGTGTCCAGGCTCAGAAGTGAATTCGATGTTGCCCTGATGCTCGAACACGATTTCCTGGGCAATCGCTAAGCCCAGCCCCGTGCCGTCGGCGCGGCCGCTGACCAACGGGAAAAACAGGTGCTCGCGCAACGTCTGAGGAATTCC
>FWPV01011186.1_pt1 | contig 14388 bp, 18 predicted proteins | sample 2228371 | NCBI WGS metagenome assembly FWPV01 (sample SAMEA103939776, study PRJEB20133) | metagenome
GGGCAGGGTGGGGGTGGGGGGCCACATCGAGATCGGCGACGGGGCCCAGCTGGCCGCCAAGGCCGGGGTGAACCATTCCATCAAACCCGGGCAGGTGGTGGTGGGCTCGCCGGCCCGGCCATACAAGGAATTTCTGGCCATCAACGCCGTCACCGGCAGACTGCCGGAGATTTATCAGCGCCTGAAAAAACTGGAAAAACAGGTAGCCGCGCTCCTTCCGCAGGAGGCGGCCGAGACGGAGTCATGACCGCACCCCGAACCCTGGATTTGGCCGAGATCAAGCGTCTCCTGCCGCACCGGTATCCCTTCCTGCTGGTGGATCGCATCCTGGAGCTGGAAGTGGGCAAGCGGGTGGTGGGCCTGAAAAACGTCACCCTGAACGAGCCATTTTTCCCGGGGCACTTCCCGGAGAACCCCATCATGCCGGGGGTGCTCATCATCGAAGCCATGGCCCAGGTGGGGGGCATTCTGGCGCTGCTTTCCACCCCGGAATTGCTGGGCAATCCCTTCATCTACCTGATGGGGGTGGACAAGGTGCGGTTTCGCAAGCCGGTGCTGCCCGGCGACCAGTTGATCATGGAGCTGGAGACCCTCCGGGGCGGCAAGAAGTTTTACAAGATGGCCGGCAAGGCCTTCGTCAACGGGAACCTGGTGGCGGAAGGCGAACTCATGGCCGCGGTGGGGGGCGAAGGGGAGTAGGCATGGCGGACATTCACCCCACCGCCATCGTGGACCCGGCGGCGGAACTGGGCCCCGGAGTCCGGGTGGGCCCTTACAGCATCATCGCCGGCCAGGTGGTCATCGGCGCGGACACGGAGATCGGGCCGCACGTGGTCATCCGGGAGTACACCACCATCGGGGCCCGCTGCCGCATCTTCCAGTTCGCTTCCGTGGGCGAGATCCCCCAGGATTTGAAGTTCAAGGGGGAACGCACCGAGCTCATCATCGGCGACGACAACATCATCCGGGAGTACGCCACCCTGCACCGGGGCACCGGGGCCGGGGGCGGGGTCACCCGGGTGGGGCACGGCAACCTGCTCATGGCCTACACCCACGTGGCCCACGACTGCCTCATCGGCAACGGGGTCATCATGTCCAACGCCGCCACCTTGGCGGGCCATATCCTGGTGGAGGATCGGGCCATCATCGGGGGCCTGTCCGCCATTCATCAGTTTTCCCGCATCGGCCGGCATGCCTTTGTGGGCGGCGCCTCGGCGGTGGCCCGGGACGTGCCCCCCTATACCATGGCCTACGGCAACCGGGCCAAGCTGGTGGGCCTCAACCTGGTGGGCTTAAAGCGGGCCGGCTTCAGCGACGCCACCATTCAGGCCCTCCGCCAGGCCTTCGACCTGCTCTTTCTCAGCCCCACCACCCTCAAGGAGGGCGTGGCCCGGGTGCGGGAGGAGTTGGGCCATGTCCCCGAAATCCAAGAACTCCTGTCCTTCGTGGAATCCTCCGAGCGGGGCCTGACGCCGGCAGATGGGCGAGAAAATCGGACTCATCGCGGGTAGCGGGCAGTTCCCCTTTCTCTGTGCCCGGGCTGCCAAAGGGCGCGGCATGCTGGTGGTGGCGGTGGCCCACCGGGACGAGACCGACCCCAGCCTTCAGGAGCTGGTGGATGAGCTCCATTGGGTGTATGTGGGCCAACTGGGGAAAGTCATCAGGATCTTAAAAACGGCGGGCGTCAACCAGGTCCTGATGGCCGGCGGGGTGAACCGGGGGCGCCTGTTCAGGCACTTCCGGCCGGACCTCCGGGCCCTGAGCCTGCTGCGCCGGGTGGGGGCCGGCAAAGACGATCGGCTGCTCAGCGCGGTGGCCGCCGAACTGGAGAGCGAGGGTATCATCGTCCAGCCGGCCACCCTCTTCCAGGAGGAGCTCCTGGCGCCCGCCGGCGGGTTGAACCGGCACCGGCCCACCCGCCTGCAGCAGCAGGACATCGCCTTCGGCTTTCTGCTGGCCAAGGAGATCGGGCGGCTGGACATCGGCCAGTGCGTGGTGGTGCGCCACCAGGTGGTGCTGGCAGTGGAGGCCATCGAAGGGACCGACGAGGCCATCCGGCGGGGGGGCCGCCTGTCCGGGGGTGGGGCGGTGGTGGTGAAGGTGGCCAAGCCCCAACAGGACCTGCGCTTCGACCAGCCGGCGGTGGGGCTGAACACCATCCGGACCATGGCCGAGGTGGGGGCCCGGGTCCTGGCGGTGGAGGCCGGCAAGACCCTGATTTTCGACCGGGAGGAGATGCTGGCCCTGGCCGACCGGGAGGGCATCGCGGTGTGGGGGGTGGCCGAGGAGACAGCCTGAGCGCCGGGTGAGAAAAAGCCGCGGCCGCCCGGCTCCCCCGGCCTCCCTGCACCTTTATTGCACCAGCCGGGGCGAACCGGCCAAGAGGCCGTAGTAGTTGGGGCCGCCGGGCAGGGTGCCGGGGGCCACGTAATGGTTGGAGTATCCTATGGTCTCCAGCTCGATGCGCTTGTCCTTGCCGGAGGCGTCCACCAGCATGAGGCGGACGGCGGCGAAGCCCAGGACCTCGGCCCACCCCGTGTGGGAGTCAGCCGGGATCACCGGGAGGACAACATCCCAGTAAGGATTTCCATTCTGTTGCAACGCGTCTTTCAGGCTCTTCAGGGTGGCGTCGTCCACCCCCTCCTTCACCTTGATGAAATCGCCCACCTTCAGCTCCGGCGTATCCACCTTCCCCTCGATCATGTTCCGTAGGAGGGAGGAAGCGGGGTTCTGCTCGAAAAAGGTGTGCCAGCAGCCGTCGTCCCCGGGGGTGGGATTGAGGTGGATGACGAGTCTTTCACCGGCCAGGGGTAACTTGTCGTTGTCCACCGCCAGGGGCAGGGTTTTGGCTTTGCCCACCGCACCGGTGAGCGCGGTGGCCTGGGCCGCCACGGTCACGGTGGGGGAGCCGGTAATGAGGCTGCCCACGTAGAGGTCCACGGCCTTGCTGGCGGTGGCCTGGACGGCGTTCACCGTGGCCGGGTTGCCGCAGCCGGTTTCAGTGAAGGTCTTGGCGGAGAGGTCATAGGTGCCCAGGCGGATGCTGAGGTTGGCCTGGGGCAGCGTCGCGGCGTCCGTGGGGTTGCTCCCCCCCAAAGTTTGGGCGGCGGTCACGGCCCGGTCGCAGTCCGGCGTGGCCGGTGCCACCTTGGTGGTGTTGGCCGGGGTCGTGAGGCGCAGGGCTCCGGCCAGGGCGGCGGCGTCGGCAATTCGCTGGAGCTCGTTTTTCACCACAAAGAGATGACCCAGGTCCAGTCCCAGGGCCAGAAGGGCGATGCCCACCAGAATGAAGAATCCGGTGATGGGCAGGGCCACCCCTTCCTCGTCCCGTAACGCTCGCAAACGTTGCATCCCTCTCTCCTTTGGGTAACTCTACCGGCGGTGCGGTCTTGCCGGTTCAGGGCGACGGCGGGGAGGCGAGAGACCACTCTGCCGCCATGGTAGTCCGGGCGTTCAGAAAGAAGCTGTTCCCTCCCGGGCCGGGGGAGCCGAAGAGGGATTGGATATTGGGCAGGAGCATCATCCGGTAAGGGATTTGGTTCAAGGCTACGGTGATCAGGGTGCCCGAGGCGCTGCCGGCCCAAGTATAGGAGAACATGCTGTCGGTGAGCACCAGGGGGGCGCCGCTGAGGTCCTTGATGTGGTAGCGGTCCAGGTAGTTCTGCACCACCTGGCGCACCTGGCTCTGGGTCTTGGCGGCCTTTAGGGTGGTGTTATTCTCCAGAGAGGCCATGGCTGCCACCCGGGCCCCTTCCCGGGTGGCGTTGGTGAGCACCTGTTTTTCCCAAAAAAGCATCCCCAGATCCAAGGCTCCTCCCAGGATGAGCAGCAGGAGGGGCAGGACCAATCCCAGTTCAATGGTGATATTGCCGGCCTCCCGGCGCCGGCGTGCGGTAGGGGCCAACCAGCCGGGCATGTCACCCACCCTTTCTTTCCGGTAAAGATTCCTGACCCTGTCGAGCTGGCCGGGGCTCCCTCACTCACCTGGGGCCCAGCCAACGGGGTATGGCCTCGGGAATTTTTTCGGCAGGATGGCGGCAAAACTTTAATTCGTTTGGGTTTCGGGGGGGCGGCGGGGGAGGGCCGCCATCGGGCGCGGTGCGGCTTTGCGCCCCGGCGTCGGCGGCCTCAGGTCCGGTCGGCGTCTTGCAGTTCCTGGAAGAGGTGTTGCGGATATTCCGTGGCCAGCCGGGCCACCATGCGGTAGTGGAAGTCCCAGGCTTCGTCTTTGGTGTGGGTCACCTTGGCCAGATCGGGGCGGGACAGGTGCTTGGGGAAATAGAAAAACGTGGCTTCAAACACCGCGGTCTCAAACACCCCTTCGCCTTTCTTGATGGTGGAGACCACGAAACGCCTGCGGGTGAGGCGGTTTTTCACTTTGTTGAACAGGCCTTTCACGCTTCAGGAGCCGCCCCTGTATCTGGAGGATTTCTTTTTCTTCACCGTTTTTTGGGCCCCCACGCCGGTGACCTGGGCGGTGATGACCTTGGGTTTGCCGCGTTTGGTCTTCGCCTTCCGGGCCACCGTGGCGTAGCGGCCGGCCTGCTTCTTGGCAAACCACAGCCGCTCCTCCAGGGGCTCCATCTTGGCGATGGGCGCGCCGCTCAGGTCAAACCCCTTTTCAATGAGGACCCTGAGGTCCGCCCATTTCCGGCCGCTTCCCAGCATGGAGATGATGATTTCCTGGTCGCCATGCTTGAAATGGCCCACGTAGGTATGCCGGGAGGCCCGGGTGAAGCCGGTCTTGCCCCCCTGGGCCAAGGGGGTGGTGAACAGGAAGCGGTCGTGATTTCGCAGTTCCCGGTCCCCCTGGATGGTGTAATATTTGGTGGCCATGATCTTGGCCAGCTCGGGGTGCTGCAGGGCCCGGCGAAAGAGGTGGGCCAGGTCTTCGGCGGAGGTATACTGACCCTCCGCCGGCAGACCATTGGCCGTGGCCAGGCGGGTGCGGTAGGCTCCCCACTGGCGCATCTGCCGGGTGGCTTCCTGGCAAAAGGCCTCCTCAGAGCCGCTCACCCGTTCGGCCAGGGCCCGGGCGCCATCGTTGGCCGAAGACAACAGCAGGGCGTAGAGCAGGTCCCGGACGGTGAGGACCTCCCCGGGCTGCAGGTTGATCTTGGAGGCCGGGGCCGAGGCGGCGTAGGGGCTTACCGTCACCCGGTCGTCCATCTGCAGCCTTTCGGTGACCATCAGGGCGGTCATGACCTTCAGGGTGCTGGCCGGCGGCAACATGAGCTGGGGATTGAGGGACAACAGGATCCGGCCCGTCTTGGCGTCCATAATGACAAAGGCCCGGGCGCTCACCAGCCCCTCGTCGTCGTCCTCCGCCCGCACCCCGGCGGCGGTAAGCATCAGCAGCAGCAACGCCCCTGCCAGCCAGACCTTCCCGAAACCACGACGCCCCGACCCTGCTACCGATGGCAACTTGGACACAGCTCCTCCCCCCAGGTCAATGCTGCCGTTGTCCTGATCACTATAGGAGAAATGCTCCGCTTTTTCAAAGGCGCCTCCGCCGCCATCCCGGAGCGCCGCAGCGGCCGGGGGCCGGCGGGCCGGGGCGTGGCCTGCGGCTGACACCTCAAGCGGCTTTTTTCAGCTCGCTTAAATATTCTGCGGGACCGAGAAATCCCACCACGCGGCCGATCTCCCGACCGTCGGCGTCGAGGAGCAGGGTGGTGGGTGCGCCCCGGACGCCGAATTTCTGCACCAAGTCCATGTGGCCCCGGCCCTCCAGGCGCACGGGGATGAACTTGTCATTCAGGGTGGCGGCCACCGCGGCATCAGCATGGGTCTCACGGACCAGCCGGGCGCAGTGCGGTCAGCCCTCCATGTAGAATTCCACCAACAGGGGCCGGTTTTTCTGCTTGGCCTCCGCTAAGGCCTCGTCCCACTTGTCCCGCCAGGCAATGGCTGCTTCCATGGAACCTCCCTGAGGATAGGAGCAAAGGCGGGGCCCTGCTGCTATCCGGAAATCGGTTCAGCCATTATACCTGGTTTGGATGAATTGGGGAAGGGCCAGGAGGTCAGGCAGGACGGGCACCGGGGCCTGCGGGGGAAGGGTGCCCCGGTCCACCAGCACCACCGGCATGCCGATGGCCACGGGGCCGGCCACGTCGGCCTCCAGGTCATTGCCCACATACAGGGCCTGGGAGGGCTTGATCCACATGGCTTTCAAGGCATGGGCGTAGATTTGGGGACTGGGTTTGCGCACAAAGTAGCGGGAGGAGAGGACGATGGTCTCAAAGAAATGACTGAGCTTCAGCATCTGAATTTCCGGTTCGCTGAAGACCCATTGGGCGTCGGTGACCAGACCCAGGCGGAAGCTGCGCCTCAGTTCCACCAGGACGGGCAGGGCGTCGGGATAGAGGCGGAAGTGCTTGCGGCTCAAGGAACGGAACAGGCGCGCCACGCCCACGGTGAGACCCCGTTCCGGTTTTTTGCCCAGGCCCTGGGTGAGGATGGCCTCAAACACCAGAAAGACGTCGATATCGCCGTAGGGGCCGGGATGCTCCCGCAGTTGGTCGGCGGCGTACTTTTGGTAGCCGGCCGCCAGTTCCTCGGGGTGGAAGCGGATGTCGTAATAGCTGAGGAATTGGCTCAGCGTCTGATAGACGGCCGGGTCTGACTCATCGGTGTAAATGTCCACCAGGGTGCCGTACAGATCGAAGAGCACCGCATCCAGGGGCATGACGCCACCTACTTGAGGTTAAGCCGTTTTCGGTCGGCCCATCGGGGCCACCTGAGGGCCGACTGGCGGCGGTTGCGGCCCGCCAGGGTTTCGGGGCCCGTGACCCCGAGAAAATGAACCGGCGCCCCGGATTGGGGAGGCTCACCGTGGCCTGCCTGCCCGGGGCCCCGCACGCTGCCTTTCCCGGCCCGCCGCCCTTTTACTTGGTTATCGGCTGCAAGTGCAGTATAACTTTAACGAAAGTTTCCTCCTTTCCATGACGTATTTGCTTCTCTTCCTCTGGGGGGCGGCTTTTGCCTACCAGGTCTTAGCCTGGCTCTGCCTCCGGCGTTGGTTCCGGTCGGGGGGCGGGCCGTTGCCTCCTCCCCGCGGCCCCGGGGTGACGGTTTTCAAGCCGGTCAAGGGCCTGGACCCCGGCACCAGGGAGTGCCTGGCAACCTTCCTTACCCAGGACTACGCCCCCTACCAGGTCCTCTTCGGGGTGGCCGACCCCGATGATCCGGCGATTCCCGTGCTATTGGGGCTGAAGGCGGACCACCCTGAGGTCGAGGTGCAGGTCTGCGTCTGCCCCGAGGAACTGGGGCTCAATCCCAAGGTGAGTCTCCTGCGCCAGTTGGCCCCCCGGGCCCGCTACGATCTCCTGATCATCGCCGACGCCGACGTCAAGGCGCCCCCCCACTTGCTGGCCGCCGCCGCGGCCGCCCTGAGCCGGCCCGGGATGGGGTTGGTCTCCTGTCCCTACCGGGCCGGTGCGGGGCGCACCCTGGGAGCGCAGTTGGAAGGCCTCGCCATCGCCGCGGACTTCATCCCTTCGGTGGCCGTGGCCCGCAGCGTGGAGGACATCGGCTTTGCCTTGGGAGCCGCCATGGCCCTGACCCGAAAGGCCCTGAACGCCATCGGCGGGTTTGCCCCGCTGGCCGACTACCTGGCGGACGACTATCAGTTGGGTTACCGCATCCGCCGGGCCGGTTTCGGGGTGGACCTTTTGCCCGTGGTCGTGGAAACCGTCCACCCGGGCATGAGCCTCAAGGAACACCTCCTGCACCAAGTGCGCTGGAGCCGCACCTACCGGGTCTGCCGGCCGGCGGGTTACCTGGCCTACGGCATCACCCATGGCCTGGTCTTTGCCCTGGCCCTGGGGCTGGCCCACGGCCTGACGGCCTGGACCGGGGCTATCCTGGCGGCCACCCTGGCCCTCAGGCTGGCGCTGGCCTGGTTCTCCCAGCGCCGTTGTTTGCAAGGTCCCCTGCCGCCGGTGGCTTTGGCCCTCATGCCGCTGAAGGACCTGCTCTCCTTCGGTTTCTGGCTGTTGAGCTTTCTGGGGGATACCGTCACCTGGCGGGGCCGCCGCTTCCGGGTTACGGCAGAGGGCAGGCTGGTCCGGGTCGGGGCGCCGTGAACCGGGGGGAGGTTTTTGGCGGGGTGATTTTTCGGAAGGCTCTCTGCTCCTCCCTGGCAAGGGGCGCCTCAATGCTTCCGCACCTCATGCTATAATAACCTGTGCTGTCCGGGAGGGTTCTTCACTAGCCTATGGATATCCGGCTTCTTGAGCAGGTGCTGAGCGACGTCCAAGAGGGGCGGCTGACGGTGGCCCAGGCCCTGGAGCGGCTGCGGACCCTGCCGTTCGAGAACCTGGGGTTTGCCCGGGTGGACCACCACCGGCAGCTGCGCCAGGGCTTCCCGGAGGTGGTCTTCGCGCCGGGCAAAGAGACCGCCCACCTGAAGGCCATCCTCACGGCGCTCTGGGCCCGCTCGGAACATATCCTGGTGACCCGGCTGACTGCGGCCCAAGCGGAGGCAGTGACCGAAGACTTTCCCGCCGCGGTCTATTACCCCGACTCCCGGGCCATGACCCTGAGCCGGGGGGAGGTGGTGGATCGGGGCCGGGGAGTGGTGGTGGTCCTGAGCGCCGGCACCTCAGACATCCCGGTGGCCGAAGAGGCGGCGGTCACCGCCCGCATCATGGGGAACCGGGTGGAGACGGTGTACGACTGCGGCGTCGCCGGCCTGCACCGGCTCCTGGCCTACCAGCATCTGTTCCGGGAGGCCGGCGTCTTTGTCGTGGTGGCCGGCATGGAGGGGGCCCTGCCCAGCGTGGTGGCGGGTCTGGTGGACCGGCCCGTGGTGGCGGTGCCCACCAGCGTGGGCTACGGAGCCAGCTTCGGGGGCCTGGCGGCGCTGTTGGCCATGCTCAATTCCTGCGCCAACGGCGTGGCCGTGGTGAACATCGACAACGGTTTCGGGGCCGGTTATCTGGCCGCTCTGATTAACCGGAAGGAATAAACGCCGGGGGGATTGGGGGTGCGTTCCTTAACCAAACCATCCCCCGGTGCTGCTGACCGAAGGCGATTGAAACCTCATGTCCAAAGATGCCCACTGCTTGCCGGCAGGCCAGCGTCTCCCGGTCATCCACCCCTGGGAAGGAGACGTGCTGGACTGCTGCCACCGGTTCTTTTCCGGCCCGACGCCACCGCCGCCCGCCTGGCCGGAGGCGGCCTCCGAGATTGCCGATGTCGTGGTGGTGGGGGCCGGCCTTTCGGGCCTGGCTGCGGCCTACCAGCTGCGGGACCTGCGGGTGGTGGTGCTGGAGGCCGGGACCCAGCCGGGGGGTGTCTGCCTGGCGGGGGCCTACGCCGGCGTCCCGTATCCCGCGGGCTCGGCCTACTGTTACTATCCCTGGGACGAGGCCTGGGCCGCCTGGTATCGGGAATTGGGCCTGGACGTGGAGACGGCTGCGGTGGCCCCGCCGGCCAGCGCCCTCTGGTATCGGGGCGCTTGGTATCCGGACTGTTACAGTGAGGCTGGAGTGCGCCGCCTGCCCTTGCCGCCCGCAGCCCGGGAGGGCCTGCTGCAATTGGCGGCCGACCTGGCGGCCTGGGAAGACGCCTGGGACCCCCTGGGAAGCCGGCGCCTGAGCCGCCCGGAACTGGACCGACTGACGTTGGCCGACTATCTGGAGAAGCACCGGGGCCTGCCGCCGGCGGCCACCGCCCTCTTTGCCCCGTATTGCGCCTCCTGCCTGGGGGCCAGGCCCCACCAGGTGTCCGCCTGGGCCGCCCTGTCCTTCCTCATCTCCGAATTTTCCGTCACGGCGCGGATCATCGCCTTTCCCGAAGGAAACGCCCGGCTGGTGCAGGCGCTGACGCAGGCATTGCCCCACCCTCCCCGCCTGGGGCAGGTGGTGGTGGGCCTCAAGCCGGGCAGGGACGGGGTCCGGATTCTGGCCGCGGATGCCGCGGGGCGGGAGTTCACCTGCCTCCAGGCCGGCGCGGTGATACTGGCCGCCGGGAAATTCGCCGTCCGCCACCTCCTGGGTCCCGGCTCCGGTTGGGAGCCGCAGGACTTCAGCCACTTCCGCTACAGCAGCTATGTGGTGGCCGCCCTCCTGGGCCCGCTCCAGGTGGCCGCGCCAGGTTACGAGAACTGGGTGGCGGAAGAGGAGGCCTTTTCGGACTTCATCCTGGCGCCCCGGAAAGCTCCGGCCGGCTCATCCCGGGCCATGGTGGTCTATGCCCCCCAGCCCTTTCCCGAGGGGCGCCAAGCCTTGCTGAACCGGACTCCGGAAGCCCAGGCCGGGGCCATCCTGGCCGCAGCGGAGCGCCTCTTCCCCGGGGTCTCCCGGCAGGTGGCGGAGGTGCGCCTCTACCGCTTCGGTCACGCCCAGGTGGTGCCCTATCCCGGCTTCCTGACGGCCTTGAAACTTCAGGGCCGGCCGGAGCCCCAGCGCGGCCGCCTGATCCTGGCCAACGCCGACCTGGAGGGCCTCCCCTGCGTGGAGGCGGCCATCGTCCAGGGGCAGAAGGCGGCCCGCCGGGCCCGGGAGGTGCTGAAGAAATCGGAATGAATGAGGGAGGCCAGGAAGGCCTGGCCGCATCTTAACCTATGCAGCGCACGCCTGAGCCACCGAGCCTGGAGCAGATGCAGGCGCACTATGCGCAGGTGAAGCAGATCATTCAGGCTGAAGACTTTTGGGAGCGGGTGCCCGAAAAGGCCCGGGAGTTCTCCCCGGAAAACCTGGAAAACCTAGTAAAATACGCCTACTTTGCCGGCTTCATCGACATGAGCCAGGTCATCCGGCTGCTCTTTCTGAAAAAGGGCGACCGGGCCAGGCTGCTGCAAAAGTGGTATGACCAGATCCGGGAAGCCGGCTGCTGGCTGTGTTGAACCGGGGGAAAGGCTTTCAGGGCCCGGACTGCAGGCCCCAGCCCCGGTGGATTGCGTCCTCAGACCGCGGGAGGTTCCTTTTTGGCCTCCAGGAGGGCCCGCAGCCGGTCCCGTTCTTTTTTGGCTTCCACCAGTTCCGCTTCCAGGCGGACCCACTCCGGGGTGGGCTTGGCGCCCCGTTCTTTGAGGTCTTTCAGGGACTTTTCCAGTTCATCCACCCGTCGGGTGAGGCGGTAGAGTTCCTGGGCCAGGTAGCGGATGGACATGGCGGGATCAGGTGGCCTCGGCCAGCAAATCCCCAGGCAGGGGGGCCTCCGGCGCGGCCAGCATGGGGAGGATGAAATAAAAGTTGTTGCCGCCCATGGTGGGTTCATAGCCCACCTGGCCGCCGTGGGTTTCAATGACGTTGCGCACGAAATACAGGCCCCGGCCGGTGCCCACCTCGCCGTCGATGTTTTTCCCCCGATAGCCCTCTTCAAAGATGTGGGGGACGTCCTCTGCGGGAATGTGAGGACCGGTGGAAAAGACGTTGAATTTGCAGCCGTCTTTGCCCGGTCCGAAGTAGTCCTTGAGGACTTCCCGGCCAAAGGAGATGTACTTGCGCCCCTCGAAATTGGGACGGGTGTATTTGACGGCGTTGGAAAACAGGTTGGCATAGACCTGGGCCATCAGGCCCTTGTCCACGGACAGCAAAATCTCCTCGTCCGGCACGCCCCCCAAGCCGATGTCGATCTCGATGCCCCGCTCCTTTAACCGGGGGAGCTGCAGCTGGAGTTGGGGCTGGATGATGTCGCTCATCACCCGATGGGGGCGGCGGCGCAGCACCAGGTGGCCCCGCTGGAAGTGGGACGGCCGGAACAGGGATTCGATGAACAGGCTGACCCCCTTATACTGCTGCTCCAGGGTCTGGTAGTCGTGGCGCAGTCCCTGGATGAGGCTCCGGAAGGTGGCTTGGGCCTCGGGGAACTTGGGACACTCCACCGTCTTGATCTCGCAAGCGCACTCCAGTTCCTCCAGGGTCTGGATCTTGTCCCGGAGGTGGCGGAGGTAGAGGCTCAGGCTGATGTTGGGGATGATGACGTTGTGCTCGATGTCGGCCACCAGGCTGTTGATGAAGCGGATGTGCTGGATGTTCTGCCAGTAAATGACCTTGGCGTGCAGGTTGTAGCCCAGGCGGTTGGCGTATTTTTCCAAGAAGAAACGGTTGTGCTCGCTGAGCCGGGCCGCGGGAAAGACTTCCAGCATGCCGATGAGCTGCTCCTTGGCGTAAAAGGGAAGGCGGTCCACCAGGAGCAGGTTGCCCCGGATGGGCACCAGCCAGGAGTCATTCACCTGGTAGGCTTGGCCGGCCAGCTTGATGTGGGGGGGCGCCGGGGCCCGCTCCTGATAGATGCCGTGCTGGCTGTCGCAAACGGTCTCCAGGAAACCCTCCTGGCGGAGCAGGTAGAGGCGGGTCTCCCAGTCGAAGAACTCTTTGAGGACGCTGACCACCACCCGGTAGAAGTTGTCCAGGGTTTCATATTCCTGGGCCAGGTCGAAGAAAGTCTTGAGGGCGTCGTCTTCCAGGACGCCGAAGTTGTATGACTTGAAGGCCTCCCGCTTTTCCTTGATCCGCTGGGCGATCTTTTCCAAGTCTTGGTGCATGGGGGTGAAGCTCCTGGGGCGACGGCGGGTGCCTTTTCCCGGCGGCCGCGGCGAGGGTCAGTCTAACCTGGGCGGCCGTTCCTGGGCGGCAGCCGTCCAGCCGCCCCGCCAAGCCGCTGAGGGTGAATTGGTGTCCTCGCGCCCCCTGCCGGGACGGTTTTCCCGGGGGGCAGGGGGTGGCAGGAGGGGTCAGGCACTTCTGGCATACCGCTTCAGGCCCTCGTCGTACAGATCCCGCCCCTGGCAGTCGTTGATGACGATGGTGGGGAGGTCCTCCACCCTCAGCCGGTGAATGGCTTCGGGGCCCAAATCCGCGAAGGCCACCACCTCGGCCTCCTGGATGCACTGGGAGATAAGGGCCCCTGCTCCCCCCGTGGCCCCCAGGTACACCGCCTTGTACTGGCGCAGGGCCGCGATGACCTCGGGACCGCGCCGCCCCTTGCCGATCATGGCCTTAAGGCCCAGTTGCAGCAGGGTGGGGGTGTAGGCATCCATGCGGGTGGCGGTGGTAGGGCCGGCCGCGCCGATGACCCGGCCGGGCCGGGCCGGCGAAGGCCCCACGTAGTAAAGCACCTGCCCCCGAAAATCCACCGGCAGCGGCTGGTTGGCGGCCAACATCTCCAGGAGCCGTTTGTGGGCCGTGTCCCGGGCCGTATAGATGACGCCGCTGAGGAACACCCGGTCCCCGATCTCCAGGGCCATCACCTGTTCATCGGTCAACGGCGGCGTTAACTTGACATCCTTGGGCATAAGAACCTCAGTACGGGAGGTTGGGGGGAGGCTGAGGGCCACAGCCCTTGCTCCTGCTCCCCATCCCCTCCCCCAATCCCGTCCCCCGGGGGAGGAGGGGAGATTGTGGGAGGGGCGGGGGAGCCAGGCGCCCCGGCCCTCCCCTGAAACCTGCTACAGCACCACCTCCTGGTGGCGGGAAGAGTGGCACTGGATGTTCACCGCCAGGGGGAGGGAGGCGATGTGACAGGGCTCCAGGAGGAGGTGCACCCCCAGGGCGGTGAGCCGCCCCCCCAGCCCCTGGGGGCCGATCCCCAGGTCATTGATGGCGGCCAGGAGCTCCGCCTCCAGCGGGGCCAGCTCCGGATCGGGATTGGGGGTTCCCAGCTCCCGGAGCAGGGACTTTTTGGCCAGCAGGGCCAGCTCCGGATCGGGATTGGGGGTTCCCAGCTCCCGGAGCAGGGACTTTTTGGCCAGCAGGGCCGAGCGCTCGAAGTTGCCCCCGAGACCCACCCCCACAATGTAAGGGGGACAGGCGTTGGGGCCGGCGTCCCGCACCGTGGTCACCACCGCCTCCTTGATGCCCGGCCAGCCCTGGGCGGGCTTGAGCATGAACAGCCGGCTCATGTTTTCGCTGCCGCCGCCCTTGGGTACCACCCAGAGTTTGAGGCGGTCGCCGGGGACGATTTCGGTGTGGATCACCGCCGGGGTGTTGTCGCCCGTGTTTTTCCGGGTCAGGGGGTGGCACAGGGACTTGCGCAGGTAGCCCTCCTGGTAGCCCTGGCGCACCCCCTCGTTCAGCGCCGCAACCAGGTCGCCGCCGACAAAGTGCACCTCCTGGCCCACCTCGGCAAAAATCACCACCAGGCCGCAGTCCTGGCACAGGGGGATGCACTGGGTGTCGGCAATGCGGGCGTTTTCCAGGAGCTGGCGGAAGATCTCCCGCCCCGTGGGCGACTCCTCTTTTTCCAGCCCCTCCTGGAAGGCGGCCAGCAGATCGGGGCCGATGACGTAGTTGGCGGTGATGGCGGCCTGTTTGACGGCCGCGGTGATGTCCCGGACGTGAATCTCTCGCATAAGGGCAGCACGCCTTGCTGAAGGTTTTCAGGGGGCTGGATCAAACCGCCGCCCCCGGGGCGCCTGAACCGTCAGGGGCAGCGGCT
>FWPV01011189.1_pt1 | contig 14384 bp, 11 predicted proteins | sample 2228371 | NCBI WGS metagenome assembly FWPV01 (sample SAMEA103939776, study PRJEB20133) | metagenome
GTACGGTCGGCGTCGGCGAGGCGACCATCCCCACCATTCGCGGGTTCTACCAGCAGCTGGGTCTGTCCGACATCGAGGTGATGCGGGCGACGCAAGCGACCTGCAAGCTAGGCATCCGCTTCAACGGCTGGCTGCGCGAGGGCCAGTCGTTCATCCATCCCTTCGGCCACTTCGGCCAGGACCTGCGCGGCGTTCCGTTCCACCACTACTGGCGCAAGCTGGCGCAGGCGGGCGAGCCCACCGACATCGCTGACTATTCGCTGGGCGCGTCGCTGGCCGCCGCCGGCATGTTCATGGCCCCGCCGCGCAACCCGACCTCGACCCTGTCGATCTTCGACTGGGCTTTGCATTTTGACGCTGGCCTCTTCGCCCAGCTGATGCGCCGGGTGGCTGAGGACAACGGCGTGCGCCGCATCGAAGGCAAGATCACCAAGGTCAAGCTGCGTCCCGAGGACGGCTTCGTCGCCGGGCTGGACCTGGAAAGCGGCGAGACGGTCGAGGGCGATCTCTTCATCGACTGCTCGGGCTTCCGGGGCCTGTTGATCGAGGAGGCCCTGCACACCGGCTACGAGTCGTGGAGCGACCTCTTGTTCTGCGACCGCGCCTGGGCGGTGCAGAGTGAGGGCCTCGACAACCCGCCGCCCTATACTGACGTCACCGCCCACAGCGCCGGCTGGCGCTGGCGCATCCCGCTGCAGCACCGCTACGGCAACGGCTATGTCTTCTCCTCGCGCCACATCCGCGACGAGGACGCCCTGGCCGAGCTGAAGGCCGCCGTGCCCGATCCGCTGCTGCACGAACCGCGTCTGATCCACTTCAATCCCGGCCGTCGCAAGCAGGTGTGGAACAAGAACGTCATCGCGCTGGGCCTGGCGTCCGGCTTCCTCGAGCCGCTGGAGAGCACCTCGATCGCCCTGATCGAGACGGGCATCGAGAAGATCAAGGCGCTGTTCCCCGACCGCGACTTCGCGCCCGAGCTGGCGGACGAGTTCAACGACTGGTCCCGCCGCGAGATGGAGCGCGTGCGCGACTTCATCATCCTGCACTACTGGGCCAACAAGCGGTCCGAAGGGGCAGGGGGCGACACCGCCTTCTGGCGCGACTGCAACGCCGTGACCCTGCCCGACACGCTGCAGCGCAAGATCGACCTGTTCCTCGGGCGCGGCCACTTCGTGCGCTATCGCTGGGAGATGTTCGCCCCGCCCAGCTGGATGGCGATCTATGCGGGCTTTGAGATGTTGCCTGAGGCCGTCGATCCCAGCCTGGACGGCGTCGATCCCAAGGCGCTGAGCGCCCCTTTGTCGGAGATGCGCAAGGCCGTGCGCGAGGTCGTCGCCTCGGCCCCGCCCCATCAGGCGTTCCTGGATCAGTATTGTCGGCCCGCGGCGGCGGCTTCCAGCGCGGCGGAGTAGGATAAGACCATGACCACCACCCACCCCAACGCGCTTCGCAAGATCGTCATCGTCGGCGGCGGCTCGGCCGGCTGGATCTCGGCGGCGATGCTCAGCCACTACTTCCAGAACGGCGGCTGCGCGGTCGAGCTGGTCGAGTCCGAGGAGATCGGCACCATCGGGGTGGGGGAGTCGACCATCCCGCCGTTCCTGCAGCTGCTGGCCAGCCTGGGCGTCGACGAGCGCGACTTCATCCAGGCCACCCAGGCCAGCTTCAAGCTTGGCATCCGCTTCGAGGACTGGAAGCAGAAGGACCAGCGCTACTACCACCCCTTCGGCGCCATAGGCGGCCCGATCGGCCCGCACGAGTTCTATCAGTGCTGGCTGCGCGCCAAGGCCAACGGCCACCCGTCCAACCTGCAGGACTTCGCGCCCGGCACGGTGATGGCCGACCAGTGGAAGTTCATTCCGCCGTTCAAGGCCCAGCGCACCCTGATCGCCGGGGCCAGCTACGCCCTGCACGTCGACGCGCGCCTGGTGGCCAAGTTCCTGCGCGACTACGCCGAGGCGCGGGGCGTCAAGCGCACCGAAGGCATCGTCACCGACGTCGTCACCCACCCCGACGGCTCGGTCGCCAAGGTGGTGATGAAGGACGGCCGCGAGGTCGAGGGCGACCTCTTCATCGACTGCACCGGCTTCCGCTCACTGCTGATCGGCAAGACCCTGGACACGCCGTTCAACGACTGGTCGGACATGCTGCTGTGCGACCGCGCCGTCGTGGTGCAGACCGAGAATGTCGGCGCGCCGCACCCGTACACGGTTTCGAAGGCCGAGGACGCCGGCTGGCGCTGGCGTATCCCGCTGCAGCACCGGGCCGGCAACGGCTACGTCTTCAGCTCCCGCCACCTCAGCGACGACGAGGCCCGCGCTACGCTGGTGAAGAACGTCGAGGGCGAGATGCTGATGAACCCCATGTTCATCGCCTTCAAGACGGGCATGCGCCAGCGGCTGTGGGACAAGAACGTCGTCGCCGTTGGCCTGGCCGGCGGCTTCATCGAGCCGCTGGAGTCGACGGCCCTGCACCTTATTTATCGCGGCATGGACTTCCTGCTGCGGTTCCTGCCCGACCGCGACTTCGACCCGGCCCTGGCGGCCGAGTACAACCGCCGCATGACCGCCGACTACGAGGAGATCCGCGACTTCATCGTGCTGCACTACTGCACGACCCAGCGTGACGACACCCCGTTCTGGCGCGACGTCCGCAACGCCCCGATCCCTGACAGCCTGCGGGAGCGCATGGCCCTGTTCCTGGCCCAGGGCGTGCTGCGCGAGGGCGTCGACGACATGTTTCGCAACCCGTCCTGGCAGTCGGTGATGGAGGGCATGGGTGTGCGCCCGTGCCGCTACCAGCAACTGGTCGACACCGTGCCCTATGAGGTCATCACCCAGACCCTGGACCAGTCCGCCCCGATCCTTGCGGCGCAGGTTGCGGGCCTGCCGAGCCACGGGGAGTTCCTGGCGACGCACTGCCCCGCGCCGAAGCCCGAAGCGGTGGTCGCGCCGTTTGGGGCGGTGGCGTAGGGGGGGAGGAGGTTGGCGCCAGTTGCTGACGTTGGCGCACCTCCAGGAACTGGACATTCAGCACTCGATAGTGCCGCTTACAGCCTCGACCCTAAGTCTCCGCGCCTTCGATAACCTTCTCGCTGCGCGCCGCCGCCAGCACCTCGCGCGGCGTCGATATTAATCCAGGCTATGGCGCAGCCGACTACGGCGTCCTGTTACATCGACCTTGTCGGGAAGGTGACGCCGGCCGCGGCGATTATGGCGAGATTAGCGATTGCGTCGTTGCGCGCCGACCGGAACGGGGCCTTGGCACGGCTACCCCCGTCACGGCGGTGACTGGCCAGCAGTAAGGCGCAGAAGTTATTGATCTCCAGCGCGCCTAGACCGGTTAGCGATCGCAGGTCCGGTACAGAGGCGACCGGCGCGCTGATCGTCCGCCGCAGCGTCCAGATAAACGCCAGGACCGGCGCCAGCAGGCCCCCAGCTGGGCGCGATTGGCCGCTGACCAGCCTAGGCCGAGCAGGATCAGGAGATTGACGGCGGCGTCCTCTAGGAAGTCAACAGCGTCGGCCAGTAGAGAAGCGGACTCGATCCGCAGCGCCATCCGGCGCCTTGCGCGCCCATGCGACCGTCTTCAACCACCTCCATCACCCAACGCTAGCTGGTCAGGCGCGCGAGGCTTGGGGCGGCCACGCTCGGTCGACGCGGTGTTGCGGACAGCAATAGTTTGAGGCGACCAGGTATTCAAACTGCGCTCCCAGGCGCGATTAGCGTTATGGTGCTGGCTACGACATCGGGGCGCCAGCGGCCATTCGTCGCATTTGCGCGTGCGTACTGTGCGCCGCGCTGAGCGACAATGATTCACCCTCTCGATAATTAATGATGCGCGAGAATAGCTCGCCGCCTTTACGGCAAATTCGCACTTTGGGGCCACGCTGACGCCTAACCCTAGGCGGCGATTTCATGGCCTCTTCTTCCCTAACGCTCAAAGCCACCTCGGCCTCCCCCTCCGACGAACGGACGGGCGCCTGCCTCGAAGCGGCTCGGAGCGCGATTGAGGGCCGCTTCCTCGAGGTCGGCGACGTGCTCTCCCGCGCCGTCGAAGGCATGAACACCCTAATCACGGCGCTTGAGCGGATGAAGCAAAGCCTCGCTGGCGACAGCGTCGCGACGGCCGCGCACGAGCTGGGACAGGCCTCTGAAACGCTGCGACATCTGCCCCAAAGCCTGAAAGGGCGGCGGGATAAGCTGAGCGGCTTGGTCGAGGTCGGCGCTGAGCTCGCTGAGTGCATTCAGGACATGCACAAGCACCTGGCTTACCTCCGCGTGTTCGGCGTCAACATCAAGATCACCTCAGGCGGCATCGCCGCCGCTGGCCCCGAGTTCGCGATCTTCGCCCAGGAAATCTGCGACTGCATCGAACTTGGCCAAACCCAGTTGGACACCTTCCGAGCAGACCTTGGAGCCATGGATGGCGATCTTCGCCAGGCCTTGAGCCAGGAGACGCACCTCGCCCGGCGATGCGACGAGCTTCTGCCGGCCGTGCCGGACTCCCTTGTCGCCCAGGTCGCGGCGATCACCGCTCACCAGGCGCGGATCAGCGGGATCACTGAAGAGGTCGCAGCCCTGGCCCGCGACGTACGCAAACAAGTCGGGTCGGCGCTCGCAGCCTTGCAAATCGGCGACATCACGCGCCAGCGGGTCGAGCACGTCCAGTTTGGTCTGTCCTTGCTTGACGCCCCCGAGGTCAGCGCGCTTCCAGACGCCGCTCGCGTCCGGGTGACGGACTTCATACATCGCCTCATGAGCGCGCAGTTGCACGCTATGACGCGTGACTTCCGCCGCGATGTTTCTCGTATCGGCCTCAATGTCGGGGCCATGGCCGCAGACGCGAGCGAGATCCTGCGCCTGCGCGAACATGCCGAGGGCCAGGGCGGCGACGAAGGTAGTTTCCTACGGAGCCTGGAGGCCAATGTGGACAAGGCCTTCGCGCTGGTCGACGACATTGAGGCCGGCGAGCGGGCGGCTGAGACCGTCAGTCGCTCGGCCGCCCGCTCGGCTCGCGCCCTCGCCGCCAAGGTCGCCGCGATACAGAACATCCGCGCCGACGTGCAAATGATGGCGCTGAACACGACCTTGAAATGCTCGCGCATCGGCGAAACGGGCAAGCCGCTCGGCGTTATCGCTATCGAGCTGCGCCAGCACGCCATGCACCTGGAGACGTCCGCCGGCTACACTATGGCGGCGTTGGAACGGCTTTTCGGCTCTACGACCGACGAAGAGCCGGACGACGACAAGGCGCAGGGGCGTCAGGACAGCGCGGCTGCGGCCGCCGCCGAAGCGCTCCGCGACGCGGCCGAGCGGATCCGCAGGACCGGCGACGAGGTCGAGCGCGACCTCGCTAGAGCGGCCCAGCAGGGCTGCGATGTTGTGGACATGCTCAAACAAGCCGCCGCGCGCTTCGACTTCGATCGTCATGTCGGCGGCTATCTCGACGAGGCGCTCGCCCTGCTGCAGGGCGAGACTGGCGAGGAAAGCCCCATTGACGACCTTTCGCCGGTGCTTGCGCCGCTGATGGCCCAGCTGTCGCGAACCTACACCATGGCCCAGGAGCGCGAGATTCACGCGCCCTTCGCCGACCAAGTGGGGGACGCGTCGCCACTGAACCCGCACGCCCAGCCCCCCCCCGCGCAGAGCGACGAGGACGTCTTCTTTTAGCGCTTGGCCGCCTTCAGCATTTCGGCGGCGATCAGTTGCAGCGGGGCGATGCGATCGACGCAACCAAGGGCGATCGCTTCCTTCGGCATGCCGAAGACGACCGAGGTCGCCTCGTCTTGAGCAATCGTGATCGCGCCGACCTGCTTCATCTCATTGAGACCACGCGCTCCGTCATCGCCCATGCCGGTCATGATAACCCCAACCGCGTTGCAGCCCGCCGACCGGGCCGCCGAGCGGAAGAGGACATCGACGGATGGGCGATGCCTCGTGACCAACGGGCCTTCCTTCACCGAAACGTAGTAGCGGGCGCCGCTACGTTCCAGCAGGGTATGCCTATTGCCGGGCGCAATCAGAACCCGCCCACGCAGCACCGTGTCGCCGTCCTCCGCCTCCTTCACCGAGACGGCGCAGAGTCCGTCCAGCCTTTGCGCGAATGAGGCGGTGAAACGCTCAGGCATGTGCTGCACGATGACGATGCCTGGCGAGTCCGGCGGCAGCGCCTCCAGGACCGCTCGCAAGGCCTCGGTGCCGCCGGTGGAGGCGCCCATGCAGATGATCGTCTCGGTCGTGCGCGCCATGGCGCCGGCCGACGCCTTGGGCGGCGGCAGCATGGCGTCGGCGGTCAGTTTGCGCTCGGGCTCGTAGAGCGGCCTGGCGACCGCCATGGGCGCTCGGCGCGCCCCCAGCACGCGCGCGCTCGCGGCGGCCTTGACCGCATCGCAAATCCGGATGCGCGACTCCATCAGATGCTCGGCGACTCCGACCTTCGGCTTCAGCACGATGTCCACTGCGCCAGCCTCGAGCGCCTGCATCAGGGTTTCGGCGCCGTCCTCAACCAGGGACGAGCACATGACCACCGGCACCGGGTGCTGGGCCATCAGCTTTCGCAGGAAGGTGATGCCGTCCATCCGCGGCATCTCAACGTCCAGGGTAATGACGTCGGGCACCTCATCCCGGATGCGACGTGCGGCGACGAACGGATCCGACGCGACGCCGATCACCTCAATCTGGGGATCGGACTCCAGCACGGTGGTCAGCGTCTGCCGCACGGTCGCGGAGTCGTCGACAATCAAAACTCGGACTTTTCGACCAGCGGGCACGGCTAAGGCCTCTGGAATATGGTGTTGGCCACCTGATGAATGGGAAGATCTAGCCCGACGATCGACTCAGAATGGCCCAGAAACAGATAACCACCAGGGACCAAATGGTCGCAAAGTCGTCCCAGAACCTTGGCCTGGGTCGGCTTGTCAAAATAGATCAGGATGTTGCGGCAGAAGATGATGTCCATGTCGCGATCGACGGGATAGACCTCATCCATGAGGTTCAGTCGGCCGAAGGCGACCTTGGCGCGCAGGTGGGACGAGATGCGCACTTCGCCCCTCGCGCGGTCCTTCGACTGCCTTAGATATCGGCGGCGACGGTCCATCGGGACCGGCTCGATCATCGCGTCCGGATAGCGGCCCGCCATCCCCTTCTCCAAAACATCGGTGCAGATGTCGGTCGCCACGATGGCGTAGTCGAGGCCGGAGCGGCCGGCGACGAAGTCCTCAAGGACCATCGCCAGAGTGTAGGCCTCGGCGCCGATCGAGGCGGCCGCGCTCCAGACCTTGAGGGGCTTGCGGCGCCCCTGGGCTAGGGCTGGCAGGCCCTCGGCCTCCAGAAAATCGAAATGGGAGGGTTCGCGAAAGAACTCGGTCTTGTTGGTGGTGACCACGTCGATCAGGTGGATGGTCTCGGCCTCCAGCCCCCCTTCCTCGAACAGGAAATCGCAATAGTCGTTCAGATTGGTATGGCCGTAGGTCCGCATCCTGCGACGCAGCCGCCCTTCGAGCATGGTCTGTTTGGTGGCTGGCATCTTGATGCCGCTATAGGCGTGGATGAACGCCGATAGCCGTGTGAAATTCCTGACCGACAGCTCGTCGTGCCGCGGGTCGACGGCCTGCGCGAGGGAGGATAGCGACACGTGTTTTTCTTCCCTCACGCGCTCGCGAGCCTTTCCATTGCAATGCTCGCCGCGCTTCAGGCGGCTTGAGCGATCAGCGCGGCGTCCTGGCTGGTCAGCAGCCTGGGCAGGTCGAAGATCACGACGAAGCCATGGTCTCGCCGGACCACGCCCTTGATGTAGTCCGACCGCCACGGCACGCCGATGTCCGGCGCGGCCTCGATCTGCCCGGGCTCGAAGGTCGCCACTTCGATCACGCGGTCGGCGACCAGGCCCAGCGACAGGATGCGACCGTCTACCGGTACGTCCAGGACCAGGATCCGCGTCGCCAGGCTGGGCTCGATACGCGGCAGGCCCAGCTTGGTCCGGAGGTCCAGGGTCGGCGTGCCCCTACCCCGCACGTCGGTCAGTCCCAGCAAATAGCTCGGGCCTTCGGGCAAGGCGGAGGGGGCGCTGTAGTCCAGGATTTCGCGAACGAAGGCGACCGGCACGGCGAACACCTCGGCCCCAAGGCCCAGGGTGACGCACTGCCGCTCCAGGAAGGCTTCGCTCACGCGACATACTCCCTGAACTCGCCGTCCTCATCGTCGGGACCGCCGTTCGTCAGGTCGATGGCGAAGCCAGCCGCGCGAGCCTGTTGGGCGGCGACGGGCGAGCGAGCTGACGGCTTGGCCTTAGCCGGGGCCTTGGCGGCGGCCGGCGCGGGGCGCTTGACGGGCGGACGAACGGTCTGCCGGCGCGCCTGACTTGCGTTGTCGGTGCGGAAATAAGAGATCGAGGCCTGCATCTCCTCGGCCTGCGCCGCCAATTCCTCGGAGGTCGCCGACATCTCTTCGGATGCCGAGGCGTTCTGCTGGGTGACGCGATCAAGTTGCTGGATCGCGTCGTTGATCTGGCTGGCGCCGATGTCCTGCTCGCGGCAGGCGGCGGTGATTTCCGAGACCAGCTCAGCGGTCTTGCGGATGTCAGGAACCAGGGAGGTCAGCATCTCGCCGGCCGTCCGAGCGGCCTTGACGGTGTCGCTGGAGACTTGGCTTATCTCGGCGGCGGCCGTCTGGCTGCGTTCAGCCAGCTTACGCACCTCCGAGGCGACCACGGCAAAGCCCCGGCCGTGCTCGCCAGCGCGAGCGGCCTCGACGGCCGCGTTCAGGGCCAGAAGGTCGGTTTGGCGAGCGATCTCCTGAACAATGATGATCTTATCGGCGATCGTCTGCATGGCCTCCACTGCCTTGGCGACGGCCTGGCCCGACGTTTCGGCGCCCACCGCGGACTGGCGGGCCACCTTTTCGGTCTGGTTGGCGTTGTCGGCGTTCTGCTTGATGTTGGCGACCATCTGTTCCATCGAGGCCGAGACCTGCTCGAAGGCCGAGGCCTGCTCGGTGACGCCTTGGCTCATCTGCTCGGCCGTCGCGGACAGCTCCTGGCTGCCCGACGAGACGTTTTCGGCGGCCGATACCGCGTCCGCCACGATGCCGCGCAGGCGATCGACCATGCGTTCCAATGACTGGCCCATCACGTCGCGTTCTGAGATCGGCTTGACCTGGACCGTCAGGTCCCCATCGGCGATCTTGTCGGCGATGGCCGCGGTGTCCTTCAGATTCGAGGACATGTGGTTGATCGTGTTGACCAGATCCTTGATCTCGTCGTTGGTGGTCACCTTGACCTGCTGGTTTAGATCGCCCTGGGCGACGGCCTCGGCGAGCACCGAAATCGCCTGCAAAGCCTTGCTGATCTTGAAAGCGATCCAGGTGGCCACGCCCGCGGCGATCAGTGTCGCGATGGAGACGAGGGCGATCAGCTGTAGCCGCAAGCGTTCGAAATCCGAGATGGCCTTGTCGGCTGCGGTCTGGACCTCGCGATCCGAGAGCGCGACCACGCCCTTCACCTGATCGCTGATCTGGCTGGCCAGTTGATAGGACTCGCCGTTGGCCAAGGCCATGGCCTCGGCTTGAAGCCCCTGCTCGACCAGGGAGCGAAGGCGATCATCAACGCCTTCAAAACGTTTCCAATTGCGCGCCAAGTCCTCCCAACGCGGCCGACCTGCGGTCGGAACCTTATCGAGCGTCTTGGCCAGCAGGTCGTTGAAGGCCTGCCGGTCCTCCTCGATCACGTTGACGATCGTGGCGGCCTGCTGCGCGTTCTCGGCGGCGGCGAGGTTCTTCTGCGACCGCATCACGTCCAGCATGTAGATGTGCAATTGCTGAGAAGCCTTAAGACGCGCGGCCGGTCCCGAGACCATCTCCTCCGTATCGCGATTTGCTGTAGCGAGGGCATTTAGGCTGAACACGGCTGTCCCGATCAACATCAGGATCATGAAGCCAAAGGTCAGGCCCAGTTTGAGCTTGATGGTCAGGCGCATGGGGAAACTCCGGCCGCTCAGCGGGTTGGGATCGAATGCAGGGGCGTGACCGAGGCCGTCTGGCCCCGGGCGGCGAAAATCTGGTCGAGGTCGGGGATGACGATCAGATCCCCGTCGCGCCGGGCCAGCCGGCGGATGAAGTCGGTCCGCCAGCGCAGACCGATGCGCGGCGCGTCCTCGGTGCTTTCCTCCGTGATCGAGGTGACCTCATGCACCTTGTCGGCGCGCAGGCCGATCAGTGTCGGCTCGCCGTCCAGGGGATGCTCGATCACCACGATACGGGTGTCGATCGTTGGGTCCCCGCACGCCATCTCGAAGGCGAGCCGCAGATCGACGAGCGGAATAATTCGTCCGCGGAAATTTATCACGGCGCTGACGAAGGGCGGTGCGCCGGGCACCTCGGTTTCGGGCAAAAGGTCCAGAACCTCGCGGACCAGACTGGCCTCTAGCGCGAAGGTCTCGCCTTGCAGGTCGAAGGTCAGGGCCTCGATCGCGTGTTGGGTCATGGTCGCGCTCCCTAGCCCGCCACGCGCATAGGAGCGTCATGACGCTGCCCCAGCTGAACCAGGGCCGGAATGTCCAGGATCAGGGCCACGCCGCCGTCGCCCAGGATCGTCGCGCCCGAAAAGGCGCCGATGTCGGCATGGAAGCTGGACAGCGGTTTGATGACGGTCTGGTGGTCGCCGAGGATCTGGTCGACGACCAGGCCGACGCGGTCCTGACCGGTAGAGACGACGACGATCTTCTGGTGCGGATCGGGCGCGCTGCCGGTGTTGAACTGCTCGCGCAAGCGGAGGAACGGCACCAGCTCGTCGCGCAGAGTGATCAGGCTGCGGCCGGTCGAGCGCAGATCCTGCGCCGGGGACAGCTCGACACACTCCTCGACATTGGCCAGCGGGATGACGAAGCGGCTGGTCCCGACGCGAACCAGCAGCCCGTCGATGATCGCCAAGGTCAGTGGGATGCGTAGCGAGACCACCGAGCCCTCGCCGGGGTTACTGGTGATGTCGAGCGCGCCGCGGAGGCCCTCGATGGTCTTCTTGACGACGTCCATGCCGACGCCACGACCGGACAGGTTGGTGATGGTGGCCGCCGTCGAGAACCCGGGCGCGAAGATCAGGTTTAGGAGCTCGTTGTCGGTCAGGACCTGGCCCGGAGCGATCAGGCCGTTCTCCTCAGCCTTGGCGCGCACCCGGTCGCGATCGACGCCGCGCCCATCGTCAGCGATAGTGATCAGGACCTCGGCGCCGGACTGCCGGGCCGAGAGGCGGATTATGCCGGCCTCGGGCTTGCCGGCGGCCGCACGTTCGTCGGGCGTCTCCAGGCCATGATCGGCGGCGTTGCGAACGAGGTGAACCAGGGGATCGGCCAAGCGCTCGATCACGGTCTTGTCGAGCTCTGTGGTCTCGCCCTCGATCTGCAGCTCGATCTTCTTGCCAGTGTCGTTCTGCAGATCGTGGATCAGCCGGCGGAAACGGGCAAACAGCTGGATCACTGGCACCATGCGCACGACCATCATGGTGTCGCGCATCTCGGCGGCGAGGCGCTCGATCTCCTCGGCGACCGCGCGCAGAGCGGTGTCGAGGCTGGAAGAGGCTAACTGCCTCAGGCGTGACTGAGCGATGACCAGCTCCCCGACCCGATCCATCATCTCGTCCAACCGCTCTGCGGGCACGCGAACGGTTTCGCCGGTTTTGGCCGCGCGGGAGTCCTGAGCGGCGGCTTCAGCGGACTTTTCCGACGGAGGGGCTGCGGGTTCCTTCGTTGCCCCCCCAAAAGCCGCATTGTCCGCCGACGCCGCTATCAGTTCTTCGACCTCGAGCGTCATGTCGTCGATGACGAAAATGAAGACGTCGTCGATGGCGTCGCGACCGTGTGGGGTGATTAGCAGCACTTCCCACGCCAGATGGCATTCGGTGGGGACCAGGTCGCCCAGCGCCGGCAGGTCGTCGGTAAGGACCCGAACCCTGCAGTCGCCCAGCCCGCGCAGCTCGTCCAGCAGAGGCAGGGGGCGAGCGCCGTTGACCAACGCATCGGTCGGCAGGCTGAAGCGGATCTTCCAAGTCTTGGCGACCGGGGCGAACGGAGCGGCGGGGTCGGCCAGCGCGGCGTCGGGCGCATCTCCGCCCTCGACGGCGGCGTGCAGGTCGGCCAGCAGCGCCTGCCCGACGGCCGGCTCGACCGGACGCCCCTCCGCCAGGGCGCGCATGTGGTCCTGGGCGGCCAGGACGCAGGCGATCAAACGCTTCGAGGCCGGGACCTCGCCCTTCCGCACGCGATCAAACGCAGTTTCGCAATGATGGGTGAAGGCGGCCAGGGCGTCGAAGCCGAACATCGCCCCAGAGCCCTTCAAGGTATGCAGTCCGCGGAAAACTGCGTCGATCAGATCCCGATCCTCCGGACGATGCGCCAGGTCGAGTAGGCCCCTTTCGACCTGCTCCAGAAGCTCTTGAGCCTCCTGGCGGAACGTCTCGGTGGGATCGAGGCCGCTCACTTGGCTAGGACCTTCTGGACGACGCGGACCAGCTGCTCTGGCTCGAAAGGCTTGGTCAGCCAACCCGTGGCCCCCGCCGCCTTAGCCTGCGCCTTGACGTCGGAATCTGACTCGGTGGTCAGGAAGATGATCGGCACCCCCGCGCCGGCGGGCCTAGCCCGCAACTCGCGGATCATGGTTAGCCCGTCCATCACCGGCATGTTCAGGTCCGTGATGATCAGGTCGAAACCGCCGGCTGAAGCCTTCTCCAATCCCTGGGCCCCGTTGCCCGCCTCGGTTACGGCGTAGCCTTCGCCGCTGAGTGCGATCTTGATCGCCGCACGAATGCTGATCGAGTCGTCGACAGTGAGAATGGCGCTCATGACTGTGTGCTTTCCCCAGTCCAAAAATGCAGGCGGTCAGCGTCATCCGAATGCAGGAACCCGCCGCGTTGCAGGACCTGGAGCACGAGGCCCTGGGCGGGTTTCTCCAAGCGGATCGGCTGCCCTTTGGACGCGGCCGTCCGACGCGCCGCCTCCAAAAGTTGCGGGAGAGTAAGGTCGACCTCCTCAACAGCGTCGAGGTTCACAACCACAGGGCCGCCACGCTCCATAACAGCCGTCAGGGCCGCATAGGCTTCGGCAATGCTGGAAACCGTCAAATTTCCAGAGAACGATACACTGTATTCTGATGTATCGGACAATATCTTCCCGCACCATATGACTATATTTCACGCTTGATGCGCGCGAAATCTCACGATGGAGTTTTGGCCTGCAGGATTAAACGAGGGTAAATTCATCAACTATGGCGATAGCGGCATTCAGCCGCACGCGGCAGACCGCCACACCGGCCACCGAAACTCATCCATCACAACAAATAACTCAGCCATACCTCTACGCACGCGGGGCTTCTCAGTCTAACGCTTGCCTATCTCCGCATCCTGGCATCGAAGCTGGCCATAACCGCTTCCAGAGGGCGCCCCCCAAAGGTCAGAGGGGAGACAGGCCCCATCCCCAATCGCCCCCTCACACCCGCTTCATGCTGATGATCTTCACCGGCGGGTTCAGGATCTGGCCCTTCATGGACGGCACGTTGGTCGGTCCATCCGTCCGGCCGCTGAGGATCTTCTTCACGACGTCCATGCCTTCGACGACATAGCCGAAGACGGCGTAGCCCTGGGCGGCGTCGCTCTTGCCGGGCTTGGCGTCGAGATAGGGCTGGGGGCTGGCGCAGATGAAGAAGTCGGCGGTGGCGCTGCCGGGGGCGTCGCGGCCCATCGAGATGGCGCCGGCCTTGTGCTTGAGGCCGGTCTTCAACGTGCTTTCGTGAGCGATCGGCGGGGCGCGGCGCGAATAGGGCTTGGGCTGCCCCTGGATCGAGCCCTGGCCCGGCGCGACCTTGGCCCGGTTGGCGCGGAAGAACTGGCCGCCGTCGAAGCGGTGGCGGTCGACATAGCGCAGGAAGTTCTCGGCCGTGATCGGGGCCTTCTTGTCCTCCAGTTCGACGACGATGGTCCCCTTGTCGGTCTGGATCGCCACGCGCGGCTTGCCGGCGGCGAGAGCGGGGGAGGCGGCGCTCAGCAGAAGCGGGGCGGCGGCCAGGGCGCCGATCAGGGCGCGGCGGACGATCTTCGAAGCGGTCATGGCGGCTCCTGGAGTTTCCAGCGGTGATGACACGGCGCGGCGCGATTTGTCTCCCTCCCCATCAAGGGAGAAGGGGGGAGCGAAGAAAAAGTGACCGCTACCATAATTCCCCATCGCAAGACGGGCGTTCGCTGAGCTAGGGTCGCGGCGTTGGGGACGACCGCGGACGACATGCGGCGTTTAAGAGGGAAGGGAAGGCGTATGGGGGCTGAAAGCCAGGCCGCTCCAGCCAAGGGGCGCGACACCATGGTGGTGGGGGCGTCGTCGCTCGGCACTGTGTTCGAGTGGTACGACT
>FWPV01009421.1_pt1 | contig 14383 bp, 10 predicted proteins | sample 2228371 | NCBI WGS metagenome assembly FWPV01 (sample SAMEA103939776, study PRJEB20133) | metagenome
TCTGAAGGTCCACGAAATTGTCTATTGAGGAACCCCGACCCCTTATCGCTTCCCTGAGTATCTTCTTGATGGATTGGTGAAGCGTGTAAACTTCACCTTCACTCAAGGTATTGGCGGGCCTGAGGGGATCGATGCCGGCATGAAAAAGTATTTCGTCAGAATAGATATTGCCAATCCCCGCAATCCTGGATTGGTCCATGAGGAGGGACTTAATCTTGGTGGGCCGTTTCAAAATGCCTCGAAGAACCGCGGGAGTGAATGACTGGCTCAAGGGCTCCGGTCCTAGGCGTGCTAGGCCCTTCAAGGAGTCATGGCAACCCTGCTCCACTATCGCACTCTCCCCAAAGGTTCTGGGATCTACATAACGCAGTTGCATACGGGAGCGGAAATGCAGGACGATATGGGTGTGCTTGGGCTCTTCCGCTCCCTCCTCCACCAGTTGTAAAGAACCACTCATGCCCAAATGCACTATCCACAGGTAGGGTTTGTCCAGTTGGAAGAGGAGATATTTTCCTCTTCTTCCCACATCCAGGATGGTGGATCCTTTGAGTAAAGCGCAGTACGTGTCACAATCGGGACAGGTGATCAGCCGGGGCAGTCGCACCTCACATTCCTCTACGGTCTTGCCCCTGATTTTCTCCCGGAGATCCTTACGGATGGTTTCCACTTCTGGAAGTTCCGGCATCGCCTTGCCCTTATCCTTTCTCCATCCTTTCCAGGGCTGTCGTGGCTCGCGCCCGCAGTTCCGGGTGAGGGCTTTCCTGCAAGGGAAGAATGTGAGGTATGGCGCGGGGGTCGCCTATCTTTCCTAGATATTCTACAGATTGTAAACGTACTTTTAATTTGGCTTTTCCCAATGAATCAACCCTCGTTTGGTAGAAGCCTAGGCGGTCGTAGAGGGATATTATCTTATCTCTCAGCTGTCCTTGGGAATTAGCCCCCATGCGCACGAGAACTTCCTCTAAAAGGTCCATTTTGGTTCCTGCTGGTATCAGGGAGAGCACTTCCTCGACCTCCGCCTTTCCAAGGGCAGAATATAACAGCGTCTCATAATAGCGCATTTGGTTGAGCCTGCGTATCTTCTTGTAGGCCGTGGCGATGCGGCTGAGCAGGTATAACCCATAAATGGCCAGGGCGAACAAGGCCAGGATCATTATGACAAGTACCGCTGACCCCATCTCTTGTTCACCTCTCTAACATAACTGCCGCGTTAGCACCGACCTTGAACGACGACTAAGATCGATCCTATCTCCTCATCATTCTCTCTGACTCTTTTTAATTTAGCAGAGACTTAACTCGCTAACCAGTCGTGCATGGTGAAAGGGGGAGTTCGATCGGACTTGTGAGTTTGTCACTCGATGAGATCAGGGGATATGGATGGGGCACGGCATAATACCGCCTAAAATCCCCGCTATGCTCATTCTTCCGCTGGCCAAGTTGTAAATGACGAATAAATCACAATTCTTGCCCTGATGCTCATAGGTGGTCATTTGATACGCGCAAACGAATAAAATCTTCTTTTCAGCTAATCTGCCTTCCCTGCAAAATATCCGGACATATCACGGGGTGGTCACTTATACTCGCCAAGCCATCCGAAGCTGGATGTTGTAAAGTTCAAGAAGTCGCTTTTCGGATGAGATAGAAATTGAGAGATCACCCGTCATCCTGTCAAGTAAAGAAAAACTCTTTTTAGCTATTTGCTTTTCCTGTTGATAAAATGGAAAAGCGAGTAGGATATAAACATATACAAGCCAACAAAGGTCAGGTTATATGTGGAAAAAATGTTTGTGGTTCTCCCTCACAGTCGCGCTGGCTCTGCTCACATTGTTGTTCGCCGCCGGTATCGTGGTTGGCATTGCCGCTCCTTTCTACAGGAGCCGGGATTATAAAAGAAATCTTCCCCAGGAGGAACCCCGGTTAGTGCAATCGGTAATCACCGCCGAAGGTACCCGGGTTACATTTTCCCATGCTTTCGTGAAAAGCGTCGAGGGTTCACGGGTAGTCGCCCGAGCCCTGTCCCCCCATCCTTCCTATACCGTTGAGGGGTCTACCTACCCTCAGGTCTTTATGGAAAACGCAGGGAGAGCTGGGCAACAAGACAGCGGACCGCCCTTTTCCTTTGCCTTTATGGGAGACACCCACAACCATATCTCGGTCTTGGAGCAGATCGTTGCGGAGATTGATATGACGGACACCCGCTTCGCGTGTAACGGAGGCGACCTGGTGCATTATGGTTCCTCAGAAGAGTATGCCAGGGCAATGGATGCCTTAGGTTCTTTCGAATGCCCCGTCTTCACCTTACCGGGGAATCACGATCTGAGAAACGAGGGATATTTTCATTACGTTGAGAATCTCGGGCCGTTAAGATATTTTTTCGATTACAGCGGAGTGCGCTTCATCTTCTTCGGGACCTTGAAACCCGATCCCTCAGAAAAGGAACTCGATTGGCTGAAGGGGGTGCTGCAAGGCGAGCACATCGTGGTCTTTACCCATATCCCTCCAGTAGATCCATGGGGAGGCATGAGGATAATGTATAAGAATAGGGATGCGGCGGAAGAATTCATGAATCTTATGTCAGAAAGAGGAGTGGACTTGGTCTGCTGCTCCCATTTTCATGACTATAAAGAATTTAAGTATCGAGGGGTGCATTACCTGATTTCTGGAGGCGCCGGGGGTTTTATGTTGAATCCTCGGGCCAAGTATCATTACGTCCTGGTTGAGTTCGATGGGGAGGAATTTATCATAAACAAGATGGAGCTAGAGGGTAAGCAGCACAACTCGCTTTCGAGATGGGCTATATATTTCCTGTCCATCGGCTATTTTTCTGCACAAAAATATTTCGTTCTCGTACTTTTTACCGGTTTAACCCTGCTGGTCATCGATATCTTTCTCTTGGTATCGTGGAGGAGGAAGAGGAACCAGCCTCGATCAGGTCTTGCAGAAGGTAAATCCACCTAGAAGTGGAAGATAAGAGAGAAGAGAGCTCTAGCGAATTTAGGTCTTGCGCAAGCATACACGCAATTATGTTTATCTGGGTCAATGGACTCACTCCCGCCGCCACAGGATAAACAGAAATAGAGGGTCCCGGGATGGGAGGAGGCGGGAAAACATAATCTTTATAAGATGTAATTATTCTTGAACCGGTAAGAATCAGTGGGTTGTGGGAATCATTAGAACTGGTAAAACGAAATGTAGGATACGGAAGGAATGGCTCTGGAAGTAATTGCCTCGTCAAAGTTGGTCAGCCTTTTACATAACTATAATGGCAGCGATCTTTCTCCACCGGTGGCTATATAGCTTTGATGGAGGTGAGTAATGATTATAGATGCTCACACCCATATCTTCTCGGATGAGGTGAGAAGGAATCCCCAGGAATATGGCGAGCGTGACCCCTCCTTTGGCTATGTCTACGTAAAAGGCGGGGCACGCATGGCAGGTAGGGAGGAGACCATCTCCGCTCTTAAGGAATGCGGGGTGGACAAGGCAGTGATTACCTCCTTTCCTTGGAAAAGCATCTCCCTGGCACAGGAGAGCAATGATTACGTGCTGGAAACCGTGAAAAAGCATCCCCAGGAGTTCATCGGGTTCTGTTGCGTGAATCCTCGAGAAAAGAGGGAAGCGTTGAGGGAGGCGAGGAGGTGCTTGGACGAAGGTATGAAGGGAATCGGGGAATTGCACGCGGAACCGCAGGGTTTCGATCCTTTAGATTTCGATCTGCTCAAACCCCTGGTTTACCTGGCCCAGGAATGTCAGGTTCCGGTGATGATTCACGTCAACGAGCAGGTGGGTCACAAGTATGTAGGCAAGGGGAAGGTGGGACCGAGGTCTATATACGAATTGGTGCAGAGATTTCCGGATGTGGACTGGATTCTACCTCATTGGGGAGGGGGGCTCTGCTTCTATGAATTGATGCCGGAGGTGGCCCAGGCTTGCAGGAGGGTCTATTACGACAGCGCTGCCTCCCCCTTTCTTTATCGCAGCGAAATCTACGGCATAGCGCTAAAAATAGTGGAGAAACATCGGATCCTTTTCGGGACGGACTTCCCCCTTTTGCCCTATGAGAGGACATTGGAAGATTTCTGGAATGCGGGTTTAGAAGATGCCGACGCCCGGATGGTTCTAGAGGAAAATGCCAGAAAGTTATTGGGTATCGGGAATGGCCTTTGATCCAGGAAAGCCTGGAATGCGAGACCGGTTTACGGAAAACTCATCCTCCCTTTGATAAAATCCATCGAACAGCGCCTTATTAGAATGAAAAAGAGACGTTATTGCTATTGTGGAATGCGGGGGGATCATCATCCGCAGATTGAGTGCGGACCTGCCGCTCTACTCGTATGTGACCTTGATATTCTGGGGAACGAGATGGATCCATGTCTGTCCCGGATAAAGCTTGATCTGGTTGCCCATGACGTCACGGAATATGGTAGGCGCTGTCCTGCTCTCCTTGCTCCAGGTCCCTTGAATCACCTTTCCCCATGTGAAGATCAAGCACTTGCCGCTGCCGATCACCTGAGAGTTGGGCGATTCAGCTCCTCGCACATCTCTTAACCCTGATGAGGTGAGCTGCACATACTGGATGATGACATTGCGGGGACCTACCTGCCTTCCGCTCTCCCGGTCGGTGAGGGGCTTGTTCTGGGTCCACCGGAGATATACCCCTAGGTTGGGATCGTATCGGTAGAAAGCTGCGCAGGCTGCCTCGTATCCTATGTTTATATTGCTGGCAGGGACCGCTCTTTGGAAAGAGAGGCCGTTTTGAGCTCCCTCCTCTGTGCCTTCTTCGCCCTGGGGTTCTTGTGGTTGGGTTTCCGAGCCAGATGCTTGGGTTTCCGCCTCCTTTTCCAGAATCTCGGCTATCTCTTTCTGGCTGTAGAAGCAGAGACCGCTGTTCAACACCTTGTGGAAGCCGTCGCCTTTTTGAGCCAGGTAGTTCCTGAGCCTGGCGGTGCTGGTATAGAGGTTGTGGGGAGCCCTTCGCGTGCGGTCGCGCCAGAAGTGAGTTCCATCTTCTTCTAGGTACATCATGCCCGATGCCCTAACCATGGCCATTACCGGGGGAGCCCCTCCGCTACAGGTCAGCAGGGGTTCCAAGAAAAAGCAGATATCGATGTCGGAGGGTCGAACGCTGCGGTTGGGACCTAGCACATTGCTCTCTTTGGCCAGAAAGATGCAGATAAAACGGGTCACCCCCCCTTCCACCAGTTCCTCGAAGACCAGTTCCGCATCGACTAGTCCACTCTGGGGACGAGCGTTGGGATCGTTTTCGATCTTCACCGCTAGAGGACGGCGGGAGATCAACTCCTCTGAAGCCACTTCCTCTCCGGTGAGGGGGTTGATTATGGGCTTGGGAGGTTCTTCAGCTGGAGCTTCCTCCTGTAAAACGGCAATCCCTCTGGTAGAAGCGGTACATCCCGCAGCGGAAAAGATTGCCGTTGAGAAAAGTACAACCAGAAGGGGGAAGGCCATCACCCCTTTTGTCTTCCTTCCATCAATGGCGAGTTTTAGAGACATGACAATTTTTGGGTTACCCTTTCCTGCCTTCAATTTTTAAATTCTAGAAATTCTTCGCTTGTTCCAAGTCCATCCTCAAAGATTATATTTGGCAGACGCCCTGCTTTTTCCTTTTAATGCGGAAAAGACGCTTCCATGGGGATAGTTTCGCCGCGAATTTTATTTATAAATGAACCCAGGAGGAGCTCTAGGTGTCTTGAGGCTGGAAAGTTATGCCGATTTGCCTCTACCTCTTTGCGGAGTTGGGACGGGGATCCTCTCGGAGATCGCTACCCTGTCAAACTTCTTCTTTGCGCCATCATTATGGATACCCTTGATTTAGGTAGGGTTTTTGAACTATTTCACGAGCTGAAAAGTATCCGCTGATTCCGGTGTGGACGGAGAGGGATGACCGGGGGGAACTTGGGGGCACATGATGATCCCAAAGCCGAGAAAACTAAACATTGACGAGAGCAAAAAGGATCCAGTTGGCCACGTTTCTTTGAAAAAATCCTGCGGCAAACCGCCAAGCCTGTCACCAAGCCTTTTTTACGGGATATTTTCAAAGCATTGGGGGAGAAGTCCTGCCCGTCTGATAGAATGTAAGTGGAAGGAGAAAAAATGAGAGTAAAAGCGGTATTTTTTGATGCTGGAAACACACTGTTAAAACCCCATCCGTCCATGGAAGAGGTTTGCCTGGAGATATTAGCTGACCATGGAATCACGGTAAGAACGGAAGAACTGCAGAGGGGTATTCAGGAGGCGGAGGAATATTACGAGCAAAGATACTGGGAAGACGACACTTTCTGGGCCTCCGAAGCCGAGGCGGAAAAAATGTGGACGGAGCTCTACGCGGTTTTTCTCCGTAAACTGGGAGTGAAGGAAGCCGTTTCCATGGCGGAACTGATTTACATGGAATTCGGCAGGGCGAATAGGTGGGCGCTCTTCCCCGACGTCCTTCCCGCCATGGAAACATTGAGCAGGATGGGAATGACCATGGGGGTGATCTCCAACTGGGATGCGCGCCTTTCCACCCTCTGTCTGGATCTTCAACTCTCCCCATACCTGAATTTCGTGATTTCCTCCGCTTGCGTGGGCAAGATAAAACCGGAACCCGCCATCTTCAAAATGGCCCTAGAAAGGTCCGGGGTCAAAGCGGGAGAGTCCATTCACGTGGGCGACCACTACTACGCTGACGTGCTGGGAGCGCGAAGCATGGGCCTGACCCCAGTGCTTTTGGACCGGTGGGGGAAAGCGGATGCCTTAGATTGCCTAGTAATCAGGAGCCTAGAGGAACTCCCTGCTCTGATCAGAAGTCAAATAGTGGGCTAGGCCTAGAACCGGCTGGAGTAGTTGGACGTTGGATTTATTAATTTACATAATGTAAATATATTTTAAATGACTGCGTCCGCAGGTGGCGGAAAATGACTGCGAGCGGTCACGGGCTTTTCTCCCCAACAGAAGAAAAAGGATTCGTCCTTGAGCCGATATAATAAGCATAAAGAAAATTACTGGGAAGGAGATCCCCGAGTGAAAGATGTTGCCGAACACTCATTGAGACAAGGTTATCTATCGGGAATACGGATAGAGTTCGCGCAGGAGGATATTATTTCGGTATGAGTTTCGAAAAGCGGCTTCTATCAACAATCAACGTGCTTATGCTTATAGCCATCCCCATGGCAGTTCTTATTGTCAATCTGCCCGGCGACCCGGACGTGGACTATACCGTGGTCTACTCGGTTCTAGGAGGATTGGCCCTGATGATAGTGGTGGGGAATATCCTCATCAACCATCCTAGCCCTCATGGAAGATTATTACCGCAAATGCCCTATTTTTTCGTGGGGATAATACTCTACAATTTCCTTATCTCCGCGGCGATCTATTTCAGCGGGGGGCTTAAGAGTCCCCTTTTTTACCTTGTCTTTGGTGGACCGTTGCTAGCCGGGGTCTGCTACACGCTGCCAGTTGCTTTGGGCAGTACCGCGATAACCTCCTTATTTTATGCGATTACCATTGTTTCCGGGCTGAATTTCAAATCGAAGAATATCCAGTCCCTTGCATTCAACATTCTTTATCTATTCATCGCCACCATTCTTTCCAATCGCGTGGCTTTAGAGATGCGCAAACATGAACAAGCTAAAGATGAGGCGCTTAATCTGGGCGAATTCCTCCGCAAATTGGAAAAGGCCAAGTCGGATTTCGTCTCGGTAGTTTCTCACGAGCTCAGAACCCCGCTTACTTCCATAAAAGGATTCAGCGAAATCCTTCGATCCAAGGATATGCCTTCGCATAAGAGAAAGGAGTTCTACGAGATAATCCATAGCGAGTCGGAGAGGCTCTCCAGGCTTATTACCAATCTCCTGAACCTCTCCACCATTGAGGCGGGGGCAGAGTTGAAGAAGGAGATGATAGACCTCTCCGCCATATTGAGGGAAGAGATAGAACTGATGCGCTCACAGAGCGAAATCCATACCATAAGCTTTGTTCATGCGGAGAGATTGCCCTTGATATATGCTGATGAGGATAGGGTCCGCCAGATCTTCAAGAATATCCTCAACAACGCTTTAAAGTATTCTCCACAAGGCGGGCCGGTTGAGGTAAAGGCGGGAGTAATGGGCAAATACGCTTGGTTCTCCGTCAAGGATAGCGGGATTGGGATTCCACCAGATGAACTGCCCGGGATCTTTGAAAAGTTCCGCAGAGTGGAAAAAGGTATGGCTTCCACCATTTCCGGGACGGGATTGGGGCTGGCCATAGTTAAATCACTGGTGGATATGCACCATGGCAGAGTGGAGGTGAGCAGCAAAATAAACCAGGGGAGTACCTTCACCGTTTATCTGCCCATAAGAGGTGAATGAGACGCGGTGGCATGCACTGATGAACCGGCAAGCACCTGGCTTCCACCATGCAATTCGGCATGAGGGGGATGGGACATGGATGTGGAATTTCAGAAAGTAATAATGCGGTTTTTTGGTAGATCGGTTGCGCTGATTATACCGATTATCGCTATTTTCTTGTTGCTCCCCCATGAAAACGATTTTGACTATCAGTCCCTGATGTTAGTGCTTTTCTTTGCGTTTCTGCTCGATATGGTAATACTGGTAATTCCCTTAAGGATCTTTGAGCCTAAAAAAAGCTATATTTTCATCTGTTTTTTCGTGGGCCTCATTTTCTTGGCGGCGACTCTTTACATGATCATTGCTACTGGGGGAGTAAAGAGCCATTTTTTTCCTGTTTTCTTGATATTGACCAGCTTCAGCACCATACTCTTTAACTCGCCCATCGCTTCCTTCGCTCTGGTCGCCACGAGTTGCGCAGTCTATTCCGTGCTGATGATAAGGTTTGCCGGGTTTCGCCAGGATGATTTTCAACTGCTCACCGCCCAGATCCTTACTCTGTTGTTGTTCGCATATTTCATCAACCGCATCCAGTTTGAGGGCAGGGAGTTGGAGCGGGTCAAAAACGAGGCATTAAGAGAACTCAAGCTTCTTTCAGAGATGAACCAGGCAACCTCCAAGTTCGTGTCAGCTGTATCCTTCGAGATGAGGACCCCTCTCACCTCCATACAGGGTTTCAGCGAAATGCTCTTGAAGCAAGAACTCCCGCCAGAAAAAGAGAGAGAATTCATCGAGATCATCGATAAGGGCGCAGAGCATCTAAGCTCTTTGATAGAGGAATTGCTTGATATCTCCCGCCTGGAGTCGGGTAGGGCCAAGTTGAAAAAGGAAGAGGTAGAACTGATCGATTTGCTGCGAGATACCGTGAAAGCTCTGGAACCGGTATGCCCACCAGAGGAAGTGATTATAGAATTGCCGGCGGATTTACCTCCGCTCTTCCTGGACAAGAATCGCATGGAAAAGGTCATGAACTCCATATTCACCCATATAAAAAAGAGCTGCGTTTCTGGGGCGGTGGTTAGACTGAACGCCAAGGTAGAAGAGAGCAAACTGGTTTTGACTATAAACTATCGCCCCCAGGGGGATCTGTATGTGCAATCGAGTGACTTTCTTTTCCGGAGTATGGAATTTGAGAAGAAAGAAGAGGTTCTAGAGATCGCCATAGCCAGGAGGATCATTACGGCTCATAAAGGCACCATGAACATCGTTTATATACCGGGACAGTGGTCAACCATCGTTTTCCGGCTTCCCATAATCAGCATGGAAGATTTACTGGCGGAAGAAAAAGCGGTGTAGATAGTTAGCCAGACTTTTTAAGGAAAGGTTCACGCTTGGTTTGCGCAAATATTGCCGCCTGAGATTTTTCACATGATGTAAAATTATCGGGAGATGGACAATTACTCACCTGGCGGGCACGGTTTTGGAGATTGTTTATCTAGAACGTAACGCAATAAAGCTATGCGGGAACGCCCCTTTTATATATAACTAAGGGGTATTTTTAGGCTTGCTTAATAAGTTCCTAAAATCTGACGATAAAAATAAAAATATGTGGTAAAGCCGGTGGATGCGAAGTCAGGATACTAAGTCAAGTCATCAGTGGCATTGGGAAGACATCTCGGCCAAGCTATGGTTAGAATAGGGCCAGATGATTAGCCACGAGGGGTAAAACCTTTCTAATAGGGAGAAACTTATGAGGAAAAGCATAGACAATGTTATAGCCGTCCGCTTTATCTTAGTGATTTTTCTAGCTCAAGCCTTGGTAGTGCCTTTGAGCTTACATGAATTTTCCTTTGCCTCCGTGGAACATAAAGATATCGCTAGCCATGCGGAGGATACTTATCTATGGGGCAGCGCATCCGGTGAAGTGTACGTGTATTCATCGACAGCCCATGGCGATATCGACGGTGATGGGATAAACGACCTAGTAATGGCGCACGACAAAGGAGATGGCAGTTATAGAGGCAGAGTGTATTTGTTCTTTGGAAGAAACGACATGCGACTGGATGTGGATCTGGGCAGCGGCGCGGATTTGACCATTATCGGAAAGATTATTTCGCAGAACGGCGTATCTTTGGCTTGTGGAGATGTAAATGGCGATGGCAAGGACGACATTATCATGGGGGCCAATTATGACTCCCCCGGTGGACAGTCGTTGGCGGGTTCCGTGAACATCATTTTTGGACGGGATCGCTCTGCGTTCCCCCCCTCCAAGATGTGGGATTTAAATGTCACCCCTCCTGATGCGATTGCCTCGGGTGGCATAGGAGGGGAGCTGGGCGGTTTCAGTGTGGCCTCAGGGGACCTTAATCATGACGGCATAGATGATATCGTTTACGGTGCCCCCACGGGGAATAGCGGCATCCATTACTTTAATGGTTCAGTGTGGACTACCCAAAATGGAGGTGGCTGGGATACGCTTAACTCGGTGTGCATATTAAATTCCAGCCTGGGTTGGGCTGTGGGCAATTATTACAAGCAGTACACCACCATCTACCGTTACAATGGCGCCAATTGGAGCGTTGTGGATACGGGCTTTTCCAACCGCAATGTCGATCTCTTTGGAGTAGCTGGTTACGATCCCAACAATTTTTGGGCAGTGGGAAGCGATGGGACCATAATTAAATGGAGTGGCTCTTCCTGGGCTCAGCAGGGAGTAGGAGTGACCACCACCACCTTGAGAGGCGTGGATGCCCTGGATGCCACCCATGTCTGGGCAGTAGGCGACGGAGGGGTGATTCTCTTCTCCAGCGATGGAGGCTCCAGCTGGGTTAGGCAGGGGGAAGGAGTGACCACAGCTAACTTAAGAGGCGTGGATGCCCTGGATGCCACCCATGTCTGGGCAGTAGGCGACGGAGGAAAGATCCTTAGGTACAGTACCACTTGGTCCATTGAAACCAGCAGATCGACCAATGATTTGATGGGCGTCTCGGCTGCGGATGCGAGCCATATCTGGGCGGTAGGTAAGAAGGGAACGTTACGATTTTCGGATGGGAACCAGTGGTATGTGCGAGAGGAGAAATGCACTAACAACCTCAATGGTATCGATTCTCTCAGCTCTAGCCAGGTTTGGCAGGTGGGCGATGCTTATACGGGAAGGGTATATGTCTCTATGGGTAGAACTTCTGGCTGGCCGCCTCCGGGAAGCGTGCTGGCTCCCGATGTCACCGTGAATGGAATAGACACCTTCGATTGCGCGGGGAAACCGGTGGCGGTGGGGGATTTCAATCAAGATGGCTCCGCGGATCTGGCAATAGGAGCTTACATGTCCAATGGACCGGAAGGATCCAGGATTGCCGCAGGCGAGGCCTACATCGTTTATGGTGGGACCACTTTTCCCGCCCGCCCGATTATCAACCTTCAGGATGCCGATGTTACCATTTATGGGGCGACTCCAGGAGACATGCTGCCCTGGTATATACAGAGCCCCGCTAGGGATCTTAACGGGGATGGTATTGACGATCTTATATTATGCAACCGTTTTGGCGACGGACCTGGCGACGTATACAATAACTGCGGCGAAGTCGACGTTATATACGGTGGTGGGCTGCCTCCTGTGATAGACTTGGCAACCCAGGCACCGGATATTATGTTTCATGGAGGCGCATCTAATGAAAATTTCGGATATGGGGTCGCCTTGCTAGATTTCAGCGGCGATCAATTAATGGATGTGGCCATTTCCAGCGTGGAGCTGGGATGGCAGCCAGCCGGTCAGCCTCCCCGCCAATACAATGGGGTAATCTGTCTTTTCAATGGTCGTTCGGCTTGGCCTAGCCAGGTTAACATAGACAATGATGCGGACATGGTAATCTATGGAGCGGAAAACGAAGACCAGGCTGGGCTTTTCCTTTCTGGGGCTAATATTCACAATAACGATCCCACCGACTGCGAGGATTTGGTGATCTCTTCCAGGGGGAATGGTCCAGATAATAGCCGTCCCGCTTGTGGAGAACATTACGTGTTTCTGGGTTATGATAATGTGCTACCTACCGTGGATATTGTTAGTCCCGCCGATGGCCAGATTCTCCAGGGCGAGATAATGGTGCAAGTCTATGCATATGATTATTTTGGAATCCAGCGAGTGGAGATTTACCTTGATGGCGAGTTGAAGGAGACCCTCGAGAGTGAGCCCTATGTTTGGCAATGGGATACCCTGGATCCTGAAAGCCCAGGGGAGGATGGTCGCGATTATCAAATCATGGCAAGAGCCGTTGATAATCATGGCAGAGAGAACAGCGCCACCAGCACGATAAAATTGAACAACACCCTCCCCACTCCTTCCAAATCCTGGTACCTGGCCGAGGGTTACACCGGGTCGGGCTTCGCGGAATACATTTGCGTCCAGAATCCCTGCCTAGAGCCCACCGAGGTGGTAATAACTTTCATGAAGAATAATGGCGAAACGGTCACCATCGAACCTCATCCGGTTCTACCGGCCAGCTCCCGTTCCACTTTCTTGGTGAACAGCTACGTTCCAGATGCTGAAGTCAGCACCAAAGTGGAATCTTTAGTACAGCCGGTGATCGTGGAGCGGGCTATGTACTGGGGTGGCTTAAGCGAAGGGCACGACACGGTTGGAGTGACAAGGCCGGCGAAGACCTGGTATCTGGCGGAAGGTTCCACCCAGGCGGGTTTCGAGGAATGGGTGACCATCCAGAATCCCAATGACACCGCAACCACGGTCAACGTGAGTTTTATGAAGACGGACGGAACGGTTATTCCCATCGATCCGCCTCCCGTGTTGTTACCCAACTCCCGCTCCACCTTCTTCGTGGCTGCCTATGTGGGAGCCGCCGATGTGAGCACCAGGGTTGACTCGCTAGATCAACCGGTGGTGGTGGAGCGATCCATGTATCGTTATGGGAAGGCCATAGGGCACAATGGCATGGGCACCCCTTCCTTGAGCAAGAAATGGTACCTGGCCGAGGGCTGCACCGGGTCAGGCTTTCAGGAATGGGTAACCATCCAGAACCCCAACGACGCGCCTGCATCGGTGGCGGTGGAGTTTATGAAACCCGGTGGTGTGGTCATACCCTACGGGGTGATAGTGCAACCGAAATCGAGATACACTATATATGCGAACGCGGTGCCAGGATGCGCGAACAGCGATCTCTCCACCTATCTCTCCAGCAACCTTCCCATAGTGGCGGAAAGAGCCATGTACTGGAATGGCGCCGGCAAACCAGCAGGCCATGTTTCCTTGGGCACGCCTTGTCCCGCCTCTAAATGGTACTTAGCCGAGGGGTATACCGGGTCAGGCTTTCAGGAATGGGTAACCATCCAGAACCCCAACGATGCGCTGGTGGAGGCAAAGATTACCTTTCTCAAAAAGGATGGAACCACAGTGACCATATATCCCCATCCGGTGCTTTCCGCCAAATCCCGCACTACCTTCTTCGTTGCCACCTATGTGGGAGTGGCGGAGGTGAGCACCAAGGTGGAGGCGGGGCTGCCAATAATCGTGGAGAGGCCCATGTATTGGAATGGCAACAACGGAGGCCATTGCTCTATCGGAGCATGGGGCCAATGAAATCCACTGATTTCAATCATGCGTCGGGTAAACAATCGAGGGATGGTTCATAATCTCTATCTAGAGATAAGAAACAAACTTCTTCGAAGGTTTTTAATGATTATTTGGCCTCGTTGAACAATTTACTCCTTCTTATTAATAGGTATTTATATAGGTTTTTATTTATATAAGTTTTTATCCATGCGCATCTGTGCGCAGTATTTCATAGGTCTGTATACCTGCGGTTATATGATTTTTCCATGGACTTATTGTTTTTACCGACTTGGCGGTAAAAAATTCCAAGCAGTGGTAGTTGTCTCCCTTAGCCTTGATGGGGTTCCTTTCGAAAGCGGGGTGATAGGACTCACTTGGAGAAAATCCAAAGGTTTCCCTGTATATCACAAGATGAAAGGGTAGCCCAGGAATTTGCCCTTTATTTGCCCTTTATTCATTGATGTGTCATACGTTTTTGGATCCCTTCCGTAAGTTA
>FWPV01011190.1_pt1 | contig 14383 bp, 12 predicted proteins | sample 2228371 | NCBI WGS metagenome assembly FWPV01 (sample SAMEA103939776, study PRJEB20133) | metagenome
TGGCTCCCTCGCCTATCTCCTTGATATGTGTGCCGCTGCGCGGCATCCCTCGCTTCGCTCGGGACCGCCACCCCGTGGCGTCCTGCGCTGGCGCTTGTCTCGGTCGCTGCGCTCCGTGCGCCTTGCGCTGCGTCCCGGTCGCGGCTTACTTCAGCGTTTCCGGAGGGGATAGGAAGGTCAACTTGGTTCGGATCGCTAATGGACAATCTGGGTTGAAGACAGTGAGGATTGATGGTTACCACTGCGTTACATATTGTCTATAATCCAAGCGTGCCATATCGGCATATTTCTGGAAAGGAGACGAACGTGTCGCGTTACAAGGAACTGCAGGCACAAATCGCCGCCCTGCAAAAGGAAGCCGAAGAGGCCCGCAAACAGGAAATCGCTGCCGTGGTGGCCGAGATCAAGGCCAAAATGGCGGAATACGGGATCAGTGTCGAGGACCTGGGTCTCGCCACCAGGGGTAGGGGTCGCAGGCGGGCCCAGGCTGGCCCAGCCAGGTATAAAAACCCTGTCACAGGGGAGACCTGGAGCGGCAAGGGGCGCAAGCCCGCTTGGCTCATGCAGGCCCTGCAGGAAGGCAAGCACCTGGACGATTTCCGTGTCTGACCCATTGCGAGTACTGCGAAACCCGGGCATGAGGCCCGGGTTTTTGTGCCCCAGCTAGACACCCAACCAGCGGCCGTGCGTCCACGTTGCCGGTTCAGGGTGCATATGCCTCTTCCAATATGGTCTGCAGCTGGGCCTTGTGTACCTCCAGGTAACCGGTGGCAGGGGAGGCAGACTCCGGCCGGCCGACATAACTGAGGGGCAGCCCACTCAGCTGGCGCAGATGGTAGGCCATATAACGCCAGGGGCCCTGGTTCTGGGGTTCGTCCTGCACCCAACGCAGGCGCCTGGCATTCGGATAGCAGGCCAAGGCCTGCTGCAATTCCAGGTCGGGGAAAGGATAGAGCTGCTCGATGCGTACGATGGCATAGTCGGGCCTGTCCCGGCGCCGGTTTTCCAAATCGAAATAGATCCTGCCGCTGCACAATAGCAGCGTTTCGACCCGTTGCGGGTCCATCACATCTTGTGTCAATACGGGGTGGAATGCGCCTTGCGCCAATTCCTCGAGACTGGAGACCGATGCTGGCAGGCGCAGCAGACTCTTGGGGGTGAACAGGAGGAGGGGTTTGCGATAGGGCCGGTGGATCTGCCGCCGCAGCACATGAAACAATTGGGCGGGCAGGGTGGGTTGCACGACCTGGATGTTGTCCTGAGCGGCCAATTGCAAGAAACGTTCGATGCGCGCCGAGGAATGCTCGGGCCCCTGTCCTTCGTAGCCGTGGGGCAGATAAAGGACCAGTCCGTTGAGCCTGCCCCATTTTGCCTCAGCGGCCGCGATAAACTGGTCGATCACCACCTGGGCGCCGTTGGCGAAATCGCCGAATTGGGCCTCCCAAATCACCAGCTCTTGGGGGGAGGCGCTGGCGTAGCCGTATTCGAAACCCAATACGGCCTCTTCCGAAAGCAGGGAATCCACGATCAGGAAATGGGCCTGGTCGGGGGCGAGGTTCTGCAACGGGATGTAGATGCCATCCTCCCGACGCTCCCGCATCTGGTCATGCAGCACGGCGTGGCGGTGGGAAAAGGTGCCACGGCCAGAGTCCTGACCGGTGAGCCGTACCCCATGGCCCTCGGTGAGTAGGGAGGCGAAGGCCAGGGCCTCGGCCATCCCCCAGTCCAGGGGGAGCTGGCCGGCCGCCATCTGACGGCGTGCCTGCATCACCATGAGCACACGCGGATGCAGATGGAGGCCCTCCGGCACGGCGGCCAGACGCTCCCCCAGGGCCTTGAGCCGTTCCATGGCCACCACGGTCTGCGCCGGGCTGCGCCAGTGTCTGCCGCGGTAGGGCCGCCAGTCGGCGACGAAAGGCTTGTAGGGGCGTTCCGGCATGGCCGGCACCCCATCCAGTGCCTGGCGATAGTCTTGCACCATGGCCTCGGCCACGCCCGGCCCGATCACCCCCATGGCCTCCAGCCTGTCCGCATAGAGCGTCCGCACTGGAGGATGCTCGCGGATGCGGCGGTACATGAGGGGCTGGGTGACCATGGGCTCGTCCTGTTCGTTGTGGCCGAGCCGGCGGTAGCAGACCAAGTCGATGGCCACGTCCCGGCGGAACTGCATGCGGTAGTCGAAGGCGATCTGCACGGCCTTGAGCACGGCTTCGGGATCATCGCCATTGACGTGCAGCACGGGTGCCTCCACCATCTTCATCACGTCCGTGCAGTAGAGGCTGGAACGGGTATCGCGCGGGTCGGAGGTGGTGAAACCGATCTGGTTGTTGACCACGACGTGGATCGTGCCGCCCGTGGTGAAGCCGCGGGTAGCGGACATGTTGAGGGTCTCCATGACCACCCCCTGGCCGGCAATGGCCGCATCGCCATGGATGAGCACCGGCATGACCAGGCTGCCGTCCCGGTCACCCCGCTTCTGCTGCTGGGCGCGCACCCACCCCTGCACCACGGGGTTGACGATCTCCAGGTGGGAGGGGTTGAAGGCCAGGGCGATGCGGATGGGACCGGCGGCGGTTTGCACCTCCATGGCAAAGCCCTGGTGATACTTCACATCGCCGGTGAGGGCCCCTTCCGGCAGGGCGGAGAGCTCGTTCTCGAAGAAGGCCAGGGCGCTGCGGCCGATGACGTTGTGCAGGACATTGAGGCGCCCCCGGTGCGCCATGCCCAGCCCGATCTCCTGCACACCCCCTGCCGCGGCGAGCTCCGCCAGGTAGTTGAGCAGCGGGATGAGAGCCTCGGCCCCCTCCAGGGAGAAACGCTTCTGGCCCACGAAGCGGCTGTGGAGCACCTTTTCTAGTGTCTCGGCGGCCGTGAGCTGGGTGAGCAGCCAGCGCCTCCTGGCCTCATCCAGGGGGCGAAGCCCGTGACCCGCCTCCAGCCGCTGCTGCAGCCAGCGCTTCTGGGCGGTGTCGCTCAGATACATGTATTCTGCCGTGAGCGTCCCGCAATAGGCCGCCTTGAGCCTCGCCAGGATGTTGCGCAGGGTGTCCCGCGGTGGTCCTGCCAGGGAGCCGGTCTCGAAGGTCTCCGCGAGGTCGGCGGCGGTCAGACCGTAGTGGGCGGGGTCCAGCTCGGGTATCTCGGGCAGGGGCTGCAACCCGAGTGGATCCAGGTTGGCGCGTCGGAAGCCCTGGAAGCGATAGGCGTTGATGAGCTGGAGTACGCCAACCTGCCGGGCCTCACACTGCACTACGAGCCTTCGGGAGGGCGGCGGTGCACTGGCAGGCGGCCCGACCACGCTCTGGTCGGCCCCTTGCGCCTCCAGACTGGTCAGGTATTCGAGGTTTTCCGCGTAATAGGCGTCTTCGGCCATCAACGCTGATCGATGGGGACGTAATCCCTGCGTGGCTGGCCGGTGTAGAGCTGACGCGGACGCGCGATTTTGTGCCCCTCGGCGGAGAGCATCTCCTGCCATTGGGCAACCCAGCCGGCGGTGCGGGCCACGGCGAAGATGGCGGTGAACATGGAGGTGGGGATGCCAAGGGCGCGCAGCACGATGCCGGAATAGAAGTCCACGTTGGGGTAGAGTCGCTTCTCGATGAAGTACTCGTCCTGTAGGGCGATCTCTTCCAGTTTAAGGGCGATGCGAAACAGGGGGTCGTCGCGCAGGCCCAGCTCGTCCAGTACCTCGTAACAGGTCTGGCGCATGATGGCGGCCCGCGGGTCCATGTTCTTGTAAACCCGGTGGCCAAAGCCCATGAGCCGGAAGGGGTCGGACTTATCCTTGGCACGGCGGATCGCCTCGCCGATGCGGGAGACGTCTCCGATCTCCTCCAGCATCTTCAGCACCGCTTCGTTCGCCCCGCCATGGAGCGGCCCCCACAGGGAGGCGATGCCGGCGGCGACACAGGCAAAGGGATTGGCGCCGGAGGAGCCGGCCACCCGCACCGTCGAGGTGGAGGCGTTCTGCTCGTGGTCGGCATGCAGGATCAGGATGCGGTCCAGGGCCCGGGCCAGCACGGGGTTGGGCTCATAGGGCTCACACGGCGTGGCGAACATCATGTAAAGGAAGTTTTCCGCATAGTCCAGGCGGTTCTGCGGATACATGAAGGGCATGCCGATGTTGTACTTGTAGCTCCAGGCGGCGATGGTGGGCACCTTGGCTAGCAGCCGGAAGGCGGCCACCTCCCGCTGGGCCGGGTCGAAGGAGTCGGAGGAATCCCGATAGAAGGCCGACATGGCCCCCACCACGCCCACCATGACCGCCATGGGATGGGCATCGCGGCGAAAGCCACGGAAGAAATAGGCCATCTGGTCGTGCAGCATGGTGTGATAGCGCACGGTCTGGACGAAATCCGCCTTTTGTTGCGCCGTGGGCAGCTCCCCCTTGAGGAGTAGGTAGCTCACCTCCATGAAGTCGGAGTGGTGGGCCAGCTGCTCGATGGGATAGCCCCGGTAGTAGAGCAGCCCCGCCTCGCCGTTGATGAAGGTGATGCTGGAGGCACAGCTGGCCGTGGCCAGGAATCCTGGGTCATAGGTGAAGTAGCCATGCGCCCCCAGGCTGCGGATGTCGATAACCGGTGTGCCCATGCTGCCCTCCAGCACGGGCAATTCGATGACCTGGTCGCTGTCGCTGAAGCTGATCCGGGCGGTACGTTGGGTCATGGCGTTCTCATCTTGCATGCGCTTAGTCTCTGCACCACCGCCGCGAAGGCTCGGGGCGGCGCCTGGCGGCCGGAAAGCCAGGCGTAGATTTCCATGTCTTCCCGCTCCAGGAGGCGACCGAAGGCATCCTTCTCGGCAGGCGTGAGGTGCGGGTAGCCGGCCTCGAGGAATGAGGCGAGCCAGGTATCCAGTTCCAGCAGGCCGCGCCGGCAGCGCCAGCGCAGCCGGTTTACTGCCGCCTGCGTCACATCGACCTTTTCACCAGCATTGTCTTGATTTTGCCGATGGCTGCCGTGGGGTTCAAGCCTTTGGGGCAGACCTCGACACAGTTCATGATGCTGTGACAACGAAACAGTCGGTAGGGGTCCTCCAGGAAGTCCAGGCGTGCATCCAAGGCCTGGTCACGGCTGTCACAGATGAAACGGCAGGCGGCCAGCAGGGCGGCCGGCCCCAAGAAGCGGTCCGGGTTCCACCAAAAGGACGGGCAGGCGGTGGTGCAGCAGGCGCACAGGATGCACTCGTAGAGCCCATCCAGCCCGGCGCGCTCGACGGGGCTTTGCAGGCGCTCGCGCTCCGGCTCCGGGTCCAGGTTGATGAGATAGGGTTTGACGGCCCGGTAGTGGCGGTAGAAGTTGCTCAGGTCCACGATCAGGTCCCGCACCACGGGCAGCCGCGGCAGGGGCCGGATCTCGATGGGCTGCCGCAGCCCCGACAGGGGGGTCACACAGGCCAGGGCATTGACCCCGTTGATGTTCAGACCGTCCGAGCCACATACACCCTCCCGGCAGGAGCGGCGGAAGGCGAGGCTGTCGTCCTGTTCCTTGATGGCGAGCAGGGCATCCAGGACCATCCTGCCGCGCGGCTCCAGGTCTAGGTGGTAGTCCTGCATCCTGGGCGGGGCGCCCGACTCCGGGTCGTAACGATAGACGCGCAAATGCAGCATCAATAAACCCGTTCCTTGGGCTGGAACGGCTCCACCGTGAGGGGTTTGAGGCGCACTGGTTTGTAGTCCAGCTGATCGCCCTGTCGGTAATAGAGGGTATGCCGCAGCCAGCGCTCGTCGTCGCGCCGGGGGTGGTCCTCCCGGGCATGGGCACCCCGGCTTTCGGTGCGAGCAAGCGCCGAGACCAGGGTGGCGCGGGCGACGAGGAAGAGGTTTTCCAGCTCTAGGGCCTCGAGGCGAGCGGTGTTGAAGACTCGGCTGCGGTCGGCGACGCCTGCCTGGGCGAGCCCCTCCTCCAGCGCATCGAGCTGGGCGAGCCCCTCGCGCAGGCTGGCCTCCTGGCGATAGACGCCGCAATGGGTCTGCATGATGGTCTGGAGGCGACGGCGCAGCTCCGACACGCGTTCGCTGCCGGGGCGCTCCCAGCGGGCCAGGCGCGCCAGGGCTGGTTCCGGGCCGCTCCTGGGCATGGGCCGGGGGAAAGGGTTGTCGCGCAGGTACTCCAGCATGCGCTCACCTGCCGCACGTCCGAAGACGAGCAGGTCCAACAAGGAGTTGCCCCCCAGACGGTTGGCCCCGTGTACCGAGACACAGGCGCATTCCCCTGCGGCGTAGAGTCCGGGCACCGCCTCTTCCGGCCCATAGCGCATGGGGGCCACCACCTCGGCATGCAGATTGGTGGGGATGCCGCCCATCATGTAGTGGACGGTGGGGGTGACCGGGATGGGCTCCCGTACCGGGTCCACGCCGGCGAAGCGCATGGCCAGCTCCCGTATCCCCGGCAGGCGCTCGCGGATGAGGTCCTCTCCCAGATGATCCAGCTTGAGCAGCACGTGATCGCCCCGCGCACCACAACCCCGGCCTGCCTGGATCTCCTGGGCGATGGCGCGGGAGACCACGTCCCGGGAAGCGAGATCCTGGGCGTGGGGCGCGTAACGGGTCATGAAGCGCTCCCCATCCCGATTGATGAGATACCCCCCCTCCCCCCGGCACCCCTCCGTGATGAGGCAGCCCACTTCCGGGATGCCGGTGGGGTGGAACTGCCAGAACTCCATGTCCTCCAGGGGCAGTCCCGCGCGCAGCACCATGCCTAGCCCGTCACCGCTGTTGATGAGGGCATTGGTGGAATGCAGAAAGATGCGTCCTGCCCCGCCGGTGGCGAGCAGGGTGGCGCGGGCCTCGAACAGCCAAGGCTCGCCGGTCTCGATCTCTAGGGCCACCACCCCCAGGACATACCCCTCCGCGTCGCGCACCAGGTCTAGGACGAAGAATTCGTCGAAGAACTGGGTGCGGGCGGCGATGTTCTGCTGATAGAGGGTATGCAGCAGGGCGTGTCCGGTGCGGTCGGCGGCGGCACAGGTGCGCACCGCCTGCTCGCCGCCGTAATGCTTGGACTGACCGCCGAAAGGGCGCTGATAGATGCGTCCGTCGGGCAGACGCGAAAAGGGCAGGCCCATGTGCTCCAGCTCGTAGACCACGGCGGGGGCGCTACGGCACATGAACTCGATGGCATCCTGATCCCCCAGGTAGTCCGAGCCTTTGACGGTGTCGTACATGTGCCAGTGCCAATGGTCCTCCGAGACATTGGCCAGGGCTGCGGTAATCCCGCCCTGGGCGGAGACGGTATGGGAGCGGGTGGGAAACACCTTGGACAGCACGGCCACCTTGCATTCCCCCTTGGCGAGTTGTAAAGCGGCCCTCAGGCCCGCACCGCCACCGCCCACGATGAGGGCGTCGAAGCTGCGTTTCTGGATCAAGGCGCCACCTCCCAGAGGATGTGGGCCGCCCACGCCAGGCAGGCCCCATAGGCCGCCGCGGCGACGAGGTAGAGGAAGAGCCGCAGCAGGAGGGGGCGGACGTAATCCAGGAAGATCTCCCGCAGTCCGATCCAGGCGTGCAGCAACAGGGCGGCTACGAACAGGAGGCTGGCGAGCTTGATGGGCAGGGGGGCGAACAGCCCCCGCCAGGCGGGGTAGTCGAGGGGGGCCTGGTGGGCGGCATAGGCGAGGAAGAGCGGCACAAACACGGCCATCACCCCGGCGCTCAGGCGGGCGAGCAGCCACGAGAGCAAACCCCGTCGGGCACCGGTCGGCTGAGGCATCAATGCATCCACAAGGCCGTCAGCCCCGTCAGCAGCAAGGCCAGGACCAGACTGGCCATGGCCGTATGGCGTGCTATCGCGCGGCACTCGCCCAAGCCCAGGTCGAGCGCCAAATGCCTGAGGCCGGCGAGATAGTGGTGGAACAAGGCCCAGGCCAGAGCCAAAGCGAGCAGACGTCCCGGCCAGGAGGTGAGAAACCCGATGACCCGTGCGTGGTCTGCCGCGGACCTCAAGCTCAACATCCAAGCATAGACGAGGCCCGGGATGGCGATGGCCAGGAGGGCGCCGCTTACCCGGTGCAGGATGGACACCCATCCCGCGAGTGGCAAGTGGATGCGCCGCAGGTCGAGGAAGTACGGACGCGCGGGGAGCATGTCAGCCTGGGGTATGCACGCTGGCCGCCACCGCCGGCGGCACCCGCTCCATGAGACGGGGATCGAAGGGCTTGGGTAGGATGTATTCCGGGCCGAATTCCAGATGCTTCAATCCATAGGCATCCAGGACCTCCTGCGGCACCGGCTCGCGCGCCAGCGCCGCCAGGGCGCGGGCCGCCGCCACCAGCATGGGGCGGGTGATGCGCCGGGCGCGGGCATCCAGGGCGCCGCGGAAGATGAAGGGGAAACCCAGCACGTTGTTCACCTGATTGGGGTAGTCCGAGCGTCCGGTGGCCATGAGCAAATCCGGTCTTGCGGCGTGGGCCGCCTCGGGCAGGATCTCCGGATCGGGATTGGCCAGGGCGAAGACCACCGGTCGCGCCGCCATGGAGCGCACCATCTCGGGGGTGACCAGATTGGGGCCAGACACCCCCACGAACACGTCCGCACCCCGCAGGGCATCGGCCAGGGTGCGCGCTTTGGTGTCGCGGGCGAAGGCCTGCTTATAGGCGTTCAAGTCCTGGCGGCCCGTGTGGATTACGCCCTTGCTGTCCACCAGGGTGATGTGCTCCCGCGGCACGCCCATCTCCAGGAGCAGATTCATGGAGGCGATGCCCGCCGCCCCGGCGCCCAGACAGACGATGCGCACCTGATCCAAGGCCTTGCCCTGGATATGCACGGCATTGAGCAGGCCGGCGCTGATGATCACCGCCGTGCCGTGCTGATCGTCGTGGAAAACTGGGATGTCTAGGGCCGCAGTGAGCCGCTGCTCGATCTCGAAGCAATGGGGCGCGGCGATGTCCTCCAGGTTGATGCCCCCGAAGGTGGGGGAGATGGCGATCACAGTGCGGACGAACTCCTCGACGGAATCCGCTTTGATTTCGATGTCGAAGACATCGATGTTCGCAAACCGCTTGAACAAGACCGCTTTGCCTTCCATCACCGGCTTGGCTGCCAGCGGCCCCAGATTGCCCAGACCCAGAATGGCGCTACCGTCGGTCACCACCGCCACCAGATTGCCCTTGCCGGTGTACCGGTAGGCGGCCTCTGGGTCGCGGGCGATCTCCCGCACCGGTTCGGCCACACCTGGGGTATAGGCGAGGGACAGATCAAGCTGGGTGGCACAGGGTTTGGCGGCCTCGACGGTCAGCTTCCCGGGCCGCGGCTGGGCATGATAGGCCAGGGCGCGCGTTTTCAAATCGCTCATGCTCGGAAGGATCATGGGAAACTCATCTAGAATAGCACCTCACCATCCGATCCCGGTTTCCCGTCTGCTGATTCCCGACCGCCATGCACAACCTCTTCGACAGCCGCCAGACCTTCCAAGTGGGCCCCGGCAAGACCGGCATCTTCTACTGCCTGCCCCAGCTCGAGCGCGCCGGCATCGGCCCGGTATCCCGGCTGCCGGTGTCCATCCGCATCGTGCTGGAGGCGGTGCTGCGCAACTACGACGAGCGCACCATCACCGAGCAGCACGTGCGCGCGCTAGCCAACTGGCAGCCCCATGCCCCCAGGACCGAGGAGATCCCTTTCATGGTGGGGCGCATCCTGCTCCAGGACTTCACCGGTGTGCCCCTGCTCGCAGACCTGGCCGCCATGCGCAGCGCTGCCGCCCGCGCCGGCCGTGATCCGGCGCGCATCGAGCCTCTGGTGCCTGTGGATATGGTGGTGGACCACTCGGTACAGGTGGACGTGTTCGGCCGACCGGACGCCCTGCAGGAGAACATGCGGCTGGAGTTCGAACGCAACCGCGAACGCTACCAGTTCCTGAAATGGGGCATGCAGGCCTTCCGGACCTTCAAGGTCATCCCCCCCGGGGTGGGCATCGTGCACCAGGTGAACATGGAATACCTGGCGCGGGGGGTGATGGAAAAAGACGGGGTCTGGTACCCGGACACCCTGGTGGGCACCGATTCCCACACCACCATGATCAACGGCCTGGGGGTGGTGGGCTGGGGGGTGGGCGGCATCGAGGCCGAGGCGGGCATGCTGGGTCAGCCCGTCTATTTCCTCACGCCGGACGTGGTGGGGGTGCACCTGACGGGGCATCCTGCCCCTGGCGTGACCGCCACCGACATCGTGCTCACCGTCACCGAGTTGCTGCGCCGTGCCAAGGTGGTGGGCAAGTTCGTGGAGTTCTTCGGCGAAGGGGCCGAACGGCTGCCCGTGCCTGACCGGGCCACCATTGCCAACATGGCCCCCGAGTATGGCGCCACTATGGGCTTTTTCCCGGTGGACGAGGCCACCTGCCAATACTACCTGGCCACCGGGCGCAGTCCGGAGCAGGTGGAGGCCATCCGCAATTACTACCTTGCCCAGGGGCTCTTCGGCATGCCGCGGGAGGGCCAGTGCGAGTACAGCCAGGTCCTGAGCCTGGACCTCTCCACGGTCAAGCCCTCGGTGGCCGGCCCCAAACGCCCCCAGGACCGCATCAACCTCTACGCCCTCAAAGAGTCCTTCCGCACCTTGCTCAACCTACCCGTGGCGGATGGCGGCTATGGCAAGGCGGTGGGCAGCCATTATGACCAGCATGCCATCGAGGGGGGCGGCACCCTGCGTCATGGCAGCGTGGTCATCGCCGCCATCACTTCCTGCACCAATACCTCCAACCCTGGCGTCATGCTGGCGGCCGGTCTGCTGGCCAAGAAGGCGGTGGAAAAGGGCATGTACACGCCCGCCCATGTCAAGACCAGCATGGGCCCCGGCTCGCGCGCGGTGACCGCCTATCTCGAGGCCACGGGCCTCATGCCTTATCTGGAAAGGTTGGGCTTCGGGGTGGTGGGCTACGGCTGCACCACCTGCATCGGCAACTCGGGGCCGCTGCCGCCCGCGGTGGAGAAGACCATCCTGGAGCACGACCTGGTGGCCTGCTCGGTGCTCTCCGGCAACCGCAACTTCGAGGCGCGGGTGCACCAGAACGTCAAGGCCAACTTTCTCATGAGCCCCCCTCTGGTGGTAGCCTTCGCCCTGGCCGGGCGGGTGGACATCGACATGGAGCGGGAACCCATCGGTCAGGGCAAAGACGGGCCGGTGTACCTGCGGGACATCTGGCCCAGTCCCGAGGAGGTGGCCGCCCTATTGCCCCAGGCCGCGGATGCCAAGATCTACGCCCGTCTCTATGCCGACCCGGCCCGCGACAACCCCTTGTGGGAGGCTATTCCCGCCCCCACCGGCCAGGTCTATGCCTGGGATCCGTCCTCCACCTATATCCAGGAACCCCCCTTCTTTAAACAGGGGGCCAGGCCGGACCCGGCCATCCGCGGAGCCCGTGCCCTGGCCATCCTCGGCGACTCGGTCACCACTGACCACATCAGCCCGGCAGGCAGCATCCGGCCCACATCCCCCGCCGGCAAATACCTGCTGGAGCACGGCGTGGGAGAGAAGGACTTCAACAGCTACGGTGCCCGCCGGGGCAACCACGAAGTTATGATGCGCGGCACCTTCGCCAATGTTCGCATCCGCAACCTGATGCTACCGGGCAGTGAAGGGGGGGTGACGGTGCACCACCCTTCGGGGCAGCAGATGTCCATCTATGACGCCGCCATGCGATACCAGCAGGAGAAGGTGCCGCTGCTGGTCTTTGCCGGCGAGGAATACGGCACCGGCTCCTCCCGCGACTGGGCGGCCAAGGGCACCCTGCTCCTGGGCGTGAAGGCGGTAGTGGCCAAGAGCTTCGAGCGCATCCACCGGGCCAATCTGGCCGGCATGGGTGTGCTGCCCCTGCAGTTCGCCCCCGGCACGGATGCCATGAGCCTCCGCCTCAGCGGGGCGGAGACCTTCGACCTAGTGGGTCTGGAGCAGACGATCCGCCCCCGGCAGGAGGTGGTCCTGGTCATCCACCGCCCGCACGGCAGCCGGGAGGAGGTACCCTTGCTGCTGCGCCTGGATACCCCCATCGAGGTGGACTACTATCGCGCCGGCGGCATCCTGCCCTATGTCCTGAACAGACTACTTACCTGAAGCCAAGAGGAGACGACCATGAAGACCTCGAGATTGTCCGCCCTGCTTCTGCCCCTCTTCCTCGCCGCGGGCACCGTCCATGCCCAGAGCGTGCCGTTCAACCCATGGCTGCAGCACGTCCCCCAGGCCACCCCGGGACTGCCCGCCCTGTTCCCCCTGTTCGTGGTACCCACCCCCTCGCCCCAGCCCGCCAAGCCTTACACCATGCGCCGCATCATCCCGGATGAGGAAAAACGCCAGATGATGGCCATGATGATGCCGGTACTCACCAATTTCCTGCGCATGGGCATGCCGGACGCCATCAACTATTTCGCCCGCAAGGTCAAGGCGAAGCCGGGCCTGACCTTCGACGAGGTCAAGGAGTCCCTGTTCCTGCGCGCCAACCAGCTCAACTTCAAGTTCGTGGGCGAGAACCTGATGTGGAAGGACTTCCGCGCCGTGCTAGGGGACATGGAGGCCCCCCGCATCGAGGTGTACTCCTTCTGCGACATCGCCGTGGGGCGGGAATTGCTCAAGATCTCCCCCGAGTTCATCGTCTTCCTGCCCTGCCGCATCGCCATCATGGAGGATGGGGACAAGAACATCTGGATCCTGATGCTGGAATGGAACATGGACTGGGTGGTCGGCTATGAGCGCCAGTTGGGCATCAGCAGCGCCCTGTCGGAAGGGGCCTGGCGGATCCAGAAAACCATGGAGGAGATCATGCGTGCCGCCGCCGAGGGGGAACTCTGAACCCCATGTCAGAAGGAGGCCGGCGGCCTCCTTCCTCCCAGGGTTTCCCGTCTGGGATTACCCGACAAAAAGACTTTGTTGTCATGTATATTAACGTTTACTAATATTCAATTGTCTCGCGTCAATCCAGGAGGAGTGAGAAATGCTGAAGGCCATCATCGGATTCATCGCAGGTATCGTGGTCACGCTGGCGACCGCCTACTTCATGATGCCGCATTTGATGTTCAACGAGGTGCAGAGCCCCTTCGGCTTCGAGGAGACCATCGCCCGCATTCAGCACAACATCCAGGACAACCCGCAGCTCCAGGCCAAGGGTTGGAGCCTATCCGGGCTGCGGGATCCGGCCAAGGCCATCACCATGGCGGGGGGCAACGTCCTGCCGGTCAAGATGATCGAGGCCTGCAGCACCAAGTATTCGAAACCCATCCTCAAGGACGACACGGTGCGCTTCCTGTCCATCCTCATGCCCTGCAAGGTCTCGGTGTACAAGAAAAACGACGGCAAGGTCTACATCGCCACCATGAACGCCGGTCTCATGGGCAAGATGTTCGGACCCCTGGTGGGTGAGGTGATGGCCCAGGTGGCCGAGGACCAGAAGCTCTTCCTGATCATGGACCCGAGCAAGCCCGCGCCCGAGATGATCCTGCCCAAGGCCGCACCTGCCTCGGGCGGCGCCGGTGGCGGCGCCGGCGGCGGTTGCTGAATCGCGTGGCCAAGCCTGAGCTCGAGGAGGAACCATGTGGAACGTAAAACCTTTTATGAAGCAAGTCCTGGCCCTCACCGCCCTGCTCTTCAGTCTCCCGGTCGCGGCGGCCATTGCGGGTGAAAGCGCCGGGCAGTCCGGGGCGGCCGCCAAGACCCTGTCCACTTCTACGGCCGACCACAGTAAATTCAAGGAACTGGACCGGGAATTCGCCACCGGACCGGATGTGACCCGCGCCTGCCTGCAGTGCCATACCGAGGCCGCCAGGCAGGTGCACAAGAGCAAGCATTGGACCTGGGAGTTCCTTAACCCCCAGACCCAGCAGCGCCTGGGCAAAAAACACGTCATCAACAACTTCTGCACGGCCGTGCCCTCCAACTACGAGTTCTGCACCGCCTGCCACGTGGGCTATGGCTGGAAGGACCAGAACTTCGACTTCACCTCCGAGGCCAACGTGGACTGTCTGGTCTGCCACGACACCTCTGGCAGCTACCGCAAGCTGCCAGGACTGGCGGGGCATCCGCCCTACAAGGACACGGAGTTCCCGCCTGGATCGGGCAAGATCGTCAAGGCCGTCGACCTGAAAAAGGTCGCCCAGAGCGTGGGCAAGACCAGCCGCCGGACCTGCGGCGCCTGCCATTTCTACGGCGGCGGCGGCGATGCCGTGAAGCACGGCGACCTGGACAGCTCCCTCACCATGCCGGGCAAATACCTGGACGTGCACATGGACAAGGACGGCCTGAACTTTTCCTGTGGCACCTGCCACCTGACCACCGGACACGAGGTGCCCGGCAGCCGCTATGCCCCCACCGCGGCCCCCAAGGGCAAGCTCGTGCGGGGCAGTCCCGAGGCGGGCAACCCGGCCACCTGTCAGGCCTGTCACGGGGAGACGCCCCATGACCAGG
>FWPV01011182.1_pt1 | contig 14380 bp, 9 predicted proteins | sample 2228371 | NCBI WGS metagenome assembly FWPV01 (sample SAMEA103939776, study PRJEB20133) | metagenome
CCTGAGTCACGCGCCGGGGCGCAGCCTCCTCGGTCCACTGTCGGGCCCCTTCGGGCTTCCCAGGTCCACTTCCGAGTCCTCTCGACCGTGCGTTATCCACTGAAAGACTGGGATTTTTGTGGCGTGGAGGGCATGGAGGCAATGGTAGGAGTTATGGGCATGAAGGAAAAGGAAAAAGCTTCCATCATTGAAAACGTTCCGGTGATCATCGCTTTTCACGATACGGAACAAAACATAGTCTGGGCCAACAGGGCCTATCGCGATGCCTGTGGGCTCGATGCCGAAGAGCTTGCAGGCAAGAAGTGTTGGGTCGCGTGGGGCTTGTCTCGACTGTGCCTCGGCTGCCCTGTTACCTCTGCCCTCAAGTCAGGGGAACCGGCAGAGGCTGAAATGACCCCTGAAAACCAGGGACATTGGACCGAAAGACATGGACGCTGGCTTGTAAGGGCGACACCTGTCAGAGACGACCAAGGCAATATCATCGGTGCGATAGAGGCGGCCTTTGAAATCAGCAAATGGAAAAGGGCAGAGAAAGTTCGGCTTGATTGGGAGCGTGACCGATTCCTGGCCATTGCGGAAAATGCCCTGGATGCGATCGTCATGAGCGATCACGAAGGCAAGGTGGTGTATTGGAACCCCGCGGCAGAGAAGATATTTGGTCATGGTGCAGAGGAGATGATGGGAAAAGACATCCATGCCGTGCTCATGCCCGAGGAATACCTGGAGCAGTACAAGAAAGGATTCGAGGAATTCCGCAAGACTGGCAAAGGACCCGCTGTGGGCAGGGTGGTAGAACTCACCGCCAGACACAAGTCGGAAAGGAAGATTCCCATCGAGATCGCGGTTGCTCCGATCCCAAGAGGTGAGACCTTCTGGGCCTGCGCCATCATCCGGGACATCAGCGAACGAAAGAGGATCATCGACGAGCTACAAAAGACAAAGAACCTGCTCCAGACGGTGTTGGACAATATTCCCGTCATGCTCACGACGTACGACCCCCAAACGAGGAGGCTCCTGCCCCTCAACAAGGCCTGCGAACGCCTTATCGGCTGGAGCAGGGAAGAGGCAGAAAAAGTCGACCTGATGCGGGAAATCCTTCCTGATCCGCAATACCGTGAAAAAGGGCGCGAGTATTTGCTATCTGCCACTTCCGAATGGAGGCTGTTCAGTGTCAAGACAAGAAAAGGGGACGTCCTCGAAAGCGCTTGGTCCAACGTGCGCCTTGCCGACGGAACTCTGATCGGGATCGGAGTGGATGTGCGCGAACTTTTGGCCAAAGAAAAGGCCCTGGCGGAGAGCAAGGAGCGCTTCGATCTGCTGCTTAGCCGGCTCAACGACGCAGTCTGGACAGCGGAAATGGACGGAACGGTTATCGAGGTAAACCATGCCTTTGAATCCGTTTACGGAATCTCGGAGGAGGAATTTCGAAAAAACCCGAAACTTCGGCTGGAGGTCGTTCACCCTGAGGACCGAAGGATCGCCCAAGAGAGCGAAAGACAGCTCATGGCAACAGGTTTTGCTACAGCGGAGTATCGGATCGTGCGGCCGGACGGAGAGATCCGTTGGGTCCGGGACCGCAAGTCACTTATTTACGATGAAGAGGGTCGTCCCCGGCAGATGGGGGGCATCGCCAATGACATCACCGAATTGAAGAAGAAAGAGGAAGAGTGAGAGTCCCTCCAGAGGCAGCTTGTCCAGGCGCAGAAGATGGAGTCGGTCGGAAGGCTTGCCGGCGGAGTGGCACACGATTTCAACAATTTGCTGAGTGTCATCCTGGGATACACTGAGATGGCCATGGCACAGCTCGGGCAATCCCACCCTATCCATGCCGACCTGGAGGAGGTTTTGCGGGCAGGCCGGCGTTCTGCAGACTTGACCCAGAAGCTCTTGGCCTTTGCCCGCAAGCAGACCATCGCCCCGCGAGTTCTGGACCTGAACGATTGTGTGGCTGAGATGCTCAAGATGTTACAGCGTTTGATAGGGGAAGACATTGAAATCCTGTGGAAGCCCGCAGCCAATCTCTGGCCGGTGAAAATGGATCCTTCACAACTGGACCAGATTCTGGCGAACCTGGCTGTCAATGCCCGCGATGCCATCAAAGGGGCGGGCAAGCTCACGCTCGAGACGGAAAATGTCGCCTTGGATGAGAGCTATTGTGCGCGATATGTCTACGCAAGACCGGGTGAGTTCGTGATGCTGGCGGTAAGCGACAATGGGTGTGGCATGGACCAGGAGGTCCTGGAGAAGATCTTCGAGCCATTCTTTACCACGAAGGGGCAGATGGGCACGGGACTGGGGCTAGCCACAGTGTATGGGATTGTCAAGCAGAACGAGGGATTCATCAATGTCTACAGCGAGCCCGGTCAGGGCACGACCTTCAAGATCTACCTGCCCCGGTTTGCAGGTGCAGTCCAAGAACAGGAAGCAGTTCATGATCAGGAGATCCCAAGGGGCCATGGGGAGGGCGTGCTCCTCGTGGAAGATGAACCCCAGATCCTGAATTTCTGCAAGAAGACCTTGGAGTATCTGGGGTATCGAGTGATCGAGGCGGCCGATCCCAAGGAGGCCATAAGGCTGGCCAAGGAACATCCGGGCGAGATCGACCTGCTGTTGACGGATGTGATCATGCCCCAAATGAACGGGCGTGAGCTGGAAGCCCGAATCCGTTCAATCCGCCCGGGCATAAAGGTGCTCTTCATGTCGGGTTATACGTCCAATGTCATCGCACACCACGGGGTATTGGACGAAGGGACCATGTTCGTGCAAAAGCCACTGGAATTGAGCAATTTGGCGAGAAAGGTCCGGGAAGCGCTTTCACAAAAACAGGGTTCGAGGAATCAGTTTGGAGGCTAACATTCGCATCCAGCCGACACTGATGTGCAAGGGGGCTGATGTGCAGCCCTCTTTGGATTCACTCCCCACTGTCAGCCAGTCTTTTACGAACCTCGGCGAACTTGGATTCCACCTCCTTGAAGGCATCCACCACCGCCGGGTCAAAGTGGCGCCCCGCACCCTCGACGATGATCTCGCAACTCCTTTCGTGGGGAAAGGGTTCTTTGTACGGCCGTTGGGACCTAAGGGCGTCATAGACATCGGCCAGGGCCATGATACGAGCGGCCAGGGGGATGTCCTCCCCTGCCAGCCCGTCGGGATAGCCAGTGCCATCCCATCTCTCATGGTGATGGTGTGCAATGGCGATTCCCATGTTCACAAAGGCGTTTTTCGGATATTTGCTCCGCGCGGCCTGAAGGGTCCTTGCGCCGATCACGGTGTGGGTCTTCATGATCTCAAACTCCGAGGGAGTGAGCTTGTCGGGTTTCAGGAGGATGCTGTCAGGGATGCCCACCTTGCCGATATCGTGCAGGGGCGCGGCATGAAAGATGTTTTCCACATAGGCGTCGCTTATGCTCTGGGTGTAGCGGGGGTTTAGCCGAATCTGCTCTGCCAGGATCTTGCAGAAGGTCCGTGTGCGCTCAATGTGATGACCGGTTTCATCGTCCCTGCACTCGGCCAGCTTGGTTACTGCCAGGATGATGGCCATCTGGGAGTCGGATATCTCCCTGACCTTTTCCTTGACCAGCTCTTCCAGGTGCAGATTGTGCCTTTCCAGTTCCAGCTTCATCCTGCGCAGCTTCAGATGGGTCTCGATCCTGGCATGTACCTCCCCCAAGTGGAAGGGCTTGGTCACGTAGTCCACACCGCCCGCAGAAAAGGCCTTGACCTTGTCCTCGGCTTCTGTCAAGGCACTGATGAACAGTATGGGGATATCCTTGAGGGCCTCATGGGCCTTGAGGCTTCTTGCCACCTCCAAGCCGTCCATTTCCGGCATCATGATGTCCAGGAGGATCAGATCCGGAGGATGGCTGGCAGCCGCTTCCAGGGCCAGTCGGCCCTCTGGAAAAGCCATCACGTTATAGCCCTTGCTACCAAGCATCCTTCTGAGAAGATTGAGGTTTTCCGGGGTGTCGTCTACAACCATGATGGTTGCGGTTCTCTCTTGGTCATCCATTGTTGGTTTCTCCCTTGCCAAGCAACTCCTTCAGCTTTCTGTAATCGTAGCGCTGGGCCAAGGTCTTCAACCCCTGGGCCACCTCGTTGTACAGAGGTTCTGTCTCAGAGATCAACTCCTCGAGACGAATGATGTCGCCTTTGGCCACGGCCTCTCGCATGGCCCGCAAGAGTTCCCTGGGAAGTGGAGCCAGTGAATCCGGTGTGAGGCCACGCTCCTTGGGTCGTTCTGGCAAAACATCCTCCTCCTCGGCATACACGTAGCGCAGGTTGAGGCACCTCCCCAGAGCCTCATAAAGCTCCTCGGGCCGGAAGGGTTTTCGAATGTAGGCCGAGACCCCCGTTGCCAGGACTTCTTCCTCTGCATCCTTGAAGGCGCTGGCCGTCAAGGCAATGATGGGAGTGGTGCGTCCGGCCTCCATGGCCCTGATGCGCCGGGTGGCCTCGTACCCGTCCATGACGGGCATGCGCATATCCATGAGCACAGCATGGGGGGACCAATCCTGAAAGATCTCAATGGCTTCCTGGCCATTTGAAGCATCCCGGAGCTCGAACCCCAGGGGTACAAGCATCGCGTGCAAGAGGTTGCGGTTGCTGGCAACATCATCCACCACCAAGATCCTCCATGGGCCTGTGCCTGGCCCAAGTCCCACCACGCGACGAAATCGGGGTTTCTCTATTTTCGGCAAGGCCTCTGCCTCTTCACAGGGCACGTCAAAGCGAAAGACACTTCCCTTGCCCACCACGCTTTCCACCATGAGCCTACCCCCCATCATCTCTACAAACCTCCGGGAAATGGCAAGCCCCAACCCTGTGCCGCCGGCATTGGCTACAGCCTGCCCCTGCTGAAACGAATCAAAGATCCGCTCCAGTTCCGATTCTGGAATCCCGGGGCCAGAGTCTTCCACCTCGAACACCAGCCGCAGGGATCTCTTATCCCCCTCGGGCCTTGCCTGAGGCGGCTCACTTCTCACCCGAAGGGCTACCCCGCCTCTTTCAGTGAACTTGATGGCGTTGCCCACTAAATTGATCAGGACCTGCCGCAGCTTGCCCTCATCGGCATTGACATAGGACGGCAGATCCTCATCCCGGTCCACAAGAAACTGCAGGTGCTTGGCCTGGGCACGGGACCTAAACATCATCTCCAATTCTTCCATCAAATCCGCGAGGCAAAAGACAACCGGCCTGAGTTCCACATGTCCTGCCTCTATCTTTGAGAGATCCAGGATATCGTTGATCAGCTTGAGGAGATGATTGCCACTGCGGAGGATGCTTCGAACCTGCTCCTTCTGTCTGGGGGTGAGGGAAGGGTCATGCTCCAGGATCTGGGCAAAGCCCAAGATGGCATTCATGGGCGTGCGGATCTCATGGCTCATGTGGGACAAAAACCTGCTCTTCTGCCTGTTTGCCTCCTCGGCCGCCTCTCGGGCGATAGTTTCCTGCTCCAGCTGTTTCTGCTGGGTGATATCTTCCAGGGTCGCATGGACATGGATGATTCTTCCATCAGCACCCCTGACCGGCACGGCGGTGATGCGCAGGAGGCGCTCCCCCAGCGATGTCAGGGCTGGTCTCTCGGCCATGTGCACCTCACCGTCCTGATATGCCATCACCACCGGACACCCCTCGCAGGGTTCGGTCAGGGGAGGTGTGGAATAAACGGTAAAACACAAGGGGTGCGTCTCCGGATCCAATCCCGGAAACCACCCGCGCAGGGTGGCGTTGGCAGCCAGGACCTCCATGCCCGGACCGATGAGACTCACCCCTACAGACAGGTTGTCGGTGAGTATCTGGTATCTTGCCTCGCTTTCCCGAAGCGCCGCGGTCATTTCTCGGGCAAGGGACATGGCCCTGACACCGACGCTCTCCAGGTTCCTGAGAAGCAAAAAGAGCAGCAGACTGATGAGAATCCCGCCACCAAAGATGATTTTGGGGGTAAGGAGATCTGCCTCGGCCTCGAACAATGGCGTGGACTCAAGTGTCAGGGTCCACTGATGCCCATACAGGTCCAGGGTTTTGGTGGCAATGAACCTGGGTCTTCTACTCACATGCGGATCCGTTGCGCCGGCATCAACATGGCTTTCGTACATCAGGGTTGCGGAAGAGATTCCGACGCCGTCATAAATACGAAAGCATACCATGGGATTGCTCTGTCCAAAGATTCCTTTTATGAATCCCTTCATCCTGAATGCGCCATACACATACCCCCGGATGGCCGCCCTCCGCTCTTCAGGGGAACTGACCGCCGTGCCTTTGCCATAGACCGGGACATACATCAAGAATCCGGGCTGGGTGTCCTTTTCTGTCTCCCCAACCAGCCTCACCCTGCCTGATATTGAGACTTCTCCCGTATCCCTGGCACGGGTCATGGCGGCCCGGCGCACGGCTTCAGAGAACATGTCGTAGCCTATGACGCGCCGCAGGCGTTCATTCATAGGCTCCAGATAGATAACAGGCGTGTACTCATCCCGCTCGCCCTCGGGCCAGACTGTGTAGTCGGGAAACCCTTCGGACCGCATGGATCGGATGTGCTCCTCCAGCTCTGCCCGCCGGATAACAGGCGCAAACCCCAGGCCATGGATGCCCGGGAAAAGGGTTTGGACCCGACGATATTCAACATAGGCCCGCCATTCCTCGCGGCTCACCTCCTCGGAGGCCATGAACACCCCTGCACCCCCTTGGAGAATCATCTTGTACCTCTCAAGACGATCCGTAATGTCTTGGATGGTTTCATTGACCCTTCTCTCGAACCTGCGCTCTTCCCTTTCGGTGGACTGGTTTTCAAAATGCCGCCAGAGCCCGAAGGAACAGGCCAGCAGGAACCCCAGGATCAGGTAGGTGGCAAGTCTTTTGACCGTTGAATACCTGGCCTTGACCTCCCCGTTGCTGCCCATGATGGCGTCCTTCTTGAGTCCATCCTGTAGCACTGATCTATCCCCCCTTCAATACCTGGCGGATCTTTTGGGCAAGGGAATCCAGTGTGAAGGGTTTCTGGATAAAAGGGATCCCGGGATCCAGCACGCCGTGGTGTACTATGGCCTCGTCCGTGTAGCCGGACATGAAGAGCACCCTGAGATGGGGTCGGCTTCTGCGAAGGCGCTCCACCAGCACGGCCCCGCTCATACCCGGCATGACCACATCCGTGATCAGCAGATCAGGCCTCAGGCCCTGCTCCTCCACCATCAAGAGGGCCTCCCCACCGTTGGCTGCCATGGTCACCTGGAAACCCAGCCTAGAAAGAATCAGTTGCAGCAGCCTGCGCAATGTCTCCTCATCCTCCACCACCAGGACACTCATGCCTGTGCCGATTGCCTCTTTCTCTTGGATGGAGATCTCTCTGACCTTAGCTGGTGCTTGCGTCTGAGGCAGATGGATCTTGAATGTAGTTCCCTTGCCGGGCTCAGAGTAAGCCCAGATATGCCCTCCTGACTGCTTGACGATCCCATAGACCGTGGCAAGCCCAAGCCCGGTTCCTTTGCCTTTTTCCTTGGTCGTAAAGAAAGGCTCAAATATGTGAGCCAGCACCGTCTCATCCATGCCGCAGCCAGAGTCCGTCATGGAGATCATGACGTATTTCCCAGGCTCTATACCCGGATGCACTTTCGCATATAGCTCGTCTATGTCCACATTGGCGGTCTCGATGGTCAGTTTCCCGCCCGTGGGCATGGCGTCTCTGGCATTTACCGCCAGGTTCATGATCACCTGGTCAAACTGCCCCGGATCTATGGAAACCAATGCCAGATCCTCTGCCAGGGTCATCTGAAGATCGATATCCTCGCCTATCAAACGCCGAAGCATCTTCTCCAGATTGTGCAAGAGGTCATTGAGATTGAGCACCTCGGGCTGGAGGGTCTGTTTGCGGCTGAAGGCCAAGAGCTGCTGAGTCAAAGAGGCAGAGCGCCTCGCTGCCTCCACGATCTGTTTCACATCATCCCTCAACGGATCCCCGGGATGGAGCTTTTCCATAATGAGTTCGCCATAGCCTAGGATCACGTTCAGCATGTTGTTGAAGTCATGGGCCACGCCCCCCGCAAGCCGACCCACTGCCTCCAGCTTCTGGGCCTGGGCCAGCTGGGCCTGCAGCCTCTGTTTCTCTTCCTCTGACCGCTTGAGGTCGGTGATGTCCATCATTGAAACAACGCTTTGCTTTGTGCCGGGAATTATGCCAACGTCCAAAATAGCGTTTCGTACCTCACCATTCTTCTTTACCAGACTCACTTCATATTTGCGCGGAGCCTCACTGCTTCCCTCACGCCGCAGCTTCTGGTACTTTAGCATCAGCTCCACGCTGTCAGGCGTAAAGTACCGGGGCCATTTGGTACCAATGAGCTCCTCGAGGGTATACCCGGTATCAGGGAAGCACTGACGGTTGGCAGCCAGGACCGTGCCATCTTCATCAACCATCACGGTTGCAAGGCCGGTCTCGAATATAGTCTCTGCCGTCAGCTGGCTTTCCTGAAGCGATCTTTCCGCCAGCCTGAGTTCCGTGATGTCGCTTACCATGTGAACTGCGCCAGCAAAGCTGCCCTGAGCGTCCAAGAGTGGGTCTACTGTAACGAGAAAAACACGATCGCCCACGGGGAGTTCAGTGCGCTCACGCCGAAGGGTCTCGCGCATGCGCGAGATTGGGCATTGGGGGTGGGGCTCTTTGGTATTGTGGACTATTTCCCAGCAATGCCGGCCTATGAGCGCCTCAGCCGAGAGTCCAAAGATCTCTTGGCTTGCTCGGTTAGTTCGGACAATGCGCTGGCCCGCGTCTAGAAGCCAGATGACGTCGTTGACGGCGTCGAAGGTGATCTGCCATTCCCGAGCCAGTTGTGCCTGGGTCTTCTCCGCGCGCCTCATGCGCAGGAGGGCATTGATGGTAGAGAGCAGGACCCGCTGCTCCACAGGCTGGATCAGGTATGCGTCCGCTCCACTGTCCAGTCCTTTTACCTTGGACTCATCGTCTTGGTAATGGGCCGAAAGGTGCAGGATCGGTATGTGGGCCGTGGCCGGACTCTCCCTGAGCTTGCGGCAGACCTCGAATCCGTCGATGTCCGGGAGATTCACATCCAAGACCAGCAGGTCCGTGCCAGAATCTGCCTTTTCCAGGGCTTCACTGCCGCTGGCCGCCTCCGTGACCAGGAACCCTGCCTTTCTAAGCATCCGCGCGGTTGTGTACCGGCCCGCATCGTTGTCATCCACGACCAAGATGGTCGCTTTTTTTGCCTCGTGACTGGCATTGTCACCGTCCATCCTATTTCTCCTCATATGCTGGGTCATGCAAGCGAGTCAAGGCGTCCCGGATATTGGAGGCTAGAGTTTCCCTGCTGGTGGTCTCTTTGGAAAGCACCGCAAGAGCCCTTGCGTTTAGGTACTGGCGCTCGCCCTCATCCAGGAGCTTGGATGTCAGGATGATCACCGGGATATGTGCTGTTTCGGGGTCTGCCTTGAGGTGCGCCAGTGTCTCGAACCCGTCCATGTCAGGCATCACAAGGTCCAGGAAGATGAGGCTGGGCTTTTCCTCTTTGGCCTTCCTCAGGCCCTCCATCCCACCTGAGGCCTCGAGCAAGGTAAACTTGCTGTCTGCAAGGTGCCCCTTGAGGATGTAACGCGCCACTTCCTGATCGTCTATGATGAGGACCTTCTCGATGGGGGTGCGCCGTGCCACATCTCGGAGCTTGGCCAAGAGCCACTTGCGATCCACAGGTTTGACCACGAAATCCTCGGCCCCCATGGAAAAACCCTTCTTGTGCTCATCCAGGACCGACACCACAAAGACAGGGATATCCCGGGTGGCTTCCTCGGATTTGACCTCGGCCAGAAAGTCCCAGCCGCTCTGACCTGGCAGAAGGATGTCCAGAATAACTGCAACCGGGGGGGTCTTCTTGATGAGTTCCCGGGCCTCAGCCACTGTGCGCACAGATAGCACCTGAAAGCCCGAGCCCTTGAGATATTTTTCATAGATGACCACCGTTGCTTCATCATCCTCCACGACCAGCACCGGACGGCGGGTGCTGTCGGGCGTGGGCGCCGCTGCAGGCTCTTGGTCCCTGCCTTTGGCGTACACCGCAGGGATAAGGGCCGAAAATGTGGATCCCACCCCCGGCGTGCTTTCCACACTGACCCAGCCTCCCAACAGCTCGGCCAGTTTCTTCGTCAGGGGAAGGCCCAGGCCTGTGCCCTTGGCCTTCTTCTGGAGCGGGGAATCCACCTGATAGTATTCCTCGAAGATGTGCTCCAGATGCTCTTCTGCGATGCCGACACCGGTGTCGGATACTGAAAAGAGGACGTTTTTCCCCCCATCCGCCAGCCGGGCAGACACTCGAATCTGGCCCTTCTCCGTAAACTTGATGGCATTGGAAATGAGGTTTCTCAAGATCTGGGAGAGCTTTCCCTCATCCGTGTGTAGAAGCGGCAAACCCTCCGATGTCTCGAAGACCAGCTCCACTGCCGGGTTCACCAGCAGCGGCCGGAGCATGCCCCGCAGGGCACTGAAGAGATCCTCAACATGGAATTCCTCTGGGGTCACCACTGTCTTTCCTGCCTCGATCTTGGCTATATCCAGCAGATCGTTGACCAGATCCGAAAGATTCTCTGCTGCTTTCTGGATGAACGCGACCTGCTTTTCCTGCTCTTGGGTCAATTCGCCGTCTACCCTTTCGAGGAGCAGGCGCGAAAGGGCCAGAATGGAATTGATCGGGGTCCGAAACTCGTGGGTCATGTTGGAGAGAAAGCGGGCCTGGAGCTTGTTGGCCCGGGCCAGGTGTAAGATCTTTTCATCCAGCTCAGCGTGGAGCGCTACCATGCCGCGGTTCCTCTCTGCCAGCTCCCGGTTCAGGGTCTCCAGTTCCTCCTGGCGCTCCTTGAGTTCCTGCATGGCCCGAAGAAGTTCTTGGTTTTGCCTTTGCACCTCCTCAAAAGGGCTTCTGGGAGTCTGGCGCCGGAGTTGGTCTGCTATGACAGCCATGGTTTCTGCCGTAACCACTGGCGCTGTCCATGGAATCGTCTTTCCCAAGAGCACTTTGGTGCCCTGGCCGGCGGAGGTTTCTATGTGGAAATAGTCCATGAGTCGCTTGGCTCCCAGGATGCCAAGCCCTGTGCCGGTAGCTGATTTGTGACGCCCTTCCAACACTGCAGCCAATTCGGAAATGCCTGGCCCCTGGTCTTTGACCATGGCCAGGAAGAGCTGAGGTCGCTCCCGCTCTTCCACCATGAACTCGACCTGGCCTCCTTTGGCGTAGTCGAGTGCGTTGCGGGCTATCTCGGAAACCGCCGTGGCCACTCGTGTTTGCTCAGTGGTGTTAAAACCCAAGAGCTCCGCAATGCTGCGGGCCCTCTGCCTAGCCAGCACGACATCCTCTTCATAGCGGATGTCAACTTTGAGGATGCTGAGTGTCATAGAACCTCCTTCCCCACTTCCAAATACCGATATGGGCTGATCATGCCCGACCCCTTGCCCGTGCTCTCTTGTTTTTCCCCACCATCACGAGACAGTCATCCCTCTGGTGCCTGAAGTCACGATAGAGCACCCCGGCGATGACCGAAGGGTGCCTCAAGGCGAGCCCTGGATAATCGTCCAGGTGCCAGCGGGTCCCGATACCGTCAGAGTGCATCACTATGAGGCCGTTTTCGTCCCAGGGGTAGGTGAACTCCTGGATCTTGGAAGCCTTTTGGCCGGCGATGCCGTTGTGGGACAGCAGACGGCGCTGTCCCTCCCCAATCAGGATCCGTGCCTCGATATTGCCGATTCCGCAATACCGGACTACTTGATTCTGATGGTCTACCTCCAGCACGGCAAGGGCCGCCCCCCTGGTGCCGCGCAGCCCTGTGTGGAGTGCCTCCACGATTTCGGGCAGTGGTCTTGTCCAATACTCTTGGAATAGCCGCCGGGCCTCCCGGGCGGCATGGGCTGCCTCTGGTCCGTGGCCCAAGCCGTCGCACGCCATAATCACGCTACGCCTTTGCTCCTGTGCCAAAGACCAGCCGTCACCGCAGACCTCTTCAGTTGCAACGGGCAGGCAGATCGCTCCGACCTCCAGGGGCTGCGCAGGCAAGTCGTGGGGAAGGCTGCCAGCCCAAAAACGGCTCATCATCACCGTGCCTTGGCCTGGCTCGGTAAAGATTTCGAACTCTTTGGAAGCGCGAAGGATAGCCCCCAGACCAGTGCCCAAGCTCCGGGCAGTGGAAACCCCGTCCCGCGTACAACGGGCCGGGTCGGCCATGCCAGGGCCGCGGTCTATGGAAAGGATCTCTAAGCCCATGAGCTCACCATATTCAAGAGACCTGAGCAGAAGTTCGCCGCCAGTGGCATGCTTGAGCAGGTTGGTGGCTGCCTCGGTCACGATGATGGACACCCTTCCCATGTCCAGCTCGGAAAATCGCATTGCTCGGCAAAGGGAGGCCGCAATTCGCCTGGCCTCTCCCACCAGGCTTTGGTCCTCCACAGGAATTTTGATGTTATCTCTCATCGCCACCTGGTAGCAGTTATCTTGGTGCCCCGGCCAGGGGCCGAGTCTATCTCCAATTCATTCATCAGCCGCCTGGATCCGCTTAGGCCCATGCCCAGACCGCCTCCTGTGGAATAGCCGTCCTTGAGGGCCAGCTCCATATCGGCTATGCCAGGCCCTTGGTCCTCGAACACCAGACGCAGGCCCGTAAGTCCTCTTTCGCTGATTAGACTAATAACCGCGCGACCGCCGCCGCCGTGATGTATTGTGTTTCGGGCCAGCTCGCTGGCTGCGGTTACGATCCTGGTCTGGTCCAGCAGGCCGAAGCCGGCCTCCACAGCCAGTTCCTTGGCCAGCTTGCGCACCCTCACCAGATCTTCTGAGGAGCCAAGCTCGATGGTTTCACACCTGATCAGCATGGCCGGCTTCCTCATCATCCGGCTGGGCGAGACCATGGAGTATTTCCATGCCTTTTTCCACGTTGAGGGCTGTGCGCACGCCAAAAAGAGAAAGGCCAAGCTCCACCATGGTGATGGCCACGGCCGGCTGCATCCCCACCACCACTGTTTCAGCGCCTAGCATCCGCGACATGGCGGCTATGTTGCCTAGCATTCGGCCAATAAAGGAATCCACCACCTCCAGGCAAGAGATGTCTATCAGAACCCCTCTGGCCTGATCCCGGACGATCCGGTCGCTCAAGTCCTCCTGCAGGGCCATGGCCAACCGGTCATGCATGTCCACCTGGATTGTCACCAGGAGATGGGGGCCCATTTTCAGAATGGGGATCTTTTCCATAGCCCCTCCTCATGCAGTCTTTTCCCTGCGCACCACAGCGTACCCCACTTTGGCAAGGGCGGAACGGATGGCGTCAGCCAAGGTAGCCTTGGTGGCTATGTCTGAGAAGGACACACCCAGGTGTACCATGGTCTGGGCGATCTGGGGACGGATCCCACTGATGATACACTCCGCCCCCATTAGCCTGGCTGCGGCCACGGTCTTCATGAGGTGCTGGGCCACCAAGGTATCAACTGTGGGCACGCCTGTGATGTCTATAATGGCCACGGTGGAGGATGTGCGCACGATCTCCTGTAGCAGGCTCTCCATTACCACCTGGGTGCGGGCGCTGTCCAAGGTGCCGATGAGGGGCAGGGCCAGGATCTGGTCCCAGATCTTCACCACCGGCGTGGAAAGCTCCAACATTTCGACCTGCTGGCGCTTGATGACCTCCTCGCGGCCCTTGATGAAACACTCCATGGCGAAAAGCCCAAGCCTGTCAAGAAGCACAGTGGCACTCCAGGATTCGGTGTGGAGGGCCTGCGGGTCTTCGGCGTATTCTTTCTGAAGCATGGCGAAGATGGGCTGTTTGAGAGAGAAGACAAACATGGCGGTCTCGATCGGGCTGAAGCCTTGGCGCACTCTGGACCTGGAAAGCTCCTCCAGGAGGTTTCGCATTTCTTTCCATGGCGCACCCTCGATCTTTGCAAGCTCCCCGGACTGCAGGGCTTGCCGGAAGAGCTTGAGGAATTGAGCCGCCTGATCCCTCAGCTCCGCCTCTGACAGCCGCTCTGGCCTGAGGGTGTCAGCAGCAAGCTGCTCCTTGATCCAGTCTGTGAGAAGTTGGCTCTCGTAGCGCTTGACCAGCTCTGGCAGTTGGCTTTTGTCGCTCATTTTTCTCTCCTCTTGTGGATTTTGGTTCCAGAGGATTTTGCGTTTTTCTACATTGTGGTACCAAACCTCAAAGCAGGAAAAAAAATATTTCATGCATATTGGGCCAGCCTGTAGGATTTGCCCTTAGTGAATCTATATTCAAACTGATCAGACGGGTCAAGCTTTTTTTAGTCCATGGCCTTAACTATGCTTCGGGCCTGAATGGATTTGCTCTGGAGCCAAATGGTCAGTTGGGCCAGGATTCCCAGACGTTTGACAGGTGGCCATGAATTCTC
>FWPV01011195.1_pt1 | contig 14369 bp, 15 predicted proteins | sample 2228371 | NCBI WGS metagenome assembly FWPV01 (sample SAMEA103939776, study PRJEB20133) | metagenome
TGCCATCCAGGTTTATTTGCCTCTCCTTGACCAATCCGAAAAACCTCTAAAGGAGTTAAGTTTTCATTATTGTCACAAAAAGGACAAACATTTGATTTTTCTTTTTCCTTACTATGATCTTCAGGTCTTTTTAATCTACCTGTGGCAATAATCACCCATCTTTTACTGGAAATATCCGGTACGTATTTTGACATAGGGTAAAAATTTGTTTATAATTTGAATTTCATATATTATATTTAAAAGTATGAGTAATAACTTCAATAAAATCAATAGAATTTGCATGCTTAACCCTCAAGGCTACTTAGATGATCCTCCACCATTAGGAAAAACTGATACAGGTGGACAAATTGTTTATGTATTAAATTTAGCTAAAGCTTTAGGTAAAAAAGGAATTAAGGTTGATATTATTACAAGAAAACTTGACTGCTATCAAGAAGAAGAAAAAAGCATAGCTGAAAATGTAAAAATTATTCGCATCCCTACAGGAAAAAACAATCAGTTTATTCCTAAAGAAAAACTATATGAGTTAATGCCTCAATGGGTAGAAAATTTTGTATTGTATACAAATAAAAAGAAAAGAAAATACAATCTAATTCATTCTCACTATTGGGACGGTGGCTATGCGGGAATTTTATTAAAAAAAATTTTTGATATACCTCATGTTAATATCCCTCATACTTTAGGTAAAGCTAAAAAACTAGAGATGAATATAGAAGAAACTCCAGTTGAAAAACTTAAACCTTATTATCGTTATCATGTAAGAATTGCTATTGAGCAAAAAATTTTTAATAACGCTGATTTAATTTTAGTTTTGTGTGAAACCACTAGAATTCAACTACTTCATTTTTATATTGTTGATTTTGAGAAAATTCATGTAATTTTTCCCGGAATAGATACAAATATTTTTAATAATAAAAAGAACTCATTAGATAAAAAAATAAAATTAAAAGAAAACTCAATTTTAACCATGAGTAGAATTGTCCCAGCTAAAGGTATTGATCGATTAATAGATGCCTTAAATTTTATAAAAAACAAAATTAATTTTAACTATTATATAGGTGGAGGAGAAACAAATAATGAAGACCAAATATCAAAAGAAGAACTTTTAGCTAAAGAATTAATATTAAAAAAAATTAAAGAATATAAATTAGAAAATAGAGTCTATTTTTTGGGTAATTTAAAACAAAAAGAAGTAGCTTCTTATTATCGAAATGCTGATATTTTTGTTTTACCAGCTCGTTATGAACCATTTGGTCTAACTACTCTTGAAGCAATGGCTTGTGGAACAGTTCCATTAGTTTCCCACGTTGCTGGCAGTAAAGAAATAATTATTGACGGATTAAATGGTTTTATAATTAATAGTCACGATCGTAGAAAATTAGGTGAACAAATTTATAACTTATTAAAAAACAAAAAAAAATTAAAAAAAATTTCAGAAAATGCCATGTTTACAATTAAAGAACACTATAATTGGGATAAAATTTCTGAAAAAATTTTAAATTTATACAAAAAATTATGAAAATAGCTATTATTTGTAATTTTGACAAAGAAATAACTGATGAATCAACTGGAGGAACTGAGGTTTTTTCATATAATTTAATAAATTTTTTATCTAAAAGTAAAAAAATTTCAAAAATCTATGTTTTTGGTGTTGGTAAAAATCATTTTTATAATAAGAAAATTTTTTTTAATTCTTTAATACCAAATAGTTCTTATAGCTATATTAATAACAATGAAATATTAAAAAAACTTAATTCAGAAAGATCAGATTTTTTTTCAGAATTCAGATTTAATCTAGCTATAAAAACTTTCAAAAAAATTTTTAAAATAATCAATCAAGTTGATATTATACACGATAATTCAACTTCAGCTTTATTTAGTAGTTTAGATTATTTGTTTAATAAACCAATAGTTACAACTTTACATACAAATTTTGAAAGTCCGGCTTTTATCATTCCTTATAATTTAGGTTTAATAACAAATAAAAAACACTATTTTGTAGTTATAGCTAAACATCAATTAAATTTTTTTAAAAAAAATTTAAATAATATTAAAAATTTTAAAGTAATATACAACGGAATAAATATAAATAAATACCCCTTCAAACTTAAACCACAAGATGATTATGGAATTTGGATTGGAAGAATCTCTAGGAAACATAACAAAGGAATAATAGAAACTATTCTTTTTAGCAAGTTAACTAAAAAGAAAGTAAAAATATTAGCTTCTTTAGATGATCTAGTTTATTATAAAGATAAAATAGAAAACTTACTTATCAATGAAAAACAAATAGATTTTATTACAAATAAAATATCGCTAAATGAAAAAATAAAATATTATCAAAATGCTAAATATTTCATTTATCCTATAATTTGGGAAGAACCTTTTGGTTTAGTATTTATAGAAGCAATGGCAACAGGCACACCAGTAGTTGCTTTTGCTCGTGGATCAGTACCAGAAATAATAAAAGATGGTGAAACTGGTTTTATTGTTAATCCTTCAGATAATGATATAAGGGGTAACTGGATTATTAAAAAAACCGGTATTGAAGGACTTTGTCAAGCAGTTGAACGAATTTATTCAATGCCGGAAAATGAGTATCGCCAAATGCGTTATAACTGTCGAAAACATGTTGAACAAAATTTTACTGCTGAAAAAATGGTTGACGAATACGAAAAAGTTTATCAAGAAATTTTAGCAAAACAAAAATAACCATCCCTTCAAGGAACCTGGCAGGTTGCCTAGCGGATTGCCAGAACAAGCTAAAAAGCATCAAAAAATTAGCTTTTTAATTTTCTTTAATTGCTTTTGATAATCGATTCTGTTTTCTACAAATTTTTTATAATCTTCTTTATCTTTTATAGATATTTCTTTTAAATATTTTTTCAATATAAAATCGTTGAATATATAATCTTTATAAGATGAAAATTGCCATTTTTCGGGTTTTGAAACTAGATTGCTTGTGGTTGGATTTAAATGGATATAACGGGTTAAATGTAATAACTGTTCATTATTTTTTACCCTAACTGACTTAAAATTTGTTTGCCATAATGGTCCTTTTCTGTTAAATTTAATGTTAAAATATCTAGTAAAACTATTCTCAACCTTGCTAATATATTTAGACAAACTATTATCTAATAAAACTTTAACTAATAAATGATAATGATCTGGCATTATACAATAACTAATAAACTTTACAAAAGAATAATTTTCTACATCTTCTTTTAGTAAAGATTTGTTATAAAAATCTTTATTTTTAATCAAAAAATCAGAAAAACTCTCATCTTGAAATCTATTATTATAAAAACAAAGAGTGTCTAAAAATCTCTGACAATTATCTAAATCGCCAAAAATCTTAAAATTAGCAATACTTTTATTAAAAATATGATAAAATTCTCCTTGAATATATTTATTCATTAAAATAATATATTTCTATAAAAAATCTAAAAAAACAATAGAATATATTTAACATTTTTAAAAAATAAAGCCTTATATTAATAAATTCTTTAATTATTAACCATCCCTTCAAGGAACCTGGCAGGTTCCCTAGCGGATGGCCAGGACAAGCTAAAAAGCATCAAAAATTTAATATTTTAAAAAATCTTTCCTTTTTTTTATAATTATCTCATGCAGTCAATTAAAGATATCTTAAAAAAATTCAATCCTTTGGAAGATAAATATATTTCCCGAGAATTTCAAGCTTTTGGAATTTATTTAGCAGAAAAATTAGGCGAAACAAGAAAAAAAAGTCTTTATATAAAGCTTGCCAAAGCTATTCCCCGGTCAGTTTTAGAAGAAGCTTTACGTTTTGTTATTGACTCAAACGCCAAAAACAAACCCGCTCTTTTTATGTGGAAACTAAAACAACTAAATGCTTTTAGTAAAAAATCAGTTAAAAACCAGTCAAAATCAGTTAAAATCGGTTAAAATTTGTTAAAACTTTTTTAAAATTGGTTTAAAAAATAAAAGTTATAAGGTTATGGTCGACGTATTAAGGGTTAAAGAAATTAAAAATTAAAAATTTAAAATTTAAAATTACAATTCAAAATCAACAATTAAAAATTAAATAAAATAATAACTCAACAATTAAACAATTCAACAATTTAACAATAAAAAATAATTGATGTTTGAAGTTTGAGGATTGATGTTTAATACTTTATTGTTTTTTGATTTTGAAATGTGTTTTTGATTTTTGATATTTGATATTTGATTTTTAATAATATATGGATTTCTGCTTTCGCAGGAATGACATTTTAAAACACTTCAACAATTTAGCAATTTAGCAATTTAACAATTTCTACTTTATTATTTTTTCTTCTTGACAACTCTATTTTTTTTCCTAATAATTAAATTTAGTTATGAAAATTACTTTGTATACCGTCACTGAATGTCAGTTTTCCAAACAATTAAAAGACTATCTTCAAGCAAATAATCTTCAATACGAAGAAAAAAATCTTGAGTTAAATAAAGAATGGCTTTCTGAAATGCTGGCAGTTTCCAATAACTTCGCCGGCACACCAGTTGCTAAAATTGAAAAAGACGATGGAACAATTGTTGTTTTAAAAGGTTTTACAAAAGAAGAATATGATCAAGTTTTAAGTTTAACACCTCCGCCTCAACCAACAGAACAACCAGCTCAAAACCAACAACAACCACAACAACCCCAACAACAAAATTCAGAAACCCCAACATCAACTGAAAATCAATCAACAAACCAACCTCAAACTTTTCCTGAACAAACTTTATCAGAACAAAATCAACCTCAATCTCAATCATCAACAACTACAAATGGTCAAAGTTTAGAATCTCTTCAAACAACAAAAATAAACCAACAAACAGAAAACACCCCCTCTTCCCAACCTGATCCAATGAATAATATTTTAGAAAAATTAGAAGAAAATACTCAAACACCATCAACTCAACAATCAACTAACGAAAACAATGTTATTGAAAAACCAGTTATTAATCAAACTCAACCACCTCCATCTAATACCGATCTTCCTAATATTCCTGATTTAGATTTAGATAATAATCAATAAATTATCATATTAATAACCTACCTTTAAATATTAAAAAATACCAATTTTTGATGTTTTTTAGCTTGTCCTGGCCACCCGCTAGGCAACCTGTCAGGTTCTTTACGGATTGGCACAAGGCTTTGAGAATAATTAAAAATTAAAAATTTAAAATTAAAAATTAAAAACCACATATTAAAATCTAAAAATAATTAAAAATTAAAAATTAATAAATTAGTTATACGTTAAGGGTTTTAAGTTACGTTTAAAAAAAAGTTAACAATTCTAGTTTTTTTTCTTTTTTGATTTTGGTTTTTGGTTTTGAATTTTAATATTTTATTTTTGATATATTTTTACTATAACCTATAACCTAAAAACTAAAAACTACTTATATTTTATATAAAGTATTAAAATACACACTAATTTTTCAAGCAGGGGCGGAGGGAATCGAACCCCCATCAAAGGTTTTGGAGACCTCTATTCTACCATTAAACTACGCCCCCATTTAAATTCATATTATAAATGAAATATAGTTATATCACAATATTTGCTAAAATATAGATTATTGTTCCCGTAGTTTAACGGATAAAATAGGGGTTTGCGGAACCTCTGATGGCAGTTCGATTCTGCCCGGGAACACAATTTAATTACCAACTTTCTCCATTCTCTCTTCCTCTATTAGAATCCGTTTCTGAGGAACGAGAAAGTACGGATTCTTATATCCTTCGAAGTTAATATTTCGGTTGCATGAACATAGATTAAGAACCAAACACGAACGAAGAAGAACACCTTTACCACGATCCACCTCCTCCTCCACCACCTCCACCGCCTGAGAATCCTCCAGAAAACTCTGATGAAAACCCTGATGAACTCCGGGTTGGTGTCGCTGCCAATCTAAAACTACTCATTGATGAAGAAAGACTATTAGTTAAAACCAAACTATTAAATCTTGTTGTTGAATAGCTGTTATACCATTCCGACTGCTTCAAATTCAAATTCTCAAATCTTTTTGCCCAAATTTTCTCTACTCCAAAAACAATTGCATAAGGAAGCAACTGCTCAAACACCATCTGTTTATCAGCCTGAAATTCAAGTTGTCTTTTTTGTGAAGATAAAAAGTTTTTTAAAGATTTAGCAACATTAAAAGCATTAACTCCTTCTAAAGTCTTTCTTGGCATCACCCGGCCAAAAATAAAAGAAACAAAAGCCAAAGGCAGATTAAAAGTAAAAAGAGCCAAAGCACCAATTAAATAATATTTTGACCTAACCGATTGAGGATTTTTTGAAAAAAGTCCGTCCGTGACAGTTTGTTCATATAAACTTCTTTTTATCTCCTCAACTTCTTCGTAAAGATGTTCGTTTTTTAACCGAATTTCTTTTTTATTTTTAAAAAATTTCTCTAAAAGTAATTTTTCAAAAGTAAGTAATTCACCTTCGCTAAGATTTTTCCTGACAAGCCAAAAATCTCCTTTTTTTCTCTCCTCTATTTTTAAATATCCTCTTCTTGCCAGATCAACAATGGTGGCGGAAATATCTTTTAAATCAACAGTTTCATCTCCCAAAACACCGACCTCACCTGGTGTTAAGAATCTTTTTCCATTAGGAGTTTTTGGCGGATCATACCAAGCAGTTGTCACGCCAACCGTTGATTTTGGATCACGTCCATATTTTAACCATTTATAGATAATATAAATCGGTAAGAAAAAATACCAAGTAAAAATTACTATCCCAATAATAAAACTTACGATTTTTCCAATTAAACTATCCCAAAAATCTATTATTTCTTTTGGTTCAACATGGGCAACAATATTAATCGGAAAACCAACAACCACTGTCATTCCTTCTTTATTTTCTAACAAATTATTATTATTAAAGACAATCTCATTTTTTTCTTGAATTGTCTGACAATCAGTTTCTAATGAACCATAACTACCTACATAACATTTACCAATTATCTCCTCTTGTTTTATTTCTTCAGGGAGAACTATTTTACTTTTCACTGTTTTAATCGACACTTCCCAATCATTTCCCGTCACATTCCAATAAAGTTCGTCATGATCGAAAAAATAAGTAATGGCGCCAGAAACTTGATAACTAATTACGTAGGTATGGGCTCCGGTAATAGTCTTATTAGGATCTCCAATCTTTAATTTAATATTCTCGCCTTCCGTTGTTTTTGAAAACATATAATTTTTATTATTTTCATCACGGACGAAAAAATTTGAAAAATTAAGTTTGAATTTTTTTCCGTCACTATTGGTTTTAATAAAAGGAAGCGTCCTAAAAATCCCGTGTTTTTCCAACTGCCCAAAGTCATAAACAATAGTTTCTTTAACCTCTACTAACCCATCTTTTTTAATAGTAATTAACGCATCAAAAGATTTTATATGCTCGGTCGTGAGATTATTAGAATCATTACTCTCATTAAAATCAACCAACTGATTAATATTAACTCTATCTTTTTCAATATCATCAACCTGTGATGACACCGGATTAAAAAGAAAAAAAGAAAAAAAGAAAAATTACAAAAATTTTTTTCATCTAAACTAATTGTAGCAGAAAAACGATTAAGAAACGTTTAAATATTTTAACCCTAAATAACCAACAGCTAACCCTCCTAATCCATAACCTCTTGCTACCCAAGGATTTTCAATAGCCGCTTTAGTACACTCAATATAACAAACAGGAATTTTTCCAAATTTTTTCGGATCAAATTTATTCTCTTTAAGCATTTCTATAACCGCAAACTCTCCCCCAACTATCAAACTTAAAAGTATATTAATAATCGGCGCTGAAAATATTCCTAATAATATTAATCCACCATCAGCAGCTTTAGCTAAATTAAATAAACCTATATCCGAGTGTTTTAATCCATCAGAAAACTCTTTTAATTTTTCTGTTGCTACTTGTAAAGATTTGCGATGATTAGTCTCTTTACTCATAAAAATTTTTTATATATAACTAACATTTAAGTCCTCTATATGAATAATAAGGAAATAAATTTTTTCTCATAGATTGAACTTGTTCTAATGTTGCATTAATACCAAAATTGTTTTTTAACCATTGTACAAACCTTTCCATTTTTTTCTCTACATTAATATTAAATCTAGAGCTTAATTGTCTATCTTCACTATTAATCTCTCTAAATAATTGCATATTTCTTACAATTAATAATCCTCTTTTTCCTAAAACCTTTTCAAAATTTCCAACTCCATTTTTTGCTTTATCATCATCAAAAACATATCTAAATAATACATCTGCTAAAATTATATCATATTTACCTTTTAAACCATTTGTTTGAAAATTTCTACCTTTACCTAATTCATCTCCAAAAAGATCAACCTGATATGTGTCAATCTCAATACTAGTATTTTTCCAAAATCCAGCTTTTTTATAATCTTCTATTAATCTTAATGAAACTTCTGATATATCATAAATATCTAAACTTCCTCTAAAATTTAGTCTTTTTAATAATCTAATTAAATAATTTAATGAAGACGGAGAAACACAATCAGCAATCATAATATTTTTAGCTTTTCTTATTTTTTCTTTCAACTCTCTACTAAATTCAGTATCTCTTTCAATGATAGACAAAATGGGTTCATGAAGATTTCCAGATATATTAACCACATTCGCATTTTTTAAAGGCAGATCTAATTTTTCATTATTAGAAAGCTCAAAAACTTGACCAGTCAATAATCTTTTATTTAAAATTCCTTGATTTTCAGGAAAAAGCACGCTACCACTTAAAAACATAAACCATAGTTGCGCTAACACGCTATGAAAATAATCAGTAAAAACTTTATCTTCATCAAAATTCCATCTTAAATTACCTAAATCAATTAATTCCAAAATTCTTTCTTTTAACTTTTTATCAAGCTCTGTGTTATCAGGTGATTTTTTTCTCAGTCTTTCCATAACATAATCCTATAATATTATATCATAAACATAATTAGAAAAAAAGTAATTAAGTATAATTATTAAATGCACTACCAACTTGCGCCTGAGATAAAAAAACAAATTAAAAAATTAGTTAAACAACTAAACTTTACTCATATAAAAATTAATCAAATTCACTGTATTCGTAGTTTTGATGCAAAAACTAGAGCAATTGCCAGAATCTGGGGAATGAGTCGGCTTTTTAAGGAAGTAGCCGGACTTGAACCTAATTATATAATCGAAATCAATGCTAAACGTTTTGATAAACTATCAAAGCGTGATAAAATAAAAACCTTAATTCATGAGTTAATGCACATCCCAAAAACCTTTTCCGGCGCCCTCCTCTCCCATCGCGGAAAACATCATATAATAAATGATAAGGAGGTGGAAAAGATGTTGAGAAAATCAAAAAGCAAAAAGCAAAATAACATATCAAAATTAAAAAAGAATGAAATATAAAATTGGTTATAAGGTTGTAGGTTGTAGTAGAGAAAGCAGAACGTAGAACGTTAAGAATAGTTTTTAGTAGTTAGTAGTTAGTAGTTAGTAGTTAGAAGTGAGTAGTTAGAAGATTTTAAACTTTAAACATCAAGTTTCAAGCTTCATAATCATGCTTCAATCTTCAAACTTCTAACGTCAATTATTTTTTATTGTTAAATTGCTAAATTGTTTAATTATTGAGTTATTATTTTATTTAATTTTTAATAATTGCTGATTTTAAATTGTAATTTTAAATTTTAAATTTTTAATTATTTTTGTGGTTTTTAATTTTTAATTTTAAATTTTTAATTTTTAATTATTCTCAGAGCCTTGTGCCAATCCACCTGACACCCCCGGGGTGTCGCCGGGATGGCTAGGACAAGCTAAAAATTAATAAAATTGAGGATTTTTTAATAACTTTATAAGCTTTAAAACTACTTTACAAACTTTATAAACTCTTTTAACCCTTTTATCGCTTTCAACTTTATAAACTTTATAAACCTTTTAACTTTCTAACTTTTAACTTTAACCGACCTCAACCTTCTCCACTCCCTCCACTTCTTTAATAAAAAAATCAGTTCCGTCCGTATCAATTACAATATAAGCAGTGTTTTTAATACATCCTGACGGTAAAGTTTTATCATCTCCATATCCTAAATGAATTAAAAAAGCTCTTAATAAACCTCCATGAGTCACCATTAAAATATTTTTTTTTGGATAAGAGATTGCTACTTTTCTAACAAAAGGAATAAACCGACCCATTAACTGCTCATTATCCTCGATTTCTCCTAAATTTAGTAGTTTTTTGTCAACATCTGTTAATTTTTTTAACTTTTTCCAAATCAAATCTAATTGTTTTTGATTCTTTTTCCATTCTATACCTTCAAGTTTTCCAAAACAACGTTCTCTTAAAGCTTTGGTTACTTGAACTGTTAATTTTTTTTCTAAAGCAATAATTTCTGCTGTTTGTTTTGCTCTAATTAAATCTGAAGAAAAAACACGGTAAAAATTAACGTTGGTTAATTTTTTAGCCAAATTTTTTGCTTGTTTTTTTCCTTCTTCATTTAATGGTATATCTGAATGGCCTTGAACTTTACCTAATACATTCCAATCAGTTAATCCATGACGAACAAAATATATTCGACAGTAATTTTTATCCATAATTTAGTCGGAGTGGGCGGACTTGAACCGCCGACCTTACGCACCCCATGCGTACGTTCTCGCCATCTGAACTACACTCCGAAAAACAGTGCCGCAGAGAGGAGTTGAACCTCTATGGGATTATCCCATACGGTCCTGAACCGTACGCGTCTGCCAATTCCGCCACTGCGGCAAGCATATATATTATAAAACACCAAGCATAAAACATGAAACTTTAAAAAATAAATCAAATATCAAATATCAAAAATCAAAAAGCAAAATCATATATCAAAATCCAAAAAGAATGAGACATTAAACATTTAGTTTCTAGCTTCATTATCAAACTTTTAACTTCAATCAACTTCAAACGTCAAATATTAATTATTTTTTATTGTTAAATTGCTAAATTGTTTAATTGTTGAGTTATTATTTTATTTAATTTTTAATTGTTGATTTTAAATTGTAATTTTTAATTTTAAATTTTTAATTTTTAATTATTTTCAGAGCCTTGTACCAATCCGTAAGGAACTTGGCAGGTTGCCTAAAGAATGGCCAGGACAAGCTAAAAATTAATAAAATTAAGGATTTTTTAATAATTTTATCACTTTTAAAACTCTTTAAACTCTTTTATCTATTTAATCTCTTTTATCTTTATAAACTTTTTAACTTTCTAACCTTAAACTGTTTTAATATCTTATTCAAAAATCAACAACCCTGCCATGGTTAAAACTCCAAGAAGTAAAAATAACGTCTGTAGAATTGCTTTTTTAAACTCAACCTCTTTATGAAGCTCAGGGATTAAATCAGATGAGGCAATATAAATAAAATTACCAGCAGCAATTGGTAAAAGTATACTTTGTAAATTATTAATTTTTGTTGATAAGAACAATGCTAATAAACCGCCAAAAACCGCTGTTAACGCTGTCATAAAATTAAATAACAATGCTTTCTTCTTTTTAAAACCTCCATGAATTAAAACTCCAAAATCGCCAATCTCTTGAGGTATTTCATGAAAAAAAACCGCTATTGTTGTTGCTATTCCAACTGGAATACTTACTAAATAACTAAGTCCAATTGTTAACCCATCAATAAAATTATGTAAGGCATCACCAAATAAATTCATATAAGCAAAACTGTGGACGTGATTTTTGGTAATTGGTAAATGACAATGACGCCAGCAAATAATTTTTTCAGTAATAAATGAAACAAAAATTCCTATTAATACCAATAAAGAAGTTTGCAAAGATAATCCTTCCTCAGCAATCTCTGGTAAAAGATGAATAAAAACATCGCCTAATAATGCTCCAGCAGAAAAACTTACTAAATAGATAATAATTTTTTTTAAAAACTTTTCCTTCAAACCCAAAGTAAAAATACCCACAAACGCCACTAAACTCACTAAAAAAACACTGATTAATGTATAAATTAAAATCATAATAAGAAATTATAACATATTAAGTAATTAGAAGTTAGAAAGTTAGAAAGCCTGTTCTGAAGCGAACTTGTTCTGGTTTATGTCCTGGTCATCCCGGCGACACCCCGGGGGTGTCAGGCGGATTGGCAGAAAGCGCTAAAAACAGTTAAAAATTAAACATTTCAACAATTTAACAATTCAGTAATCTAGCAATTTAACCATTTAACAATCTATTTTAACGTTCTACACCTACCCTAAAGTCAACTTTTTTATACTTTAAAGTTCCAAGTTCTACGTTCTACTTTTTTATGTTTCATTTTTTTTTATAATATTTATAATAATGACTAATAAACCTTTTTTCTCCATCATCATTCCTACCTTAAACGAAGAGACTAATCTTAAAACTCTTTTAAACTCAATAAAAAACCAAACCTTAAAAAACTTTGAAGTCATTGTTGCTGATAGTCTTTCTAAAGATAATACTAAACAAGTAGCTAATAGTTTTAAAAAACACCTTCCTATCAATTTTCTTCAAAAAAAACTTTCTAATGTCTCAGCGGCAAGAAACTTTGGTGCTTCAAAAGCAAACGGAGAGTTTTTAATTTTTTTTGATGCTGACGTAGAAATTGCTCCTGATTTTTTAGAAAAAATTAAAGAAAAAATCATTAAATATAATTTAGATGCAACCACTGTCTGGAACCGAGCAAAAAGAAAAACTCTTACTGGTTGGTTAATCTTAACCCTTCTTAATCTATCAATGACAGTTTTTCAAAAAATCAAACCAGCAGCCAATGGTCCATGTATCATAGTGAAAAAAATTTTTTTTGAAAAAGTTAAAGGCTTTGATGAAGACGTAATTTTTGGCGAAGATTTCCAATTAATGCAAAAATTGGCTCGTTTAAAAATTAACTTTAAAGTTTTTCCTACGCCAATTCTTTATGTCTCAACTAGACGATTTGAAAAAGAAGGTCTTTTTTTAAGTCTTTATAAATCAATTAAAGCATTAATCTATCAACGGTTTTTCGGGCCAATAAAAAAACCAATTTTTGATTATAAAATGGGTGGAGAGTATTTTAAAGATAAAAATTAAATTAAAAGCCTACCGCCATCAATAACAATTTGAGCTCCTGTCATATAGGAAGACATCTCGCTTGCTAAAAATAGCACTACTTTAGCAATATCATCAGGCTCACCCATCCTCTGCATCGGAATTTTTTTCATAAACTCTTCTAAAAGTTTTTTTCCTGTTTCAGGATCTTGAGTTTGCCCAGAATTTAACTTTACAACGCCCGGAGTGGCAATTGCTCCCGGAGCAATCGCATTAACTTGGATGTTATAAGGCGCTAGCTCTAAAGCTAAAGTTTTTGTCAATCCCCATAATCCATGTTTTGAAGCCACATATACTGACATTCCCGGACCAATTGCATGCAAAGCCGCAATTGAAGAAATATTAATAATCTTTCCTCCTTGACCTTGCTTTTTCATCTGTTCCACCACATATTTTGTTGCTAATAACACTCCCTTTAAATTAATACTGAAAACTTTTTCCATATCTACCTCAGTTAATTGTGAAAGTATTATTGTCGGATAGATGCCAGCATTATTTACTAAAATATCTACCTTTCCAAATTGATTAACTGTCTCACTAACCATTTTTTTTACCTCATCTTCTTTTGAAACATCAGACTGTAAGCCTCTAACTTGAAAATTTAATTTTTTCATTTCTTCTTCAGTTTGCCTTAATTCTTCCTCATTCCGTCCGGTAAATAAAACTTTAGCACCAGCCTCAGCTAAACGATAAACAATTCCCTTACCAATACCCAAAGATCCGCCAGTTACAATTGCTGTTTTATCTTTTAAATCCAAAAGTTGAGACACTGGTTTTACCATATAATTTTATGCTATAATAATTTTATGGACGAATCAACAATAAAGTTTATTATTAAAAAACTTGAGGACATTGATAGAAAAATTGCTAAATTAGAAACTGGAAGTGTTGAGACAAACTCTCAAAATCAACAAGTTTTATCACAACAACAACGCGATCCTCTTTTTTCAAAAGCATTAGAAGTAATTGACAAATACGATGAAATTTCTGCTCAAGAACTAGCTAAAACTTTAAAAATCGATGTTAAACGAGCCGAAACGATTATGGACCAGCTTGAAGTGGCCGGAATTGGCACTTGCTACATGAAAGAAGTATAAAAAATCCTCAATTTTATTGTTTTTTAGCTTGTCCTAGCCATCCGTTAGGCAACCTGTCAGGTTCCTTACGGATTGGCACAAGGCTCTGAAAATAATTAAAAATTAAAAACCACAAAAATAATTAAAAATTTAAAATTTAAAATTTAAAATTACAATTTAAAATCAGCAAGCAATTA
>FWPV01011196.1_pt1 | contig 14368 bp, 17 predicted proteins | sample 2228371 | NCBI WGS metagenome assembly FWPV01 (sample SAMEA103939776, study PRJEB20133) | metagenome
AAGACGGCCATCATGGGCACCACCATTTGGGCGGGACTGTATGTGTAAAAGGTCAGGGCTGCCAGTCCGACGGAGGCGTAGATCCAGCGCGGATCTTTAAGCCGGTAATGGAGGTAAGCATAGAGGAAGGCGGCGTAGAAGGTGGCTGCCAGGGCGGTTTCAAACGCCGTTCGGGAGTGAAGGAACCAGACCGGCGTGACAGCCAGGAGCAGCACGCCGATCCAGGCGTGGCTGTAGTTGAATCCGCGCCGGAGGATCAATCCGACTGCCAGCGCGGCGATCAGAGTGAGCAGCGCGGGCACCGCCCGGGTGACAAAAATCGATCTGCCAAACATCAAGTACGGCAGTACCTGGACATACACCGATACGCCAAGGTTGTACTGCCCGCCGTTCTCGAAGAACGCCGGCAGGATTTCTCCGTCGGATCCTTTGAGGTTGTCCCGCACCAGGTCGGCCGCGCGCACGGTCTGGGCAGCTTCGTCGGTGAAAAAATAAATGGGGAAATCCGTCAATCCGATCAGGCGGGTGACGAGGTAGACGGCCAGAGCCAGTGAAAACAGGACGGTTACCCAGTGCCCGCCCAGCCAGAGCGCCGCCTGCTCCAGGGGAGCGAGGGGCGCCGTCTCTGCGGTCGGGTAAAGGATCCGGGCAGGCGCCTTTCTGGAGACAGGGTTGGTGAATGTCAGCTGGCGCTGTTCCAGCCAGTTGCCGTCCGGTTCGTGCGTTTCGACGGTGACTTGCAGGCGTGTTCCGCGGGGGACTTCCAAACGCAAGTGCAGGCTCGCATCGCGGTCTTCAGGGTTGCTGAGAGATTCCGGCTGTTCGCCCGGCGGTCGAGGGTCCATGCTGGAATGCCTTTCTTGGCTGATTATAGCATCAAGCACCACCCCGTTGAGAAGGCGATACCGCTTCGATCAAATAGAGCGCCCCTTTTTTCGGATTCCGTTGGGTATCTCAACCCCCGCGTTGGGGTTATAAAATAACGAAATCATATTATGGAGTCAAAGTTTCGGCTGTATAATATGGATACGGGCGGCGGTTAGATGGGTTTTCCAGATCACAACTTTTTATCGGTTTGAAGTTTCGCGTTGACGCTGCCTGAGCGAGGGGCCAGAACGATGTCCGATCGTAAGGAAGGAGAGGTCAGATGAAACTGCAAAAACCTAAAGTGCTCACTTTCTGGGTCGCCGTTGCCCTGGTTGTGCTGGGTATCATCGCCCAATTGGTGACCATCCCGGTGCTCTCTGGAATCGCATTCTGGCTGGTCGTTATCGGCTTCGTCATCTTAGTCCTTGGAAACCTGATCACCGGGCTCTAGCGCAATATTGTGGGGGGCAGGCACCGCCGGTCACTGGCCCCGCCTGCGCACCGCCAGCCCCCGCTCGACTTGTCTTATCGGTGAAAAACCGCCCCCAAAGGGGGCGGTTTGGTTTCCCCGGGTCTCGTGAGGCCATTCGGCGCCTGGCAGCCGGATGCGGCGGGCACGGCCATGAAAGCCTGGGCCGATTCCCAAACCCACATGCCGGGTTGGATATTCCTGCCGCTCTTGAATTTGCCCGTTGATCTTCCCCTGCAGATTTTGGTACACTACCCCTATCTCGATGAATTCGGAGGTCAGGATGGCAAAAGAAACTGTCAGCGCGGATTGGCTTGGGAATCAGGTCTTCCTGCTAAAAGACCAGCACGGCTTTCCCATCGTGATGACCCAGCCCGGCGGCGTCAACGGCGCTGACCTGCTGCCGCTGAGCGTGATCGGCTGCGCGGTGTGGGACGTGGCTGCCATCCTTCGCAAGCAGCGCCAGAAGATCAGCGCACTCACGGTCAGCGCCGAGAGCCAGCGCGACGATGAACCACCCTGGCGCTTCCGCAAGATCACCATCCATTACCTGGTCCGCGGGCGGAGTTTGGACCGCGAGCGGATCGAGCGGGCGGTGGAGTTAAGCCAGAATCATTACTGCTCAACCTATGCTACCTTGAGCGCGGCGGTAGAGATCACCCACCAGATCGAGCTTCTGGAGGAGGGATCGGAGGGAGGCGGTGGCTGATCAGAAAACATCTTTCGATCTGGAAAATGAGGCAGCCGTCCAGCTCGTTATCCGTTTCAACGACGCGCTCAATGCCGGCGACGTGGACGGGATGATGCGCTTGATGAGCGAGGACTGCGTTTTCGAAAACACCGTCCCCGCGCCGGACGGAACCCGCTACGCCGGTCAGGAGGCGGTGCGCGCGTTCTGGCAGCTCTTCTTCAGCGGCTCGCGCTCGCCCCATATCGAGATCGAAGAAATCTTTGCGGTGGGCGAGCGCTGCGTGATGCGCTGGGTGTACTCCTGGCTGGATTCGAGCGGCATCCGCCGCCACGTCCGCGGGGTGGACGTCTACTGCATCCGCAGCGGGCTGATCGCGGAGAAGCTGTCGTATGTGAAGGGTTGAAAAGCTTGACAATCGTCCGCATTCTCAATTGCGCAACCATGGCCCCCTGGTATCTAAACTGGCAGGTTGGTGCCGCCTGCCTTCTCGTAGAAACCGGCCAGGGCTTGACGTTGGTCGATACCGGCCTCGGCCTGCATGACTACCTGCGCCCCTCACTCATGGTACGTTTCTTCCGCGCCGGGTTCGGCATCGCCAATGATCCCGAACGGACCGCCTTCCGTCAGGTGGTAAGGCTCGGCTACCGCCCCGAGGATGTCACCGACATCATTCAGACCCACCTGCATTTCGATCACGCCGGTGGGCTGCCGGATTTTCCTCATGCCCGCGTCCACGTTCATCTGCTCGAATACCAGTCGCTGCAGCATCCGCGCGGCTGGATCGAGCGGGCTTATGATCGTTGTGATTTCGAGCATGGCCCGCGTTGGGTGTTATACAGCCACCCCACCGCGGAATGGCGGGGATTTGATGCCATTCCCCTGCCTTTCACACCGGATATGTACTTCATCCCTCTATTTGGTCATACCAGCGGACACTGCGGAGTAGCGATACGAGAGGGGAGCGGCTGGCTTTTCCATTGCGCCGACGCCCTGCCGGCCAATGCAAATTTCGACATCACTCCAGCCTGGATGAATCGCCTGGTGCTCGGTCCGCACGTGCCCTGCTTGCGCGACTGGGCGGCCGCCAACCCGGACGTGCGCCTGCTGGCCGGGCATATGTGGTTGGAAAGCTTTAATGAGGAGTGAGCGAGAAAAACCGTGCGTTTCAACTGCACAAAACCCCCTGGCTTCAAGGGAATGCTCTTGATTCCCTGAGCAAAATGGAGCACAATCAGAAATATGGAGCTTGACCATCCGCCGCTGATGATTTGTGAGTTCCTCTCGGCGAAATCCGGGCAGGGTCCGCCCGAAACGTTTCCATCCAAAAACAATCGCTGTAAAGCGGGCGGAGGGCTGGATAAACTCTCCCTAGAAAAACAGGCGGAACTGTGCCTGGGACCGGGACATGCTAACTGTCCGCTCCGTCTGAAGGCCGCAGCCGCCCAATTCGCCCCACCGCTGGCCGCTGCCGAGCCGCTTCCCCCGGGAGAGAGCGCGCGCCCCGCCCGCGGTGCAGATCGAGGCGGGGAAGCAGCGCGCGAGGACAGGGATGAGACCATCGACCTGCCCATAGGGGATGTATTCGAGCCGTCATCCGCCGATTTTGAGGAAGCCAGCGAACCGCCGGAGGAATTGAAGAAAGACAAACACAGAACGCAAGCGAGTGAAGAGCAGCCCAGCCAGCCCTTCCGCCGCGAACTGGCGGACTGGATGCGCGGTCTGTTCAAGGATAAACGCAATTCGTGATCCCCGATCCCGCCGAGGAGTTGTACGCCTACCTGTACGACCTGTACGTCAGCGACTGGCCGGGCGAGCTGGATTTTTTCCGCGAGCTGGCATCTGAGCCGCTCGTCCAGGAGGCCGGCCTGCTGGAGATCGGCTGCGGCACCGGGCGGGTCGCGCTGCGCCTGGCCCGATCCGGGATCCAGGTCACCGGGCTGGACCTCTCCCCCGAATTGTTGGCAGTCGCCCGCCAGAAAGGCGCCGGTTTGGCGAACCTGCGCTGGATCCAAGCGGATATGCGCGCCTTCGAGCTGGGTGAGAAGTACGGCGCGGTGATCATCCCCGGGCACTCCTTCCAGTTCATGACCACCCGCGAAGCGCAGATGGACTGCCTTGGTTGCATCCGCCGCCACCTGCTCCCTGGCGGAGCGCTAGTCCTCCACCTCGACCAGCCCGGCGAGGAGTGGCTGGCCGGTCTGTTGGCGCAAACAGAGCCTTCCTGGCGTTACGGGAGCCTGCTGATCCATCCGGTCACGGGACGGACGTATCGAAAGGCAAATTACTGGACCTATGACCCCGCCGCCCAAACGGCGGCGAATCATATTCAGTGGGATTTACTCAACGAGTGCGGCGAGGTGGTCCAGGTCTGCCAGATGACGGTGATGCCCCTGTGGGTTCCCACCCGGCGGGAGGTCGAGGCTCTGCTCCACCAGGCGGGTTACACAATCGAAGCGGTCTACGGCGACTTTTTCAAGCGTCCGCTGGAGGAGTCATCCGCGAACATGATTTGGGCGGCGAGGAACCCCGCCGGATAGACCTGGATCACGCCGCAGAAGAGGATTTACGCCCCGGACGGGAACCTGGCGAAGTCAGGCCGGCAGCAGCTCGTAGCGGGTCGTGATCTCCGCCACGCCGCGCAGCGTCGAGGCGACCGAGCAGTACTTCTCCTCGGAGAGCTGGATGGCCTGCTCGACCGCTTTCTCGGTCAGCCCCCTGCCGCCCAGGCGGTAGTTCAGGTGAATCTTGCGGTAAGTCCACGGTGGGTCGCAGTCCTGCTCGCCAGTGGCCTGGACCTCCAGCATGGTCAGCTCGATGCGCTTCTTGCGCAGGATGTCGACCACGTCCACCGCGGTGCAGGCTGCCAGAGCCACCAGCAGCAGCTCGGAGGGCTTCATCCCGACTCCTTCGTCGGAGGAGGAGAGTACCACGGAATGTTTAGTCGAATCGATGCCGACAAACTGCTTGCCGGTCAGCCAGCGCACGGTTGCAGATGCCATTCAGCCTCCAAATAGATCATCATTCGGGTGTGGACTTCCTGGGTTCCCCGGCGGGTCAGGGGACTCGATCCAGGATATTGGTCAGGCTCGCCGCCAGCTTCTCCCGGCTGGCGCGGTCGTCCAGCTCGCCGTCCGGGCCGAGCAGGCATTGGGTGATGTAATTCTGGATGACGACCAGCATGGCGGAATGGACCGCCGAACGGACCGCCGAGAGCTGCTGGAGGATCTCCTCGCAGCTGCGGCCTTCGGCCATCATCGCCTGCACGCCGCGCACCTGGCCTTCAATTCGCTTCAGGCGCTGAATCATTTTTGCGCGGGTTTCAGTATCGGCGGAGATCATGACATTTCCCCTTTACACGCCTGGCACGCAGGCGGTGGATCAGGCTCAGCGGAAATTGCTGGATGCGCTGCCGCAGTTGCCGCTGGACGCTGGCTCAATGGAAGCGCTGCTGGCTGCGAAAAGCGAGATCAGCTTGTGGGTCTTCTCACTGCGGCAGACGGGGCATTCAGCGCCCGGCTCCTGGCCGACGAAGCGCACCAGTTTTTCAAAGTGAGTTCCGCAGGACTGGCAGACATATTCGTATAAGGGCATTTGAGGACGCCTCCAGATGGCAATACTATACTGGAGTATAGCTTTGATGGATGGCGAATCCTAGTGACGATCCTCCGCAACTCGGCTGACAATCATTACCTCCCTTAACATACCAACCAGTAGGAATTGTTCCCTAAAACACAGCACTCGAGTATACTTTATCTTATCTTCTCTTCTCTTCCATGGGAGGTACCCGTGTCCAAGGTTCGAATCCTCACCGACAGCAGCGCTTATCTGCCGCAAGCCTACGTCGATCAACTCAACATCCATGTCCTGCCCCTCATCCTGATCCTCGACGGGAAGGAATACCGCGACGGCGTCGATATCACCGCCGGCGAGTTCTACGACCTGCTGGTCAAATCGGACAGTCTGCCGAAGACCAGCCAGGTGCCGGTCAGCGCCTTTGAACAGAAATACCGAGAACTGCTCGACGAGGGCTGCGAAATCCTCGTCCTGCCCATCTCCAGCGGCCTTTCCGGCACGCGAGAATCGGCCCTGCAGGCGCTGGAGGGCTTCCCCGGCGCGCCGATCGAGGTGCTCGAAACCAAACTGGTCTCCATGGCGCTTGGATTCATGGTTCTGGCGGCTGCGCGGGCCGCGGCCGAAGGCGCCAGCCTGGCCGAATGCAAAGCAGCTGCGCTGGAAGCCTATCCGAAAATCGGGGTGTACTTCACGGTGGAGGATCTCAAATACCTGGCCGCCGGCGGGCGGATCAACACCGCCAAGCGCCTGCTCGGCACCGCCCTCAGCCTCAAGCCGCTGCTCGAAATCCGCGACGGCAAGATCGAGCTGGTCGAGAGCGTGATCACCACCCGCAAGGCGGTCGAACGGATGGTCCAGCTGGTCGAGCGCAGCGTGTCCGGCAAATCGCCAGTGCGCATCTCGGTTTTCCACGCCGCCGTGCCCGAAACTGCGCAGGCTCTGCTCGAGAGGCTGGCCGTGCAGCTCCATGCGGACGAGGCGATTCTCAGCGAGGTCAGCCCGGTGATCGGCTCGCACGTCGGGCCGGGGACGATCAGCGTGGCGTACATGGCCGGCTAGGCCGCGCCGATTCGAGCAGCACCACCGGCACCGCCCCCTCGACCCAGGCTTCCAGGGTCGGCTGGTCGACGCCCAGCGGCTGGGTGACGCTGCTTGCGGCGCGCATCAGCAGTTCGCGGTAGCGGCCGAGGTCCAGGCGGGCCGGGTCGGGCAGCTCGGGCAGGTCCCAGGCGTGCACGTCGGGCTGCCCGCGGAGGAGCAGAAAGCGCACCCGCTGCCCGGGGCGGACGTGCTTGCCGACCGCGGCCAGTTGAGCTGCGGCGCGCGCCGCTGGCGAGGGCACGCTGTACTCGCCCAGATCGCGGGTCAGCCGCTGGCCGACCAGCAAATCTTCCAGCGGGACGCGCCCGGAGCGCAGCTCGGCCAGGCGGTCGCGGAGCAGCTCCACCAGCGCCGGCAGTTGATCGGGCAGTTCGCCGGCGTCTTCCACCCTGGCCAGCAGCTCGATCATCTCCATTTGCACCGCGCCGATCCAGGCCGGCGTGTCGCGCCGGCGGGTTTCCAGCCCGCGCACCTTGAGCGAGCCATCCTGGAAGACGCCGAAGTAGCGGTTGGGCACCGGCACGCGCGCGTCCAGGCGCGAGGGCAGAAAGGCCACCCAGCGGTAGACCCCGTCCAGGGCCACCGGCAGGCCGGTGCGGCGGGCGATCTCCTCGACCAGCGGCTGGAAGTCCTCCGGGCGTCTGGCGTCCGGGCGGGAAACCCAGATGCCGTCGACGTACATGTGCAGCACGCAGAAGCCGGAGTCCTCGGCGGCCTCCTTGGCCCGCAGCAGCGCCTCGCGCCCGCATCCGGTGACCGCCTCGTGAGCCTCGATCAGCCCGAAGCGGGCGTTCTTGTAGCCCAGGTAGCCGAAACAGGTCACCAGCAGCCACTTGTGGGCCGAGGCGTAGGCCTTGTACAGATTGCGGCGCGGGTGCCAGGACGGCAGCTCGGCCAGGCGGCGCTTGATCGCCACCCGTTTTTTGAGCAGCGGAGCGAGCGTCTGCGGGATCAGGCCGGGCGGCTCAGGGGAGGGCCCCAGCCCCTCCGGCAGGCGGGTCTCCGGCGAGATGTTGCAGTGAACCATGATGCTGGGGTACATCGAGATGAAATCCAGCTCGCCCACGTCGCGGTGCAGGCCGACCAGCGGCTGGTAGATCAGCCCGCCCTGGTCGGTGCGCAGCAGGTCCAGGGCGGTCTTGCCGCGCTCCACCTGCTGCTTGTGCCAGGGGACGAGGATCCCGCCGGACGGGGTGCGCTCGGCCTGCAGCGCGGTGCGGATTTGCATGGCGGAGATACCGCCGCCGGGCGAGTTGCGCGCCGCCACCTGCACCGGCAGCCCGGTGACCCGCGACGCCTCCAGCACGCCCTCCACGCCGTAGTCGTCCCAGAGCATGGCGTTGCGGTGGTCAATGTGCAGCCGCCCGAAGAGATGGACCTGCTGCCCGCGGAAGACGATCTGCCCGTAGGAGAAGTAGGAGCGCTCCTCGCGCAGGCCAACCTCGCGCCCTTCGTGGCGGTTGAGCGGCAGGGGCAGCCCGTGGGTTTCGGAGAGCTCGAGCAGCATGGGCAGCAGCCAGGTGTCGCCCCAGCCGGTCAGCAGCAGGTCGGGATCGTGGCGGGCGAGCAGGGCGCGCAGGTTGATCAGCAGCGGGCGGGGCGGGTCGAGCGGCAGGCGGTAGTTGCAGCGCTCGAAGCGGGCCAGCAGCGCCCGCGGCGGGGCGTGGTTGGGGTCGCAGTCCGGCTCGAGCTGGAGCACGCGCAGCGGAGCCGGCTCGAGGTCGATTTCCCAGGGCGAATCGAGCGTCTTCAGCTCGAAGATTTCGCCGCTGTCGTCATAACGCGCGCGGATGCGCGCCAGGGGGAAGGTGTCGTAGCGGGCGGCGTGGTGCAGGCTGAGCGGCAGGTCGCAGTCGTAATAGGTCAGGTCGGGGTAGCGGTTGGCGACCTGGCGGAAGAGGGCGGCCTGGTCGGAGGCGCGCGAGCGCACCGCCAGCACGTCGATCGGCTCGGGCAGGAACAGGTCGCGCCGGCGGGTGCGGAACAGCTCGGAAGGCAGCGTCAGCCGGCGCAGATAGTCCTGCGCGGCGCGGAGCATGCGCTCCTCGCCGGCGATGTAGAAGGTCAGCGCCAGCGACTGGCGCAGGCGCAGGCGGCGCCCGTCCTCCGCCAGCAGCCAGAGGGTGACCTCGTCCTGGGGATCCTCGTACAGGTCGAGCAGCCAGCCGGTGACTTCAAGCATCACGCTCCTTGTGCAGCGCTTCCAGCTGGGAGCGCAGGCGCAGCACCTCTTTGTGCTGCTCGAGCAGCATCGAGAGCAGGAAGGTCTCCATCGGCAGGGCGTGGCTGGCGTAGGCGGCGGCGGCCAGGTGCTGGCGGGCCGAGGCGAACAGGTCGTCCAGCGCCAGCTGGTCGCTGCGGCGCAGCGCGCGGCGGAAGCGGCTAAAAGCTTCCTGCTCTTCGATGAAGGCCTGGGTGATGGACGGCATGGTTCTTCCCATAGGAAACCTCCGTGAAAGTGGAATCGTTCAATACAGCTCGTGAGCGGCTGCCAGCAGCGACTCGTAGAGCGGCAGCCGGTCGGCGACATCCTCCTTGGGCGGGCGGGCGCTGACCACCAGCGGCGCGGCGGCGGCCAGGCGGCGCAGCTCGCGCAGAGCCAGCTCGAACAGGCGGCGGGTCTCGTGGAGCGGCACGCTCTCGTCGTAAAAGGTGTCGAGCAGATCGAGCACCAGGGTTGGCGGGCCGCCGGCGGGCGTTTCGGCCAGCAGGGCCAGCATCTGGTAGCAGGTGAAGGCGCGCGCCAGGCGCACGTTGCGCAGAGCGGGCTCCAGGCGGGCGGTCCGGCGGCGCAGGGCGCGGGCCAGCGGGTAGATGTTGATGCAGTTGCCGCCGTCGAGCACGCGCAGCGGGCCGGCCAGGGCCAGGCGGGCCATCAGGTCGAAGAGAGCCAGGTCGATGCGGTGAGCGCCGCGCGCCACCAGCAGCCGGGCGGGCAGCGGGTCGGGGAACGGTTTCATGCTCCCAGCATACCGCCAGCCGCGCGGCGCGGGCAATCCCCCTCAGGGGGGAAAAAGGGGTTAACCCATGGGTTAAACCGGCGATGGCCGGCGACCCTTACTGATGAGCCGTATTGATTTCCAGCAGCCGGGAATTTCGCCGAATTCAGCCGCCGGCCCGATTCAGGGATTGTTGAATTTCGACTATTTTGATGGTATTATCGCAAAATCAAACCAATAGGCAGTATCACCGCCGGTCAGCCAGGACGGTCGCGGACAAAGAGGACAACAGGATGAGAAAAGTAATTTATGCCATGTCGGTCTCGCTGGACGGTTATGTCGAGACAGCCCAGGGAGATCTGAGCTGGGGGTACCCGGACGAGGAGCTGCACCGCCATTTCAATGAGCGGGAAATGGAATTCGAAATCTCCCTGTATGGACGGCGGCTGTATGAACTCATGGCCGCGTATTGGCCAACGGCGGAAGAGGATCCAACCATACAGGATTATGAGCGGGAATACGCTCGCATCTGGAAATCCAAGCCCAAGGTCGTCTTTTCAAGGACGCTCGAGCACGTTGAATGGAATTCCAGGCTGGTCAGAGACCATATCGCCGAGGAAGTCAACCAGTTGAAGAACCAGCCTGGCAAATATATGGATGTCGGCGGCCCCGGACTCGCCGCAACTTTCATGCAGCTTGGCCTGATCGATGAATACTGGCTGTATATGCACCCGGTCGTGCTTGGCGGCGGCAAACCGTTTTTTCCGCAAAACGGCATCCCGTTTCCTCTGCGGCTGATTGATATGCATGTTTTCAGCCGCGGGGTCGTCCTGCTCAAATACGAACCTGCTCATCCTGGATAATTGAATAGTACGTCGAATTGACTGGCGAAAACCGCTTGCCTCTCGAACAAGAGAAGGTTATAATTCATAAAACATATGTTCGACATAAGGGGTGAGCATGCCAGTCAACTACCCGCAATTTCAGCAGCAGCTCCGCGAGAAAGGCAAACAGGCGAAAGCCCAGGAGAAGAACCGCCGGGAACAGCTTGAAAGAGCGCAAGCGCTGCTCGACGAGTGCGCCGGCGACCTGGATGGGCTCTGTGATCTGGTTGCCGCGGCGGCCCGCAGCGACCGCGGCTTGCGCTGCGCCAGCCCGCTGCGCGAGCCGCTGACCTTCGCCGGCGGCGCCGGCCCGCCCGCCCAGAGCCCGATTCTCCTGGCCGCGGACGGCTCGCAGGTCAACCCCAGCCGCCACGATGCGGTCGAGTTCGGCCTGATCAACATCGGCCTGATCCGCATGGCGCCCGGGCAGCCGCATGCGCCGCGCGAGACGGTCTTCAGCACCCTGCTGATGTTCGACGATCTGCGCTCTCCCGATGGCCCGCTGACCGAGGATCTGGTGGCGCTGCGCCGCGACCTGTACGAACGCACCCGCCTGGCGGAGGCCGCCCGCAGCGAGCCGCAGCCGGTCGTCGCCCTGACCGACGGACCGCTCGAGCTGTTCGGCGAGCCGAAGGACGACGACCGCTACCAGGAAACCTTCAACCAGTACCTGGACGCGCTCGAGCTGACCGCCAGCATGAACGTGGTCTCTGCCGGCTACGTTGACAAGCCGCGCGCCGACCTGCTGGTGCGCCTGCTCGAGTTGAGCCTGTACTCGCCTGAGAACCTCCGCCAGGCTGGCCGCGAGCGCCCGCTCTTCGGCGTGACCGACAACCAGCTCTTCGCCGCCCGGCTGCAGCCGGGCGAGCGCAGCGCAGTCTTTTCCATCCAGTCCTCTTCGGCGGAGAAGTTCAGCCAGCGCTCCGCCGGGCTGGCGCTGCATTTCTTCTACCTGAACGTCGGACGGGAGGGGCATCCCTGGCTGGCGCGGGTGGAAGTCCCCGCCTGGGTCAGCCGCCAGGCAGAGATGATCAATCTGCTCCAGCACACCTTGCTGGCACAGTGCGCTCAACTGGGCGGGCGGCCCTATCCCTACGCGCTGCACCGCGCCCACGAGATCGCCGTGGTCACCTTCCAGGAGAAGGAGCAGCTCGCCGCGCTGATCCAGGCTGAGTTGCGCCGCCAGGGCGTGGACATTGGAGAAAAATCCTACAAACAAGCTGCAAAAGATCTTGAAGGCCGAACGAGGTATGGAACATGAGCGAAATTGAGATCGGACGTTTGCTGCGCGCCGGCACGACCGGCTGCGTGGTCGGCTGCCGCGTGCAGATGCTGGCGGCGCCGGCCTTCGGCGGGATGGTGCGCATCCCGCTCGAAGACGGGGTGCAGGTCTACGGATTGATCCACGACATCCGCATTGACGACGACGGCCTGGTGCGCCAGCTGGTCACCGCGCCGGAGGTCTCGCAGGAAGTGATCCTCGACAACCGCCAGAACCGCAACGTGCCGCTGGAAATCAGCGTGATCTTCATCGGCTACGAGAAGGGCGGGCTGGTCAGCCACCTGCTGCCGCCGCGCCCGCCGCTCTCGCTGGACGCGATCTACATCTGCGACGACGCGGAGATCGCCCGCTTCAGCGGGGCGGGGCGCTTCGGCTACTTCCGCCACGTGCTGCGCGCGCCGGATCTGCCGGTCGGCGAGCTGCTCGCCGCCCATCTGCAGCAGGCTGCCCTGGCCCACGCTCAGATCGGCCGCCAGGACTGGCTGCGCGCCGCCACCCAGGAGCTGATCGTGCTGCTGCGCGACGATTACCCCACGCTGATGACCGTGCTCAGCACCGTCGCCGAAATCTATCCGGAGTAGAACAGCCATGGAAAGCAACTTTCCTTCCCAGAAAATCGACCCCCGCCAGCCGATCGGTTACGTCGTCGGCGGCAGCCTGAAGGACACTCTGCGCGTCCGCCTGACCGTGCCTCCCCAGGAGGTACAGGAGGGCAGCTTCGTGGTCATCGAGTCCGGCGGCTGGAATTTCTACGGGCTGGTGACCGACCTGCAGCTCGGCGCGACCGACCCGCGCTTCGCCGACGAGCAGTCAGAGATGCGCCTGCCGGCCGGGCTGGCCAGCCTGCTCCACGGACAGACGCTCTACACCAACCTGGAGGTGCTTTCCGCTCTGATGCTGGAAACCGGCCCCGACCCGGCCTCGCCGGAGTACGAGGAGTGGAGTAGAACTCAACCGGCAGAAACAAAAGAGCCCATCAAAGTTAAGACCGTGCCCTCCCACCATGCCCCGGTGCGGCTCGCTCGCGCCGGCGATGTGGCGGTCATCTTCGGGGAGCCGGGCGGCAAGTTCTTCGAGATCGGCCGCACCCGCGAGCAGGGCCACCCGGTCTGCATCGATCTGGATCAGTTTGTCCAGCGCTCCTCGGGCATCTTCGGCGCGACCGGCACGGGGAAGTCTTTCCTGACCCGCATCATTCTGGCCGGCTTGATCCAGCACAACAAGACCTCGGTGCTGGTTTTCGACATGCACAACGAATACGCCTTCGATGATACCTCATCGGACACCGGCGAGATGGTGCCCGGGCTGAGGACCAAATTCGGCTCCCGGGTCCGGGTAGTCGGTCTGGGCGCCGGGGCGATGATCCGCGGAAAGGCGCCGGACTTCAACCTGGTGCTGGCCGAGGAGGACATCACCCCGGCCGACATCGAAATGCTCACCCGCGAATTGAAACTGCGCGAGACCACCCCGACCACCCTGGACGCGCTCTGGCACAGTTTTGGCAGGAACTGGTTCCATCAATTCAAGCGCATGCTTTACCAGCAGACCATCGAAAACGAGGACGGCAAGAAAGTACCCCATCCCGACAGCGTGGCGGCCTGGGCGGAGCGGGCGGGGGTGAACGTGATGGCCGCCGAGGGGCTTTATTCCAAGCTGGGGCGGGTTTTCAAGCTGCCCTATATCGTCGAAAAACCGCCCAGGGATGCGATCGGCGAGATCATCGCCCTGCTGGACAAGGGCTACCATGTGATCCTCTCCTTCGGCGACTTCGAGAGTGACCTGGACTACCTGCTGGTGACCAACCTGCTCACCCGGCGCATCCGCGAGCGCTGGGAGCAGCGCACCAACGAATTCCGCAGCACTGGCCAGAGCGAGCCGCGCCCGCTGGTGATCGCAGTGGAGGAGGCTCACAAGCTGCTCAACCGCGAGATGGCCGCCCAGACCGCCTTCAGCACCATCGCCCGCGAGATGCGCAAGTACTACGTCACTCTGCTGATCATTGATCAGCGCCCCTCGCAGATCTACGACGAGGTCATGTCGCAGCTCGGCACGCGCATCTCCGGCTGGCTGGGCGACGAGGACGACATCGCTGCGGTGCTCTCCGGCCTGGCCGGCCGGGACGCGCTGCGCGGGATGCTCTCCCGTCTGCAGCCCAAGGAAGAGGTACTGCTGCTCGGCTGGGGCGTCAAGATGCCGCTGCCGGTCCGTTCGCGGCGGTACGACGCGGCTTTCTGGGAGGCGCTGCTGGGAAAGACCGGCCCGCAAAAAAGCGTGGATGAGCTGATCGATACGATTTATTAGCTGGCAGAATCCCGCCAGACACGCCCGAAGGCCTTGTGACCGATTCGGAGCCGAACAGGCGCCGGGATGATCTCATAGGATGAATAAAGCCTGAGATCATCTGGTTTTTAGTTCCCGCTGATCCATATTTCGATCAATCAGGATCGACGGCGGCACAAAGCCCCCGGCGTCCTCCGGTTACGGCCAATAATGGGGAAAGAAAGGCGCGAGCATTCACCAGCCCCATCAACAAATCCCCTTCCCTGTTCGGGAAGGGGACTT
>FWPV01011197.1_pt1 | contig 14368 bp, 13 predicted proteins | sample 2228371 | NCBI WGS metagenome assembly FWPV01 (sample SAMEA103939776, study PRJEB20133) | metagenome
GGTGGAGATTGCTTCGCCGCCCTGCCTGCCTTCGGCAGGCGGGCGGCTCGCAATGACAGGTTCGCCGCCGGAGTTTACCCTGAGGGAAACGAAGGGGCGGCTCGCACCAACGAATGTGACATTGTCAAGCTATGCCAAAAGTAAAGGAGCTAAAATTGCAATACATCACAGACCCAAGCGGGGAAAAAACTGCTGTCATTCTACCTCTGAGCGAGTTCCAGGAACTCGTTCAAGACCTGGCTGACCTGGCCGCCGTGGCCGAGCGCGGCGCAGAACCTACCGTTCCACACAACCAGCTACTTGCTGAACTGATGCGTCATTGAAATCATTCGCGTCAAGCACCGCAAAGATGTCTACAGGTGAATTTCGATGAGTGGTATATGTGGCATTGTAAATTTTGACGGCGCGCCGGTTGACCCCGAGCTGCTGCAAAAAATGGCCCAGGCCGCCGCCTATCGCGGCCCGGATGGCATCAACTATTGGACCTGCGGCAACGTGGGCCTGGCGCACCTGGCGCTGCACACCACGCCCGAATCCGTGCGCGAAAAGCAGCCGTTGACAAACCAGCGCAACAGTGCTACACTGGTTGCAGACGCCCGCGTGGATAACCGCACTGAACTCATCCGCACCTTAACAGCCAAAGGATACCTGCAAGACAAGCAGCCCACCGACGCCGACCTGATCCTGGCGGCTTACGAGTGCTGGGGCGAAGAGTGCCCCAAGCACATCATTGGCGATTTTGCGTTTGCGGTGTGGGATGCGGCGCAGCAAAGGTTGTTTTGCGCGCGTGATCCCGTTGGCATTCGCTCGCTCTTTTATTGCCGGCAGGGACAAACGCTCTTTTTCGCCACAGCCATCTCTTCGCTCCTGGCCGGGTTGGGCGAACGTCCCCCGCTGAACGAGCCGTTGTTGATAGATTTTCTCTGCTGGCGATTTGAGCGGTGGGTAAACGAAACCGCCTACCAGACTATTTCCAGGCTGCCCGCTTCTTATAGCCTTGCAGCAGGCCCAACAGAGGACCGCCTGACGAGATACTGGACTTTTGGGTTGCCGGCGCAACCTCGTTACAAAACGGACCAGGAATATATCGAGCGATTTCGGGAATTGTTCGAGGAAGCCATTCGATGCCGCTTGCGCAGCGCAAGCCCGGTGGGGATTTCGGTCAGCGGCGGGTTGGATTCGTCTTCGATTGCGTGCATGACGCATCACATGATGCACGGCGACAGCCGCAGCCTCCCCCCGCAAGCCGTCCAGTTGTACTCGTGCGTTTTTAATGAGAAATTTCCCAAAGCCGACGAGCGCGTTTATCTCAACGCCGTCCTGGAAAAATGCCATCAGTTCCCGTTCACTGCCATCTCAGGCGAAACGCTGTGGGGATTCAAGGAAACCTGCACCAATGGCAGCTTTTGCCTGGACGAGCCAGAAACTTTTCCCATCAGGTGTATGCTCACAGCAGTGCTGCAAGACGCTCGCCAGAGGGGATGCCGAGTTCTGCTGACCGGAGAAGGCGGCGACCAAATCCTGAACGATGCGGCTTATTGGATGCCGCAATTGCTTTTGGACGTTCACCCTTGGCAAGCGTTGGCAGAGTTGAAGCACTTTTGGAAACGCAACGGCTGGTCCACTCCCAAAACTCTGCTCTGGCGCATCATTGCGCCGCTTGCCGGGAGGTTGCCGTTTGCGCCGCAGCTCCGGCAGTGGCGGCTGGCGCGTTCTGCGCCGGCCTGGATAGACAAGGACAGGTTGCAGCTTTTGGACCAGTCCCAAGCAGCGACTGCCCTGTACCCACTGCCGCCCTCGCTCAGCCGGGCGGCCGAAGTAACCTATCGCCAGCTCACGGGCGGCTGGTATGCCGCTTTGCTCAATTATCTCAATGCGGTATCCGGTCTGGCCGGCGTGGAATACCGCTTGCCCTATCTTGACCGCCGGTTGATTGGTTTTATGCTGGGCGTTCCGCCCCACCTGCGCTTTGCAGGCGGCCTGACCAAGATGATGCTGCGCCAGGCTACATCAGGCATTTTGGCCGAAAAGGTACGCCAGCGCGCTCCATTTGCGCACTTTAGCGAAACGTTGGATTATGGATTGCGAGAAAAAGAAAAAGCGCAGGTTGGGTCTTTGCTTGCGGGGATATCTGCAAATCAATTTTTAGGTGTCAACAAAGAAAATTTAGAGGCAGACTGGCAAATGTATTACCGGCAAACTGCCCTGCCCCCTGCCCATTTCATAGCGCCGCTTTTGCTTCAAGATTGGTTGCACGGATGCAACGCACACAAATAAGAAAGGAGATAACGATGAAAGAGAATAATGATGCCATGCTAACCACACAATCCCCAACTGATTCAGATTGCAAAGCCTACCAAACGCCCCAGATAATTGAATATGGTAATATTCAGGAACTTACTCAAGGTGGTAGTGGCAGCTTTCCAGATTATCCAGGCACTAGAAAAGAGGAGTAAAAACTCGCCTTCAGGGCGTTCAAGACCGCAAAAAAGTTAGTGCGACGAGCAGTATAGCCCCCTGTGCATAGTGCTGGTTAGGCAATGCCAGAACGATGTTTTTCAAAGACCTCGTTAGAGGATGCCTGAAGCACCATGAACGGCATCGCCGGCATTTACAATCTGAACGGTGAGCCGGTTTGCCTGGATACTTTAAAAGCCATGGTCAGGGCCGGTACCTGCCATGGGCAAAACAATGTTTTTCTTTGGACGAACAATGAGAAAAGTGTAGGGTTTGCCTGGGCGGGACTGACCGGTGGAGCGGAATCTTTTCACACGCAACGTGCGCTTTCTACCCCCAGTCCCGCCGGCCAGGTTTCTGCCAATGCCCGGATAGACAATCGCCATGAACTTGCTCTTGCGTTGGCTCACTCTGGCCCTTTGTCTGGCTTTGCCGATGCAGACCTTATCCTGGTAGCTTATCACGCCTGGGGAAGAGAATGTCCCAAATACATCCAGGGAGATTTTGCTTTTGCTATTTGGGATGAATGTAAGAAACAACTCTTTTGCGCGCGGGACAGGTTGGGCTCCCGCGCGTTCTATTATCATTTTGCGCCGGCCCGGCGCTTTGTATGGGCCGGCGAGTGTATGCAGTTATTAAAGCATCCCTGCGTCGGCCGCAGACTGAACGAAGGAATGATCGCGGCACACCTTGTGCTTTGCCCAGGAAATCCGCGCGAATCCTTTTTTGCCGATATTGCCCAATTGCCGCCTGCTCACGTTCTATGGATAGATGAATCAGGCCTCCACATTGAACGTTATTGGGATATTGATCCTGAATACAGGCTTTTCTACAAAGCCGAAAAAGACTATGAGGAGCATTTTCGCTCGCTTTTGTACCAGACAGTGGCCTGCCGCCTGGAAAATGTCGGCGAGGCTGGCATTTTGCTCAGCGGCGGGCTGGACTCTGGGTCTATTGCCTGCGCGGCGGGTGAGCTTGTTCAAAAAAGTGATGCAAATTACCCCAAAACGGTCCGGGCCTTCAGTTGGGCTTTTAAAGATTTGCCAGAATGTGACGAGCGGTATTACAGCGATCACGTTGTTGAGGCTTTTGGATTAATCCCCGAGTATATCGCGGCCGATTCCCACTGGTTGCTCAGTGACTGTGACCGGCCCACCAACGTACCTGATGATCCTACATTGCTCATTTGTCCGCCGCTTTTACGCGCCACTCTCCGGCGTGCGAGAGAGCTGGGTACAACAGTAATGCTGATGGGCACCGGCGCCAATGAACTTTTGGGCGGGAACTGGCCTAATTATCTTGACCTTTTCAAGACATTTCGTTGGCGGGCCTTGGGGCGCGACCTCTGGCAACATCATCGGCGCAACTCGGTATCGTGGGCCAGGCTGCTCTGGCGGCATCTGATTCGTCCGGCCTTGCCGGTGTCGCTCGTGTCCTTGAAGCGTGCGCCGCGGTCCGATTACCCCGAATGGATCAATGCGGATTTTGCCAGGCGAGTAGGGTTGGAAGACATCAAGCGCGCCAGCCTGCCTTACAAGCCATTTCGCGAATCGGCCCGATTGCACCGTTATCAGCTCGTCGCCAATGAGCTCGAAACGCGAACATGCCTGGCAGTAGGCCGCATCCATGCTGAATACGCTATTGAACACTGTATGCCTTTTCGCGATGCGCGCTTGTTTGAATTTGTGCTGGCTGTTCCTTCTGATATGATTTGGCGCGGCGGCGAATCGAAATATCTTGTGCGGCGCGCCATGCGTGGGCGATTGCCGGAAATTGTGCTGACCCGCCAGGATACCGGCTCGATTCAGCCCCTGCGCACCCTGGGACTGCGAGAGCGTGGGCGGCCCATCATCGAGGCGATGCTGGAAGAGCCTATGCTGGCTCGCCTGGGTTTTGCAGACGGCGATGCGTTGAGAAATGCCTACATAGATTATTGCTGTGGGCAAAGAAGGGAATATCCCCTCAACTATGCCCTTCAGCTTGAAATCTGGCTGAGACAAGTGTTTGATGATCCTGCCCAAGTTCTATCCCGTCCCGATTGAAGTTAACACGCTGGCTCATTACGGGCGCGAGCTGGGTTTGAATACTCCTCAAGCTGCGCTGGCGGCGTTGGCGCAGGCCATTGCCGCCAGTGTTGGACAAGAGGACACGGCGCTGGCCGATGCCTGCCTGGTCATCCGTTCTGGCCCGCAGCCGCTTTTGGCTATTTTGGGGCGATTCAACGCTGACCAGGAGGCGCAACTTGCGGCGCAATTGCAACGATTGGGGCCCGTGTGCGCCTGCTTGCGCTATATCACCTATGCGCAGGCCGAGCAAGACTGTATGCGCCTGGCCGAACTGCTCGTTCAACAGGTCGGCCGCGACCGATTGCAAGATTATAGTTTTACGGCTATCCCCCGCGGCGGCCTGATTGTGCTGGGTATGCTGGCTTATGCGCTGGGGTTGAAACGGGCGCAGTTAGAGCCGCTTTTTCCCCCCACTACCCCCCTGGTCATTGTGGACGACTGCGCCTTTAGCGGCTTGCGTTTCAACCGCTTTTTAGAAAACTGCCCCAACCCCAAAATCATTTTTGCGCACCTTTATTCTCACCCCGAGCTGCGAGCCGCTATCGTGAATCGGGAATCTCGTGTTGTGGCCTGTCTGGCCGCCCAGGATTTACACACATTGCCCCATCGCCAGCAAGATTCCAACTGGCAAGAACGCCGTCTGGCTCAGTCGAACGGCCATTATTATTGGCTGGGCCGCACGGAACATGTTTGTTTCCCCTGGAATGAACCAGATCGCTCTATCTATAATCTATCTGACCCGGATAAAGCGATTGGCTGTCTGCCGGTTATTCCCCCTCAATTCTGCCTGAAAAATCGGCTCCCGCCTGGTTGTCAGGCATTACCGGTGCAGGTACAGGCTGAGGGCAAGGGCCCGCTCAAGCCCTCGCCGCACGTCCTCTTTGGCGAATTTGAAGAACAGGTTATCGTCGGTCATTTAGAAACAAGGGCGGTTTTGGGCCTGGCGGATACGGCCGCCGCCATGTGGCGAGCCATCGTTGAATATGGCAACATTGAAGATGTAATCTGTGCCTTGCTAAAAGAATATGCCGTAGATGAAACCACACTGCGGGCCGACCTGCGCGCTTTTGTAGATGAACTGCTGGCCCGGCAGTTGTTAGAATATACCTGCTAACCGCCACGACATCGTGGACTACACATCGTGGACAGATAACGTAACTTTTGTGCAACCAGAGGCCGAATCGTGAAAAACGGCCCAAAATGACAAGATTTTCGCACCTTACCAAGTGAATCCAAATGCTGTAAGCTTGGCGTCATTCCAATACAAAGAAAGGAATGGCGATGAGCGACACCACAGAACAGGTTCAGGAGACCCAGCACGCTTTCCTGGTAGCTTGGGGCTGGTTTGCCGAACAGATCGGCTTGATCAAGGCGTTGCAAGCTGTACCTCTGCGCCAGAAGCAGTACACACACAAGCCACAGACAAAGGTGCTCGAGTTTCTGGTGGCCATTCTGGGTGGACTGGAGCATTTGCAGGACATCAGTTTGTCGGCTCATCCGCTCGACAAAGACCAGGCCGTGGCCGAGGCGTGGGGGCAGGCGGCCTGGGCGAACTACTCCGGCGTGAGCCGCACCTTGAGTTCGCTGAGTTGGGATGAAGCACGTCTGCTGGCTCAAGCCCTCACACAGGTCGAGCAGCCATTGATCGACGCGGAACTGGCGCTTTTTCGTGCCCAACAGCAGCGCCTGCGCTACGACGGAGACCTGACCGGGCTGCCCGTCTCGAACAGCAGTCGCACGTACCCTAATGCCACCTTTGGGCATATGGGTGATGAGGTCCGCTTGGGGTATCAGGCGGCTGTGGTGAGCCTGGTGAGTCCAACCTACGGGCGGCTATGGTTGTCTGTGGCCCATCATCCCGGCGACACAGTCTCCAACACCCAAGCCGAGGCATTGGTGCTGGCGGCTGAAGCACGCACCGGCTTACGCCCCCGACGGCGCACCGAACTGCTGCGTCAGCGCATCGAAGCCTTCGAGCACCAGATGGCCACCACGCAGCGGCGGCTCATGCTACGAGAGAAGGAGGTACAGAAGGCGCGCGCTTGTTTGGCCGAGGCCCAACAGCAGATCCTGGAACGGCAGGCGATTTTGGCCGACGTGGAAGAGCGCGAGCGGCTGCGTCAACGCCAGGAACGGCCCACCGGTCGTTTGGCGCAGGCACGCAAGCGCCTGGAAACAGCAGAGCGGCGCTGTCATCGTCGGGAGAAAGTCCTCCAAGTCGCAGAACAGCGGCTGACCAAGTCTCAGGCACTATACGCAGCCCAAGAAGCAGAGTTGAAAAGCCTGCAGGATCGCCTGGCCCGTTTCGAGCAGGACAATGAGACGAATCCCTCTCCCATAGCAGCCGAGTTCCGCCTGGATGCCGGCTTTGCCACCTATGAAAACATCGCCCTGTTGATCGAGATGGGGTACGAACTCTATACCAAGGCGCACAACCATCGCCTGGTGACCTTTCTCAAGAACAAAGCCGACGCCAAGGCGTCTTGGGAGCGTGTTGGGGCCAATGCCGAGATGACGGTCTGGTCAGGTCCGCAGCTCCAGCGCTGCCCCTATCCCCTGGACGTCGGCCTGGAACGCTTCTACACGGGAGACAAACTCAAGCACAGCGCATTGTTGCATTTCGGTCACGACCCAGTTGGCGAAAACCTGACCGCCTGGTTCGAGCACTACAACAGTCGGCAGACTATTGAGGCGGGCATCAAGGAAGGCAAACAAGTCTTCTACCTGCATCGCATCAAGGTGCGTTCTGAGCCAGCAATCTATTTACAGGAGCGGATGGTTCTTTTCGCTGCCAACTTTATCCGTTGGGCCACGCGCTGGTTGTCCAGCCAGACCGAACCGGTCGCGGAGAGCCTGCAGGTGAGCAAAATGGGCGTCAAACGCCAGGTGCGAGTAGGGGCCCATGTCTCCGCCCAGGTTGTACAGGATTCACAGGGTAAGTTGTTAAGGTTCAGCAAGCAGAGTATATTTGCAGGCAAGGTGATCCGATTGCGCCGTAACTTCGATACTCGCTCTTTCGAAGGAGAATCTTGTCATTTGAAGCCGTTTTTCAACAAATCGCATCTGATTGCACAACCGTTACGTTAGTGGTACAATTTCGGACAAAGGAGAAATTCAGAGACGCCGGGGCCGCAAAGCCTTTTTCTCAGCACAAGGAGTCATTATGCCCGAAGACAGGAATAGTCCGTTTCATCCTACGTATCCATCATCGGATGAAACTCAACCCATCATACGGATTCCCAAACATATCCCCTCGCCTCGGGAGAGCACGTCGCCGATGCCGCCTCCGCCGGAAGTGACGCCCCCGCCTGAGATGCCGGAGCCCCTATCGCCGGGGCCGGCCACCAGCCCGCCACGCCTGACGCCTCAAGCATGGCCGCCCGCGCCGACAGCGCCGCGCACCTCGAGCCTGTTATGGGCCATGGCCTCTGGCGCGCTGGTCGTTGCGCTCGTGTCGCTCCTGCTCAATCTGGTGCTCCTTTCGGCTCTGCTCCAGCGACGGGCGTTCTTCCTGGCGGCCCTAGACCAATCGGTGGTCGCGCTCGATAACGCCTCGGGCGAGACCTGGCGCTTCGAGTTCCCCATCTCCCAGACGGTCCACTTTGAAGGCGACATCCCCTTCAAGCAGGATTTTGTCTTTCCCTTCAAAGGCAGCGTACCGATCAATACCACCGTCCGCGTGCCGATTGTGATATTGGGGCAACAGATTGTGGTGGATGTGCCGATCAATACGACCGTGCCGGTGGACCTGTCGGTGCCGGTGCATATTGACCAGACATTTCATGTCAAGACCCAGGTGCCGGTGCGGATGAATGTGCCGATTGAATTATCACCCGACCAACCCCCGTTGCGCGAGGGGCTGCAAAAGATCAAGGAATGGTTGCTCCTGTTACGCACGCAGATTTAGGCCGGTCGTGAGGCCCGTAAAAGCGGCAATTCCTATGCCGCCTGGTCAGGCTGATGTGAGGTTATAGTTCCTGTCCCAAAACCCATGCTCTGGCCCCCGTCGACAGGGGCCGCCCACCCCCGAGACGGGGGGAGCACTTTTGCTAGGATAAAGGACAAAGGATCTGATAGGAACAACGTTAGGTGCATACAAAATACTGGATAAAATAGGCGGGGGGGGGTTTGCCCAGGTTTACCTGGCGCGCGACCTGCGGTCGAACGAGGTGGTCGCGCTCAAGGTGTTGCGCACGGAATACACCGAAGACGCCGAGTTTCTCTCCCGCTTTCAGCGCGAAGCCGAAGCGTTGCTTCGACTGCCGCCCAACCCGCACATCGTGGCCCTGCATGAATTCGGCGAGCATCAGGGGACCTGTTATATCGCTATGGAGTTTCTGGAGGGGCATGATTTACAGGATGTGATTCAACGTCAGGGCGCGCTGCCGCTGGAGACGGCCTTGAGCATCACCGCCCAAGTGGCCGAAGCGTTGGAGGCCGCTTTGAAACATGGCATCGTTCACCGCGACATCAAGCCGGCCAATATCAAGATTACCCCGGAGGGCATTGCCAAGATTATGGATTTTGGCATTGCGCGCGCGGCCGAAGGCACCCGCCTGACGCGCACCGGTCTGTTTGTCGGCACGCCGTCTTATGTCGCGCCCGAAATCTGGGAGGGTCAACCGGCCACCCCGCAATCCGATGTGTACGCGCTGGGCATCATGTTGTACGAAATGTTATTGGGCCGGGCACCGTTCGAGGCGACCACGCCGGCGGCCACCATGCGCCGGCACCTGACCGAGCCGCCGCCGCCGCTGAGTTCGGTTCGCCCCGATATTCCGCGCTGGCTGGCCGAGGTGGCCGAGCGGGCCATTGCCAAAAATCCGGCCCAACGTTATCGTGATGCCGGTCAGTTTTTGGCGGCGTTGCGTTCGCATGGCGCCTGGCCACCGCAGGTAGATGTGCGCACGTTGGCCCCGTCGACCGTCCCTGCCCCCCAGGCGAGCCCTCCCTCCACCCCCACCGTGCGGCCGGCCGGGCCGGTCACGCCGCCACCGCCGATCGCACCGGCCCGCTATCCGCCCACGCCGCCTCCGCTCGCCTATCCCGCGCCCCGGCGGTCAGATAACACCCTGAAAATCTTGCTGGCTTTGGTGGGGCTTATCAGCCTGATGCTGGTGGTCCTGATCGGCATAGCGGTGCTCGGCTTGCCAGACAAGTCCCTTGCCCTTCCCATCGCCGCGGCGCGTTCGACCGATACCGCCACGCCGACGCCACCTGCCACAACGCCTGTTCCCCCCACACCGACGTTAGAGCCGACCGCCACGCCTTCGCCAACCGCCTCTCCCACATCCAGCCCGACCTCGACGCCGGCCCCCACAACGCCGGCCGTTCTATGCACGCCCCCCCCGTGCAAGGCGAATGAGCTATCGTATTGCCCCGGCAACTGCCCAGGCGGTTGCGGCTTTCAATGCGCCACTTTTACGCCGTCTCCCAAGCCGACCTCGACGCCCGGCCCGACTCAACCGCCCGCCACCACACGCCCCGGCACCCTGTTCGACTTTGAAAGCACGGTCAACTGGCGGCGCGGCGACCAACCCAACGGCACTTTGACGCAGGCCGCTGGCATGGCACACTCGGGTCAGGCTTCGGCTCGATTGGATTACAACTTTCCAACCGCCGACAACGATTTCGTTGTTTTCCTCAACCCGGTTTCTCTATCCGGACAACCCAATACCATCGGCGCATGGGTCTATGGCGATAGCGCCGGTCATTTTTTCAATGTCTGGATCAAAGACAGCGGAGGGCAGGTATGGCAGGTGCCGCTCGGACGCGCCAGCGGCCCCGGTTGGCAGCAACTGGTGGGCTATATCGCCACCGGCCAGGCCTGGCCCTGGACGCACATCAGCGGCCCTGATAATGGTCAGGTAGATTACCCCATCCAGTTCTACGCGCTGGTGTTGGACGATATGCCAGATACCTATGCGGGCAGCGGGACGATTTACGTTGATGATATTACAGCGTGGCGCTCTGAGGCGAGGGCGCCGACGCCCGTCGCCCAGGCGACCGCGCCGGCCGGCGCCTCGCCGGCCCCCACTGTGGCGCCGCTGCCGGTCGGCGCCATCGGTCGCATCGTGTTCACGTCGTTGATCGAGAAATCGTATTATCTGTACCATACCGACCCGAGTACCGGCGTGACGGTTGAATTGGGGCGCACCGATTGGGAACATTCGACCTGCCGCAGCAATCCTGCCTCGACGCTGACCGGCCAGAGCATCAGCCTGTCACGCGGGTATCGCTGCGCCCTGACCTCCAGCTTCACAACATGCAAATCGCCCAATGGGAAAATCGAGGTGGTTGTCAGCATCTATGAAAAGAAACCAGCCACGATTACTTTCCGGGCGGCCGGCGGTCAGGGGCCAGAAACCTTTTTGTATTCGGGCGAGCTCGATTCCCAGGAACCGCTGGCGTGGTCACCGGACGGCAACCGCTTTACCTTTGTCGAAAAGAACGGCACGGTCTTTATCGCGCGCACGGACGGCTCGGGCTATAACGGCCTGACCAACGGTAGCGATGTAATGTGGTCGCCCGATGGAACGCTGATCCTGTTTTCGCGCCGCATGGGCGCCGTCCGCGAGTTGTTCGTCATCGCGCCCGATGGCAGCGGCGAGCGCAATGTCACGAACGCCGGCCTGATTGACAAACTGTGCCCGGCCTGGCGACCGTGAGTCCGACCCTTGGATGAAAAGATTGGCTCGCCGCGCCGCCGGGGACGGCGGCTTGAGCGAGATGAACCGTGCTCGGCGCGCCGTCCCCGGCGCGACCGGCTTGAGCAGAGAAGGAGGTGAACCATGAACCAACGATGGGTCTGGGGGATTCTTGTTCTGTTCCTGGCCATGCGGGCATGTACAGAGACCGGTCAGACCACACCATCGCCTCCCCCCATTGTGGTCCCGGCAACGGCCACACTTGCGCCGCTCACACCGACCTTTACCCCGGTCTCGCTGACCCCTATCCCGACCGGGGGCACGCCTGTGAGTGGGCTGAAAGCCACCGTCATCCCACTGCCTACGGTGGCTGCCACCCGCGACATCTCCAGAACCATCGTGATAGCCAGTCACGAAGCCGGCGGGCCGTATGCCATTGCCGCGCTCACCGCTATCCACCTGACGCCGGGACATTCGTATCAACTGCTGGTGACTTCGCCGGCCGGACAGGTTGCCTTTCACGGTGAATGGAGCAGTTCGGCTATGGGGGCCGATGGTTTCCCCGGCGTTCAGGTCGGTCTGCTGGAGGGCACAACACCGGTCACGTATGACATCCGCCCACCGGTCCAGGTGGTGGCCAGAGACTGGCTCTATTCGGCCTCCGTGCAAAACAAAGGGGCCGGAGGCATCACGCTGACCCTTGTGGATGTAACCGAGCTCGAATGACCGATGACGAATAACAAACGACAAAGGACGCGCCCCACAAGGCTCCATCAAGCCATCCGGGCCGACGTGTTGCACACGGCGCAAGAGCTGGTCGCCTGCGGATTGACGGTGGGCAATAGCGGCAACGTGAGCGCCCGCGTGCCGGAGGCCGACCGGTTGCTGCTGGCAATCACACCGCATGCGCGCTATTACGACACGCTGACACCGGAAGATATTATCGTCGTAGATGAAGCGGGGCAACCGGTAGCCGGTCAGGGGCTCCCTTCCTCCGAGTTGCTTTTGCACATCGCACTCTACCGGGCGCGGCCCGACGTGGGCGCGGTGATTCATTCGCATCCGGTGATGGCCAGCGTCATCGCCGTGACCGGTCGTCCCATCCCGCTCATTCTGGAAGACCAGGTGATTTATCTGGGGGGGCAGATCGAGGTTGCGCCGTATGCCATGACCGGCAGCGCGGAACTGGCGCAGGCGGCTGTGAACGCCCTGGGCGAGCGCAACGCATGTGTACTGGCCCATCACGGCGCGCTGTGTGTGGGTCGAGATTTGCGCGCCGCGCTGTGCGCCTGTCGCTATCTGGAAAAAGCCGCTCAGGTCTTTTTGTTGGCGGCCTGGACCGGTCCCGTGAACGTGTTGCCGCCGGAAGCGGTAAAGGCGGCCCGGGCCTTTTCCCCAAAGGGATGGTCTGGGTCCGAAAAAAGGGAACTTGTGGTATAATTCAATGACGACCAGCGTCACTTATGAACTGGACTTGGCTTTGTTGAATGAATCCGAGCAGTAGGCATAGTTCACCGCGGCGGTCAGGCCGGGGGAACTTATGCCACCCGATAACTGTCTGGCATGCCCAATTGGGTCATGCGATTGAGCGCGGCGCACTTGATGCGTGCCTCAGTGATTTGCTGCGGTAAGGCTCGTGAGCTCAAATGATCTCCAAAAATTGTTTTGAAGCGAAACACAGCGGTCTCGGCCAACGAACGTTGATGGTAATGACTCGCGCATTTCCATTGTCGCCGTCCAATCGCCCGAATCCGCCGCAGGTCGTATCGCGTGGCAAGCGGGGGACTTTGCCATTGCCGTGTTGCCAAATGCGTGCACCGTGGCGCGGGGGAATCGCCAATTTCGCAACCTGGCGCCGCAACGCGGCCTCATAGACCTTGCGTTTATCATACGCTCCATCGGCGCTGAGTTGTTCAATCTCCTCTTTCGTTTCGGTCAGCAATGCGGGGACCACTTCGGCATCGTCCACGCCCGCTTCGGTGAGCACCACTGCGCGGACTTGGTGCGTGGCACTATCTACACTCAGATGCAACTTGCGCCACGTCCGCCGTTTGCTGACGCCGTGCTGCCGGACTTTCCCCCTCCCCGTAGATCTTCAAGCCCGAGCTATCCAACACAACATGCATGGGTTCATCCGATTTCGTCGTCGGCAACTTGACCGACAAAGTTTTGGCACGCTTGCTCAGAGTGGTGTAATCGGGAACATCCAAATCCAAGCCCAACATCTCAAACACCGATCCTACAAATCCTTCCGTGGCCCGCAATTGCAAATGAAAGACTGCCCGCACGGTCAACATTGCCTCAAGCGCCAGGTCCGTGTAGTGCACTTGTCCACCCCGCGGGCGCGGGGTGGACGGCTCGGGGGTCCAAGCCGCAATGACATCGTCATTAATCCAGATCGTGATCGAACCCCGCTGGACCAAACTGGCATTGTATTCGGCCCAGTTGCGCACAGCATAACAAGCTTTGCGCTTGGATTTGGTTTTGTCACGGGCAACACTGACTTTGGATTTGGGCAATTTTTCTTTTTTAGTCATACCGCAAGTGTACCACTATGGGATTCATTCAACAACGCCACTGGACTTTGGCAAATTCAGCCCTGCCCGGGCGAGAACACAAAAAATCGGCGGGCTATCCCCGCGCCGCGATTGGCACCAAGCAGCATCTAACCAGGAGTAGCCATCCAAGCGAACAGCTCTCCTCAGCGCATTAGGTCAGCACGCGGCGGGCGAACCCGATGAGCTTAGGTGGCGGTCTGAAGCAGCGGCCTGAGGAAACGCTTCAGGACCGGGCGCACGGCCCCGGCTTCCAGGGCGGCTTCGGCTATAGTCTGAATGAAGCCAGTCAGATGTTCGTGCTGATGCCAAGCGATCACATCCGCGACGGTCTGACAGCTACCCTGCGGTTGCCGGGCCAGGGCGCGCACGCGCCGCCACTGCAAATAGGCCAGGGCCAGGAAGACGGCCGCATGCCAGCGCAAGACGCCTTCCAGCTTTTGCAGTTGATAGTCGGCCAGGCCCAACAGCACCTTCAAATAATAGTTATCGACTTCGCAACCCCAGCGGTGACTATACCGCTCCTTCATTACCCGACATCGAGATCGGCATCCTGTCTGAGCTTGAATAGACAAGCTTCAAACTCCAAATAGCCATAAGATGCTGTGCATCTTATGGCGACGGCTGCCACGGTGGAAGATCA
>FWPV01000945.1_pt1 | contig 14366 bp, 16 predicted proteins | sample 2228371 | NCBI WGS metagenome assembly FWPV01 (sample SAMEA103939776, study PRJEB20133) | metagenome
TATCGACTTCCATGAAACTGTCCAAACCCACCAGAAAATAGAGCTGGGTATCTGCCGGGATGGTTTCAGTCAACTTGGTCAAAGTGACTACGGTATAGGATTTTCCGGATGATTTTTGCTCCAGATCGGAAAGCTCGAACAGGGAATTACCACGGACAGCTGACTGCAGCATTTTCCAACGATGTTCAAAAGGGGTGATGCACTGCCCCCCTTTGTGGGGCGGGTCAGCTGCGGGAATAAAAACAAACCGGCTGAATCCCAAGAGCTCTGAAGCCTCCTCCGCAATTCTCAAGTGCCCCAAATGCACCGGATCGAAGGTGCCGCCCAATATGCCCAACCGTCGAGGCATGTGCCATTACTCCGGACGCGTTATGTACGCAGCTGGCCGGCGCCCAGAGCAATGAACTTGGTCGTGGTCAACTCTTCGATGCCCATGGGGCCGAAGGCATGCAGACGCGATGTGGAAATGCCGATCTCTGCACCCAGGCCAAGCTGGTAGCCATCATTGAAGCGCGTCGACGCATTGACCAGCACCAAGGATGATTGAACTTCCTGCAAAAATCGGTGTGCTGTGGCGAAGTCGTCAGTAACAATGGCTTCAGTATGCTGTGAACCATACTTGGTGATATGCCGAATCGCCTCATCCATGCTCTCCACCACCCGCACAGCCAATATGAGGTCCAAATATTCAGCGTACCAGTCTTCCTCGCCGGCCGCTGTGCACTCGGAGACCAAAGCACGGGTCCGTTGGCAGCCGCGAATCTCCACCCCTGCATCCCGTAGACTCTTGCCCACCTGGGGAACAAAACTTTCCGCAACCTCCCCATGGACCAAAAGAGTCTCCATGGCGTTACATACACCGGGGCGCTGCACCTTGGCATTCAAGCAAATATTTTCGGCCATCGAGAGATCCGCTTTGGCATCCACATAGACATGGCACACCCCTTTGTAATGCTTCAAAACCGGCATGCGGGCGTTTTCAGCCACAAAGCGGATGAGCTCTTCGCCTCCCCGGGGAATCATCACATCAATGCATTCCTCGAGCTTGAGCATCTCCAAAACCGCCTGCCGGTCGGTGGTCTCCACCAGCTGGACGGCCGCTGGGGGAAGCCCAACAGCGGCAAGAGATTTACACAGGATGTCCGCAAGGCACTTATTGGAATGAAATGCCTCCGACCCACCTCGCAACACCACCGCATTGCCCGCCTTGATGCACAGCGCAGCGGCATCGACCGTCACATTGGGTCTGGATTCGTAAATGATTCCAACAACTCCCAACGGGATGCGCATTCTTCCCACCCTGAGCCCATTGGGCCTGATCCACATGCGGTTCACTTCGCCTATCGGATCGGGCAGCATCGCAACCTGACGCAAACCGTCGATCATTTCCTTCACCACTTTTTCGCTCAGCCTCAGGCGGTCGGCCTTGGCCTGGGGCAACCCCTTTTGCAGCGCCTGCCCGAGATCGATCTCGTTGGCCGCGTTGATGGCTTCGTGCTCTCTTGCAAGATTGGCGGCCATTTGCTCGAGGGCTTCCCGTTTGACCGAACTGCCTGCTTTTGCCATGAAATGTGCAGCCTCACGCGCACGCTCCCCCATCTCTCGAATTTTCTCACGCATAGCAGATCCTCATTCCATGTCACCGATATTACCAGTCAGCACAAAGTTATTTCTATGAATCACTTCATCGGAATGCTTGTAGCCAATTATCTTCTCTATGTCTTCAGTATGATGTCCCTTTATGAGCTCAATCTCGGCCGACTTGTAGTTGCTCAAACCGATGCCGACAATCGCCTCTCCCTCATCCAGGCAACGCACAGGCGCCCCGACACCGAAGCTCCCGCGCACCTCGGCAATGCCTATGGGAAGAAGAGACTTGCCATGCTCTTTCAGTGCCCTGACTGCACCCTGGTCCAAAATTATGTCGCCGGCTGGCTTGGGCAGATTAGCCAGCCACAGCTTCCTGCCCTGGTAGATGCGCTTTTTCGGAACAAACAGGGTGCTAAGCATTTACCCTTGAAACAGCCGCAGAATCACATCGCGCTCTCTACCCGGTGCAATGATCATCGGTATTCCGGAGGCAAGACATTTTTTGGCGGCATTGATCTTGGTCAACATCCCGCCGGTGCCAATCGGCCCCGAGCCTGAACCGGCGCAAGCCATAAGCTGCGCATCGACCCCGCGCACCAGCTGGATCAGGTTTGCCGAAGCATCCAGGCGGGGATCGCATTCATACAGCCCTTCCGTGTCCGTCAAATTGATCACGAGATCCGCCCCGATGAGGCCGGCAATCATGGCTGAAAGCTGGTCATTGTCGCCAAACTTGATCTCCTCGACCACCACGGTATCATTTTCATTAATTATGGGCAATATACCCCAGTCAAGCAACGTTTCCAGAGTGTTTCGAGCATTCAGGTAACGATGCCGGTGCGCCAAATCTTCAGTAGTGAGCAGCACCTGGGCAACCAGCAGTTCGAATTTATTGAACGCCCCCTCCCAGGCCTCCATCAGAAAACCCTGACCGACCGCCGCCGCCGCCTGCTTTTGCGGGATAGTTCGCGGGCGCTCGGTCAGCCCCACCTTTCTCACTCCGGAGGCGACCGCCCCAGAGGTGACGATCACTATCTCCAGTCCCTTTTCCTTGAGCTCGGCAATCTGGTCGGTCAAGCGGTGGATCATGACCAAATTCAAGCCGCGCGGACCGGTCAAGACGGCACTGCCTATCTTGATGATCAAACGGCGGCATCGATCAAAGATGGTGCGGCGTTCTGCAGAATCCTGGGACACGTTGAAACTCCGTGAAGTCAGGCTGTGTAAGGTTGTTGTTCAGTCGACGCGAGTTATTTTAACAGTAAAATGGGGAAACACAGCAAACCAATTTGCACATGTCGACTTTGGGATCGTCCTGGGGCAGCTTGCCCCGATGGCCGAAAATCATTCCACAGAATTGAGGATCTGCACCAACAGCTTCTGTAAGTCCTGCAGTCCCTCTCGTTGCAAAGCCGAGATAACGACTACCGGGTGCTTTGTTTGGCGATAGGCTGAGGCGATCGTCTCAATCGTTCCCGCATCCGCTACCAGGTCGGTCTTATTGAGGGCAATCACCCTGCGCTTCAAAACGATCTCCTGTGAATAACAAGCCAACTCATTCTCAATCTGGTTGAACGGCAGCAGGGGTTCCGCCCGGGGAATCCGTGAAATGTCAATCACGTGCAACAGAACTCGAGTCCGTTCAATGTGGCGCAAGAAACGTGTTCCCAGACCGACGCCTTGATGCGCCCCTTCGATCAATCCAGGAATGTCGGCCACCACAAAAGGGGGAGAGTCGGCATACTGCACAACTCCCAGGTTGGGCACCAAGGTGGTGAATGGGTAATCGGCAATTTTCGGCCTGGCTGCAGATATGGCGGCTATCAGTGTAGATTTCCCAGCATTCGGAAGCCCCACCAGTCCCACATCCGCCAGCAGTTTGAGTTCCAGAACCAGTTCTTTGCGCTCCCCCTCGCACCCATCCTCAGCAAAGCGCGGAACTCGCACTGCGGAAGTGACAAAGCGCGCATTGCCTTTCCCGCCCGGGCCTCCTCCGGCAGCCAGCCACCGTTGACCTGGGTTGCTCAGATCGGCAATGACTTCTCCGGTATCCACCGTCTTTACGACCGTTCCCACTGGAACTTCGAGTATCAGATCCTGTCCGCCCTTGCCGTGTTTGTTCTGTCCTTGTCCATGCTTGCCCGGGGGTGCAATGAAAGAGTGGCGGTAGCGGAAATCCAGCAGGGTGTGTTTACGTTCGGAAGCCTCAAGGTAGATGTCTCCGCCCTTGCCGCCGTCCCCCCCATCAGGTCCGCCACGCGGCACATATTTTTCACGGCGGAAGCTCACGCAACCCTGCCCCCCCTTGCCGGCCTCTAAGCGAATCCTGACTTCGTCTACAAAGCGCATTGGTCACCCAAAAGTCTAAATGAACTGCTTCTCAAAAATTGCCGGGAATTTCATCGGATCGAATCGTACCACTCATCTTCGCGGGGAGAGTTGCCGGATGAGCCCGGCAGTTCCCTGTCAAAAACAGAGGAACTGCTAAACTGGGGAGACTATCGCATCCTAAGAGTGCTTAAGAAAATGATCCTGGTTTTCAGGCGGACCGGGTTGAGCTGCTCAACCCGGCACAATAGGCGTTGGGTTGAGTCTCGCGAAACACATGACTCAACCCCCCCTGCACCAAAAACATTATCTTCGAAACGATCAATTTTGGTTGGGTATTGACTGTGCACACCCGTTGTTCGCAACCCGGATGCCGCTGCCTATCGATAATAGTTTGACCGCGGACGGCGCGCAAAAGCAGCCTAGTTGGAGCTGGAAAGCGGGTGAACACTGATTTTTTGGCGAGTCTTGTCTTTATATTCGAAGGCAACTATTCCATCAGTGAGGGCAAACAGCGTGTAATCTTTACCCACCCCCACGTTCCTCCCGGCATGGAACTTTGTCCCCAATTGTCGAACCAGTATGTTCCCCGCACGAACAAATTCGCCGCCGTATTTTTTTACTCCCCTGCGCTGCCCGGCACTGTCTCGGCCGTTGCGGGAGCTTCCTCCTGCTTTCTTGTGCGCCATTGATTACTCCTTACGCTTGTGGATTCGCCGACTCTCTCAACAACGAGTTCCGCCTGGACCGGCAAACCACATCATTTCCTCTGGTTTGGTTAACCACGCCACACAGGGTGGACGAACAGGTCATGCCCTTGCTTACAATTCTGCGGAAGCAGTCTCAGTTTGCTGTGCGCCCTGCTTATTGATGGCTTCAATCAGCACCGCCGTATAGTGCTGTCGATGCCCTTGTTTCTTGCGGTAATCCTTGCGTCTCTTGTGCTTGAAGACGATAATCTTTCTATATCGATTCTGCTCCACGATGCGGCCCTGAATGACCACATCCTGCACCACGGGCTGTCCGATTTGGACTTCGTCGCCGTCGGCCGCCAGCAGTACCTCGTCCAAAACCACCTGGTCGCCAATTTCGCCCGGTAATTTCTCTACTTTTACCACGGTTCCGGGTTTGGCTTCGTACTGCTTACCACCCGACTGAAAAATAGCATACATGGGATCATCCTCCGACTTCTCTCGGTAACCACAAACCTTGTTTCGCTGTCCGGCCTGAATCTGGACAAAAAAAGCGGCCCTTCACGGCCGCTTATCGAATAATGGTGAAGGTCCTTTGCTACATTGTTGCATAAATTCCTTGCTTCAGAAGCATTTCCTGGTATTCTCGCAACTTCTCACAGTTCTCTAAACACTTGTTCTTGTCTTCATTGGATCGATCACAATCCCTGCAAGGGCTTTTAAGCATGGTGCGCCTCCTCTTAGAATTGTAATTCTTAAACGTCTTTGTATAATCAAAAGGACAAATCCATGTCAAGGTTTTTTTCCGGACTGATTTATCCCCTTTGCCTTCGCGCAGAACGCTACTTGATGAGCGACCCGAGCGGACCAACAGCATGAAACCAAATGACCCCGGTAATTCCTTTGTGCTGTGGTCCATGGTGTCAGTAGGGATACTCTCTATTTCCGTGGCTTCGATCTTAATACGCATGGCAGACGCACCCGCGCTTTCCATAGCAGCCTTCAGAGTGGGTCTGGCGGCGGTTCTTCTGGCACCCTATTTCTTTTTGTGGCACGATAGAAAACAGGATCGGTGGAATGGCAAGACTATGCTCCTCACCACCTTATCCGGCGGCTTTCTGGCCGGTCATTTCATATTTTGGATTCATTCCTTAACACTAACTTCGGTTGCCAGCTCGGTGACCCTTGTTAGTATGACCCCACTGTTTGTAGCGCTGTTTTCCTCCATTTGCCTCAAGGAAAAAGCTTCTCAGCAAGTCATCCGGGGAATCCTGATCACGCTGGTTGGCAGCATACTGGTTGCGGGCACCGATTTCACTTTTTCCAAAGATGCATTGCGTGGGGATATCCTCGCAATCATGGGCGCGCTCATGGCGGCCGGCTATCTTCTCTCAGGCCGTTTTGTCAGACGATCCCTGGGACTGACGGCTTATATTTTCGCCGTTTATACCGCAGCCGCTCTGATCTTACTGGTCTGTTGCCTACTGACGGATACCCCATTGATGGGATTTTCCCAGAGGACCTATTTGTTTTTGCTGCTCCTTGCAGTCATACCCCAGTTGATCGGTCACAGCACATTCAACTGGGCGTTGAAATTCTTGTCCGCCACCGTGGTAGCCGTCCTCATCCTGGGAGAACCGATAGGCGCTACCATACTGGCTTTCGTTCTTTTTGGCGAATCCGTTTCGGGCTTCAAAGCGATCGGCTTGATCACCCTTGGAACAGGTATTCTCCTCTGTTCCCTGGCTCTCACGCCAAGCGGAAAAGAATCGGCATAGCTCTGGCCGGCGGCATATTATTTTCCACCCACGACCGGCTTAACATTGACAACTATTCATAAAAACAGTAGCTTGACTTCGATCATGGGATTGGGCCGACTCGTTCATGATATTGACGATTCCGTTCATGACCCCTGCGTCATGCAGGCGCAATACCGCCACGCCGGAATGGCGCTTGCCGGCCTGCGCAGCAGGCATCGCTGGAGTGTTTAACAAAATGTTTTGGCTTTCAATGGGGCTGGTTGAGGTACGAAACCCGGCTAAACAGGCGTTGGGTTTCGTCACGCCCAACGCGTGAATCAACCCGACCAAAAACATTTCTTGGAAGCTATAGATTCAGGTCGCCATAAGCGTACAGGCTGATGCATGACCACGCCACGTTGGATTCATGGGTAAGAGCGGCAAACATTCGGTTTAGATCCAGGATTTGAAAAGGTGGAAAATGTTCGTCATAGGTAATCTGCTTCTTGCATTGGCTAAAATTCTGCATTTATTGTTAACCTTCTATATGTGGATCATCATCGCCCGCGCAATACTCTCCTGGGTGAATCCTGATCCGTATAATCCTATCGTTCGGTTTCTCTACAATGTGACCGAACCGGTACTCTCTACCATCAGAAGAAGGGTCCCCATAGCGTTTGGCGGTATCGACTTCTCTCCCTTGCTGGCCATTCTGGCTATAATGTTTCTGGATAATTTCCTGGTACCTTCCCTGGCTGGATTGGCCCTGCGCTTCGGAGTGTGAAGCTGGTGCGGTACCAGGCCGAGCCCATGACTGCCTCATCCCCGGGGCCAGTTAATTTCGACAACACCAAAGCATCGCTGAATTCGGTGCGCCGGCGGGTGCAAGCGCGCCAAACCAGACGGGAATTGGACAATGAGTATAAGCAAAGAGCTGTTAGACATTTTGGCATGCCCCAAGTGCAAAGGCGACATCCGTTTGAATGCAAGTCAGGATGGCTTGATCTGCGATCACTGCCAATTGCTGTATGAAATTCGGGATGGTATCCCCATCATGCTGATCGAGGAGGCCAAACCTTTGGAGAAATGACAATCGGATCACAGAAAAAATCCGATTGCGCAGATACTTCCGGATGGTGAGTGCAATTCATGAGCGTGCCGCGGGAACCACAGGATGCGAAACTCATTGTGGGATTACTGTTTCGCGAAGTTGACGTTCAAATGAAGACATTGATTTCGCTCAACGAGCAATTTGGTCCCGTTGATTTTCTGACCGAGCCTAAATTTTTCGACTATACAAACTACTACCAAAAGGAGATGGGACCAACTCTTTATCGGCAAACGGCGAGCTTTGAAAAACTGATGAAACCGGAATTGCTGCCGGACATCAAGCTGTTCACCAACCAACTGGAAAAACGACTGGCCCAGGACCATTGCAGGAGAGTCAATATCGATCCCGGATTCCTTACAGAAGAGAGACTTGTGCTGGCCACAGGGAAAAATTACACCCATCGCATTTACCTGCGCGACGGGATTTTTGCTGATTTGACCCTGATCTATCAAAAGGGTTCCTACAGAGTTTTGCCCTGGACCTATCCCGATTATCGGCGACCTGACCTGCTGCACTTCCTCGGTGTGCTGCGTCAGAAACTCCGCTATCAGCGCACCCAACGATTACCGAGGAGCGCCCCCAGGGAGCAGGGAGATTTTCCGTGATTTGCAGCATGACAGCTTTTGCGAGGGTGCAGCGCGAGTCGTCCGGATATGCCGTAACGGTCGAGGTTAAGACGCTCAACAGCCGCAATCTGGATATTGTGGTTCGGATTGGCAAGAACTACTCTGATCTGGAAGCGGTCATCCGAAAGCAGATTTCGCGAGCGTTTCGCCGCGGTCGCGTGGAGGTTTCCGTTCAAATTGAACCCACTTCCGTCGAGCAAAAAGCGCCGCATATCAACTTGGAAATCGCCACATTGTACTGGCAACAACTCCAGGACTTGCATGCGCAGCTGCCCGCAAGCGATGCCCCCAGACTCGGCGATCTCCTCAGCATCCCCTATCTTTTCGAAGCCCAAAAGGAAATTGTTGATCATGATACTTTAAAAGAGGTTTTGAACGATGCTCTTGGTGAAGCCGTTCGGCAAATTGTCGCGATGCGAACGAGAGAGGGCGTGTCCCTGTTCCAGGACTGCCAGGATCGCTTGTCTGCCCTGAACCGAGAACTTGCGTTTGTGGCGGAGCGCAAGCAGGAAGTATTGCTGGAGTATCAAAGCCGCATCCGGGACAGAATCAAGGAGTTGCTTGGCGAAACCGAGGTTGACGAAAATCGACTTTTGCAGGAGGTTGCTTACTTTGCTGAACGGTCGGATATCAATGAGGAAATTGTTCGACTGCAGAGTCACCTGCAACAGTTCGACGGTTTGCTTCGGAGTTCGCAACCGGCTGACGGCAGAAGACTGGATTTCCTGACCCAGGAACTGCACAGAGAAGTCAATACCATCGGCAGCAAGACGGGAGATCTCGAGACCATTCAAAGCATCGTAAGGATGAAGGGCGAGATAGGCAAATTGCGCGAACAGGTTCAAAACATTGAATAAGCTCTGCCAATAATGGCCGCTTCACATGACTGAAAACAGCATTGAACTCTTTCCAGGATCAAATTGAGGTCTATATGGACAGGAAACTACTCAATATCGGCTTCGGGAATACTGTGGTGGCGGACCGCATCGTGGCCATTGTGTCCCCTGCTTCAGCCCCAATGAAACGGCTCAAGGAAGACGCCAAGCAGTCGAACAAGTTGATCGATGCCACCATGGGAAGACGCACTCGCTCGATTATCATAACGGACAGCAATCATGTGATTCTTTCAGGCGTTCAAGCGGAAACCATTGCCCAACGCCTTCTTTCGGACAACTCCGTCAAAGAAGCCAATCTCCTCAAGCGCGAAAAAAGCAAGTAGATGCGAAAACTCGACAATATCGGACAACTGTTTGTGATTTCAGCACCTTCGGGGGTGGGTAAGACAACTTTGATTCGGCGTCTGCAATCCAGCCGGAATGATTTGTGTTTTTCTGTTTCCGCCACCACCCGCGCCCCTCGCCCCGGAGAGATCGAAGGGCGCGACTATTGCTTCATGAGCAGAGAGGAATTTGTCCGGGACATTCGCGCCGATCGTTTTCTCGAGTGGGCGCATGTGCATGGAGAGTATTACGGGACGGCCCGTGCCCCGATAGAAACGTGGCTGCAGGAAGGCCAGGACGTGATACTGGATATTGATGTACAGGGCGCTCGCCAGGTGCGTTGTGCTTTCCCGCCGGCACACACAATCTTCATCCTGCCACCGTCAATCGATACCTTGCGGGAACGGCTGCAGGCACGCCGCACCGAGTCTGCGGAAAAAATTGCCGGTCGCCTGATTGTGGCTCGAAAGGAACTGGCAGAGGCCGCTTGGTACGATTTCATCATTGTCAACGACGATCTCGAGGAGGCGGTTGCGGATCTTGCCGCAATACTCCGTGCCTGCCACTGCAAAATGGCTTTTCAAGCCTCGAAAGTAAGACCTTTCCTGCGCTCTATCAGTGACATTTGAATCCGCCAGGGACCGACAGCCGAATGTGCCAGTCATGAAACACTCCAAGCCTGCCCCCGGTAAAGGCATTTGGATTGCCGGAGTCAATCCTGTAAGAGCGGCTCTGCAGTCCGGGCATATCGCCATCCTGGAAATGATCTGCAGCCGGATGGACACAAGGATCGAACGTCTTGTTCAATTGGGCCGCGCCAAAAATATTGCACTGCGGCACCAGAGCCGCACCGAGCTGACCAAGCTGATCGGTCATCCCCATCACCAGGGGATAGCCCTGCTTGCTGCGGAATTCCCTTATGCGTCCCTGGAGGAAGTTATGGCGCGCTCGACCGATGCCCTGGAGCCGCTTTTGGTTCTTGATTCCATCCAGGATCCTCAGAACCTCGGGGCGATTTTCCGCAGTGCCTGTTTTCTGGGCGCTAACGGCGTCATAATTCCCAAAGACCGGGCGGCCCAGGTCAGCGCCAGCGTGATTAAGGTTGCTGCGGGAGCAACAGCCTACTTGCCGATTGTGAGAGTCACCAATATCGCGGGCTGCCTCCAGCAGTTAAAGACCAAGGGCCTTTGGGTAGTCGGTTTGGACCTTGAGGCGCAAAGCACGATCTACGAAGTTGACCTGTCGGTCCCCTTGTGCCTGGTTGTAGGTAACGAGCAGAAGGGCATTCGACCGCTGGTCCGAAAAACCTGCGATCTCCTGGCGAAAATTGCTCCCCGAGGTCCGCTGCCGTCGTTAAATGCGGCGACGGCGGGAGCTATTGCCCTGGCCGAGGTCCAGCGTCAGCGAACCATGCGATGATTCAAGCTTCCGCGAGAGAGGGGTAAATGAGTGAAAATTACTTGAAAATTCAGCAGGACTACCTGCAGAAAGCATGGACGAGACCGCGCCAGGTACTGGAACGTAGTATTCCGGCAGAACACCGGCGGGAGTGCCTGCACTTTCAAGCCTTCGGCCGGCACTGCGCCCTTTGCAGGGATCACATTGTGCTTGGGCAAGAGACAGCCACCGGCCCGGAGGGGCTGCTTGTGGCCATGTATGCCAGCTGTACCGTGGATAAACAGGTGCAGATTCATCCTCCCATATCCTTTAAGGAGCTTCCCGGCAGCCTGCCTTACCATGGAGCATTTTACGCTAATGCGGAACGTATTCTGGTGCCCCATGTGCCCGCGATTGCGCACAAACAAAAAGAAATTGTCGCCTCATTCGCGGGACATGTGAACGCTGATGCAGTCAGTGGAGATTTTTCCTTCACCCTCTATCCGCTGCCTCGTATTCCCCTCTACTATATTTTTCACCTGCCGGACGATGAATTCCCTGCTTCCGTGACGTGTCTTTTTGCAGCCAATGCCATTGACTTCATGCCATTGGATGGCCTGGCCGACGTGGCCGAGTATACCGCCAGGAGAGTCCGATCAATGACCGCGGGCAGTGGCGGACAAAACAACCGTACGCCTTAAATCAAATGGAGAAGATTGATGAGCGGAATTTTTGCCGATGTCACTCAGACCATTGGTCATACACCACTGGTTCGTCTCAATTACCTGGCCCGGGGCCTTCTGGCGGATGTATTGGTGAAGGTGGAGTTCAGAAATCCGGCAGGCAGTGTGAAGGACAGAATTGGGTTGGCGATGATCCAGGCCGCCGAACAGAACGGACTGATCACAAAGGATACCACCATCATCGAGCCGACCAGTGGAAACACCGGAATCGCACTTGCTTTTGTCTGTGCAGCAAGAAAATACCGACTCATTTTGACCATGCCGGAAACCATGAGTCAGGAGCGCCGGAAATTGCTCAAGCATCTCGGCGCCGAACTCGTCCTGACACCCGGCGGCGAAGGCATGCGGGGCGCAATCAATAAGGCTCACGAGCTGGTTGCCGAAATACCCGGTTGCTACATGCCGGACCAATTCAGCAATCCCGCCAACCCCGACATTCATCGCAAGACCACTGCAGAAGAGATCTGGCGCGATACCACAGGAGCCGTCGACATTCTGGTGGCTGGAGTGGGAACGGGAGGCACCATCACTGGAGTAGCGGAAGTAATCAAAAAGCGGAAACCGTCCTTTAAGGCTGTTGCCGTGGAACCCGCCGCATCCGCTGTGCTGTCCGGTGGCCAGGCGGGGTCTCACAAGATTCAAGGCATCGGAGCAGGGTTTGTTCCTGCTGTGCTGAACACCCGGGTCATTGATGAAGTCGTGACGGTAACCAATGAAGAAGCATTCGAGGTAGCAAGGGATCTGGCCAAATCGGAAGGCATTCTCTGCGGCATCTCTTCGGGCGCCGCCGTTTCAGCTGCACTGCGCGTGGCTGCCCGGCCCGAGAACAAAGGTAAACAACTGGTGGCTATTCTGCCCAGTACGGGTGAACGCTACCTGAGTACAGAACTGTTTGCTGAGTGACGGTCGATGCAACATCACTCAGCCATACAGCTCCTGTTGTTCACTCTGCGTTGAATGACGTGTTCACACCAGGCGCACTGGTCAAAAAGGCGTCACATCAGCCCGCAGCATGGGCGCCTGTATCGCCCGGAGAGCCCGGGACTCCGGTCAACTGTTTTTCTTTGGCTTGGAAAACCTGAAATCGAAGATAAAAATCGCAGCAATCGCGATCAGCTGAACAGCACCAAAAAGACTTGCGGCCTGCACGGAGCTTCTGCACATTTCAACAGCATACCATTCCATAACGAACGTTCAATTCCTTTCCTCAGCATTCAACCCTCCATCAGCCGACTCATACCCGTATCGGGATGCGGATTTCCATCTGCCTTGCCGTATGTTCCGACGGGTTTCGTGACGCGCAGCGCGTGAGCCTACCATGCAATCCCCGGTAAACATGTGATCCGTCATCCTTAACCAGTATGTCAACAGGCGGAGAGCTAGAATGGGATGATATCCGATAATCTTTATTCGGGCAACTGCCGCTACCCACATTGCGCTCTGAGCCCGCCGCAGCTCAATCGCCGGGACAATGCACCGCCGTTGAATCACTCGGCTCACCCGGTGCGGAGCAGGAACGCCTCCAGCAATCCATTGTCAGCGGCTTCCATAATGTCCCGATGGCAGGGATCATACAAATCCTGAGAATGTTGGCTCAGGAGGCGTAACGGGGACATTCCTGAACGGATAAGGCGGCTTCGCGCAGCGCTTCGGCAAAAGTTGGATGAGCATGAACGGTTCGCGCAATATCTTCGGAACTGGCACCGAATTCCAGGGCCAGCGCGCATTCGGCGATGATCTCCGATGCCCGCGCGCCGATGATATGGATGCCGAGAACACGATCGGTTCTGCTGTGGGCTATGACCTTGACCAGGCCTTCCGTTTCCCCCATACAGCGGGCGCGCCCCACCCCGGAGAACGGGCGGGAGCCCACACAGTAGTCAATGCCCCGCTCCTTGACCTGTTCTTCAGTCAACCCGACGCCGGCCACTTCGGGAGAAGTATAGATCACCGAGGGAATGACGTCGTAATTGACTGCTCCTGTCAACCCCGCTATCCCCTCAACGGCGGCAACTGCCTCTGCCGATGCCTTGTGCGCCAGCATGGGTCCCGCTGTCAGATCGCCGATGGCATAAATGCTGCCGATATTGGTCCGATAGGTGTGGTCCACCAGCACCTGCCCGGTTTTGACCTCAATTTTCACCCCAACCTGATCGAGGTTCAGGCCACGCGTCAGGGGCCGGCGCCCGGTTGCAACAAGCAAGCGGTCGCAGGTCATCTCATCGTTCTGTTCATCCGATTCCAACGTCAGCACCACACGCCCCTCTCTTACTTCGGCCCCGAGGACCTTGGTCTTTAGTTTGAAGGAGAGCCCCTGTCCTGCCAGGACGCGCTGCAGCGACCGGCTGATCTGACCATCCAAAACGGTGGCAATTTTAGGCATCATTTCGATCACGGTAACCGCAGCGCCCAAACGACTCCACAGTGACCCAAGCTCCAAACCGATATAGCCTCCGCCGACTATTGCCAGATGCTCCGGCACCGCGTCAAAGGAAAGGGCCTCTGTGGAACTGACGATGCGCTTTCCATCGAATGGAGCAGTCGGAATCTCTATCGGCTCACTGCCGGTAGCCAAAAGAACATGATCCGCAGTCAGTAGCAAACCTTTGGCATCGGCCGACCCTTCCGCGTCGGCACGAACCTCCACAGTATGCTCGTCAAGCAAACGGCCAGAGCCGTGAAAAATCTTGACCTTGCGACCCTCCAAAAGTTTTCGCACGCTATGGGTCAAATCCTCGACCACCTGGTCTTTTCGGGCCATCGTTGCCCCCAGATCGAGCTCCAGCCGGCCTGCCCGTATGCCGTGCTCGGCCAGGCGATTCTTCGCCAAATAGAAATACTCGCTGGAGTCCAGCAATGCTTTGCTTGGAATACAGCCGACGTTGAGGCAGACCCCCCCCAGGCGCTTATTCTTTTCCACACAGGCAACCTTCAATCCCA